>Ga0114916_1000482_pt1 | contig 26731 bp, 23 predicted proteins | sample MalvirAntarct_66_FD_83501 | JGI IMG/M metagenome (GOLD analysis project Ga0114916, IMG submission 83501) | Marine viral communities from the Global Malaspina Expedition - Malaspina viral metaG Antarct_66 | ecosystem: Environmental > Aquatic > Marine > Oceanic | place: West Anvers Island... | reverse complement strand
TAATTGGTTCAGTTGTATATGTCAGTTTTTTTTTGAATATGTTTTAAACCTAATCAATATACCCCATTTTCTTCATCCACTCATCATTAAACATCTTACCCACATAACGACTACCGTGATCATGAAACAACACCACCACTACATCGTCTTTAGTAAAATGCTCTTTTAATTGTAGCAACCCTTTAATTGCGGCTCCGGCAGAATTCCCTAAAAACATGCCTTCTTCCTTGGCCAACAACTGCGTGTAAACCGCAGCATCCTTGTCGGTTACTTTGGTAAATCCATCAATGATATCAAAATTGACATTTTTAGGGAGAATATCCTCGCCAATCCCTTCGGTGACGTAAGGATAGATTTCATTTTCGTCAAAAATTCCCGTTTCATGGTATTTTTTAAAGACGCTACCATACGTGTCAATTCCCCAAATTTTTACGTCTGGATTTTGTTTCTTCAGATATTTTCCAACGCCTGAAATCGTGCCGCCTGTACCAACACCCACCACAAAATGGGTGATTTTACCATCCGTTTGCTTCCAAATTTCAGGACCTGTACTTTCATAATGCGCTTTCGTGTTGCTCAAATTGTCGTATTGATTCACATACCAAGAGTTAGGCGTTTCCTCTCCCAAACGCTTAGAAACCGAATAATAACTTCTCGGATCTGTTGGCTCAACATCTGTAGGACAGACAATCACCTCAGCACCGACAGCACGAAGGATATCCATTTTCTCTTTAGATTGTTTATCAGAAAGTACAAAAATACATTTGTAGCCTTTTACGATGGCCGCTAAAGCCAAACCCATTCCCGTGTTTCCTGAAGTCCCTTCAATGATGGTTCCTCCTGGTTTTAAGAGACCTTGCGCTTCGGCATCCTCAATCATTTTAACGGCCATTCTGTCTTTTACAGAATTCCCCGGATTGAAGGTTTCGTATTTGGCCAACACCAAACACGGTAAGTCTTTGGTCAATTTATTCAGTTTAACCAATGGGGTGTTCCCAATGGTTTCAAGTATATTTTTTGCGTATTGCATCTGTTTCAATTTAAGACTGCAAAGGTAAGGGGATTTTTTGATTTATTGAATTGGGAATTGCACAGAGATCCACAGAGAAGTCACGGAGTTACACGGAAAAAATTTGATTGTTGAAACATGCCGTATGATTATAATCAAATCTAAAAATCTATTGCACAAAGTTGTACGGAGGAGCACAAAGTTTCACAAAGAGTTTTTTACATAATATTTATTAACAAGGATTGGAAGATAATCTGCGCAAATTTGCGGGAGATATTTGCATCTACTTAATCAAATTGCACAGAGATTCACGGAGAAGTCGCAGAGTTCCACGGAGAAATTTTCATTGTAGAAACATGCCGTTTGGTTTATAAACAGATTTAAATATCTATTGCACAAAGTTGCACGTTAGGCGACATTCAAAAAATAATCCTTCTAACATTTAATAATTTTACTTACCTTTGACGTTAGTAACGCAAAAGGTATGATAACTAGCTTTGGCTCAAAAGAAACTAAGCAGATTTGGAATGGGATCCGAATTAAGAAGATGCCAATGGATATTCAAAACATCGGGCGTCGGAAAATGAGAATGTTGAATAACTCGCAAGACATTGCCGACTTACGAATTCCACCGTCAAACCGACTTGAGAAACTAACCGGGAAATTAAGCGATTTCTATAGTATTCGGATTAATAACCAATGGAGAATTATCTTTTTATGGGACAATGGAAATGCAAGTGAAGTAGAAGTAATTGATTATCATTAAAAAAAGAAAATATGGAAAAGTTAGCAAATGTACACCCTGGAGAAATATTGAATCACGAATTTCTTGAGCCTTTCGAAATCACAGCTTACAGACTATCCAAAGATTTAAAAATACCACAGACACGTATTTCAGAAATTATAAAAGGAAACCGTCGAATTACAGCGGATACAGCGTTACGATTAAGTAAATATTTTGGAAATTCCGCAAAATTCTGGCTTGGAATTCAAAATGATTATGACATTGAAGAAGAGAAAGAAAATAAAGAAAAGGAACTCAACGAAATAACCAAATTCGTGGACAAGAACGTTGCCTAACAATATAAAAAAAATAGGTTATTAAGTGTAAACCCAACGTTTCAGGCCTATTTACAAGGTCGCCAAATCCTTTGATTTACGACTACTTTGTTATTTTATATTTAGGAAGTCGTAGTCCTGCGGTGGGCTTTTAGAACAAAAATTTAAACATAATGCAAAAGATTTGACTTGTAGATAATCCGAAAGGCAATTGTTTATTTACAGCCCTACTTTTTTTATTCTAAACGAGGTTGCACAAAGTAGCACAGAGACATTTTGAAAACAATGTCATCACATAGGAATAATCGATCATCTGCGACAATCTGCAAAATCCGCGGGAGAAATTATTATCCACTTAATAAGCTACTGCCAACTGAAGACTGATTACTGAAAACTGCCTACTGAATACTGAAGACTAATCAAATCGCATCGCCTTAACTGGAGATATTTTGGTAATGATCACTGACGGAATTAAAAGCATTAATAAACAGACTACGAAGGTTCCTAAGTTGAGCAATAGTATATAATCGAGGCTGAGATACACAGGAGCTTCTGACACATAATACACTTCAGGATTTAAGGGCACCAATCCTAAATATTTTTGGGCGAATAAGAGTCCCAATCCGATTAAATTCCCCCAAAATAAGCCCAATCCAATTAAATAGGTGGCGTTGTAGAGGAATACTTTTCTAATGCTCCAATTATTACTTCCTAAGGCTTTGAGAATCCCAATCATCTGGGTGCGTTCCAAAATTAATACCAATAAGGCCGTAATCATATTAATACCTGCTACGAGAATCATAATCCCAATAATACCATAGGTATTGTTATCAAAAATGCTGATCCATTCAAAAATGGACACATATTTTTGTTGCACGGTAACGGCATCAAGATCTGACGGAATCGTATCGTAGATTTCCATGCCTTTCAACTCGATTTGATTGAAATCGTCAATGAACACTTCAAAATTTCCTACTTGGTTTTCATTCCATTTATTGAGTCGCTGCACGTGGCGAATATCGCCCATTACAAACTTTTCATCCAATTCCTTAAAGCCTGAATTGTAGATCCCGACAATTTCAAAAGCCCTTAAATACGGCATCTGATCAATGCGTTCTTTCTTAAAAACCGTCTGAAAACTATCGCCCAACTTGAATTGCAAACGGTTGGCCAAATATTGTGAAATCAGCACCTCATTGCTCATCTCACCTGAATAATCCGGTAATCGGCCTTCGGTCAAAAACTCTTGAAAATAGCGCCAATCATAGTCGGAGCCCACACCTTTAAGCACAACACCTTCAAAATCCGTTTCTGTACGGACCACGCCAAATTTCGTAGCGGTAGCCTGTACGTGGCTGATGCCTTCCACATCTTTAAATTTAGGATAAAAATCTTGGTTTTTCCTGATTGGAATTTCAGATTCGTCTGATGCGTTACTATCAAAATTTGTGATGGTCACATGACCATTAAAAGCCACCACCTTATCCCTAATCTTTTGCTGAAGTCCGATACCTGTTGCAATCGCAATCAACATCACCACAATACCAATAGCAATAGCAGTAATACCAATTTTTATTATCGGTGCTGATACACTACTTTTATACGCTTTACTGCCTATAATACGTTTAGCTAAAAAAAACTCGTAATTCAAAATTTAAAATGCGATTAAAGATGTTCAAAAATACGTTTTTCCCGATAATAATAGGACTTGTTTTGATATTGATTTCCTGTGGGAATGGGGTGCGTAGTACTAAGTATCAAGAAGGAAGTATTAAGACTGCTAACCGCGGACCGATCCCTGCAGAAAGTAAATTACCACAAATAGACTTAAACCAGCAATCTATAAAAGTTGGTGCCAATCGAACAGAGAATTATTAAAAATTATTAAAAGGTAAACGTGTGGGCTTTGTGGGCAATCAATCGAGCGTTATTTTTAAAGATGGCAAGCGTAAGAACGATAAAGGCGCTGCTTATACGCACCTTGTAGATTCATTGTTAAGCCTAAACATCGATGTGAAAAAAGTTTTTTCTCCAGAGCATGGGTTTAGAGGCACGGCAGATGCAGGCGAAGAAATCAAGGATGGCTTAGACCCTAAAACGAAGTTACCAATCATCTCTTTATATGGCGATAATAAAAAACCGAAGCCGGCACAACTTGAAGGTTTAGATATTATGGTTTTTGATATTCAAGATGTGGGTGTGCGTTTCTACACGTATATCTCCACCTTGCATTATGTGATGGAAGCCTGTGCCGAAGCCAACATTCCATTACTAATCTTAGACAGACCAAATCCGAACGGCCATTACATAGACGGCCCAATTTTAGAAAAAGCACATACCAGTTTTGTGGGCATGCATCCTATCCCGATTGCGCACGGAATGACTATTGCGGAATACGCTCAAATGATCAACGGCGAAAAATGGTTGAAAAACGGCATTCAGTGTGACTTGACAATTATTTCAATGGAAAATTACACACATGACCTGCCTTATAGTTTACCTATAAAACCTTCGCCAAACTTACCCAATGACCAGTCCATTGCCTTGTACCCAAGCTTGTGCTTTTTTGAAGGCACTAATGTGAGCGTTGGTCGTGGCACCGATACCCAATTTCAAGTTTTTGGAAGTCCAGAATTGAATAAAAATCATTTTAATTATCGCTTCACACCACAGTCTAAACCTGGAGCAACAGCACCGCCACAGTTAGGAAAATTGTGTTATGGGAGAAATTTGACCCAATCTGAAGTCGCGCCTGGAATAAATTTAGAATATGTGATTGAAGCTTATAGACATACTTCAAACAAGAAGACGTTTTTCAATTCGTTTTTCGTGAAATTAGCGGGCACATCACAACTTCAAAAACAAATTGAACAGGGGCTTTCTGAAAAGGAAATAAAAGCGACTTGGGCCAACGGACTTGAAAAGTTTAAGGAAATTAGAAAACGTTATACATTATACCCGTAAGAGGTAGGAAGAGTTATTCCACCGTTTCCATGCTACTAGTGGTAGGCTTTCTATACTTATGAAACGGTTGTTTTAATAGTTCGCCTATGTTTCCATTGGCAACTTCATCAGGAAAAGTATCTACGCCGTAAATAATTGTTTCTCTGTCCAACACCATAAAAGTTCCAAACAATCGGTCCCAAATTGAGAATATGTTGCCATAATTAGAATCGGTATATGGCAACACATAATGATGGTGTACTTTGTGCATATCAGGAGATACAAAAATATAACTCATTACTGTATCCAACTTTCTTGGCAATTTAATATTGGCATGGGTAAATTGTGTGGCGATTAAAGACATGGATTGGTATAAAAACACCAAGGCGATTGGGGTACCAATAATAAACACGCCGAAAAGTGTAAACGCAAAACGGATCACGCTTTCCAGGGGATGATGTCTATTGGCTGTTGTCGTATCCACATTATGATCGGTATGATGCACCAAATGCACCATCCACAACACTTTCACTTTGTGCTCTACATAGTGTGGCAAATAGGCTCCCACAAAATCGAGAAGCATAACACCCAACAAGGCATATAACCATAAAGGCATTTCGGGCAACCAGTTAATGATTCCAAAATCGTTGACTTTAACCCAATCGGCGGTATGCAGCAACAAAAATGCTAACCCGAAATTAATCACTACCGTAGTCAATGTGAAAAAAATGTTTGGCAGCGCATGATTCCATTTCTTGTAAGTAAACTTGAAAAGTGGCAAAACACCTTCCAAAAGCCAGAACAGCGTTATTCCTCCTACAAGAATCAAACTTCTGTGGAGCGTCGGAATGGTTTCGAAATAATTGATAATGCTTTCCATTACAAATTAATGTTTGTAATTAATTCTGCTCTTTTCAAATTTATAGAAGTAACCTTACTTTTCCACGCTTCTGTATTCTTTTTATCCTTATTTAAAACATAAGCCGTATAATATAAAAAGGCGAGTAAATCCTGGTTAGATGCATCTAATTCAGAAAGGTCCAACTTTTTTAAAGTTCTTAACACCTTACGTGGTTTATCTTGAATAAGATATCCTGATAGCCTTAATAATTCAATTTTACGGCTTAAATGTGCTTTATCCTGGAGCCCGCTTGTCAGTAAAAAGCGGTCCGCATTATCTAAATACATGTTTGCCACTTGTATGACATCGGTCCGTACATCTTTACCAACCAAAATGGCGTAATCAAAATATTTGGAGGCCAGTCTGTAGGCCGAATTGAAATCTGGTCGTTGGGCGTAATTATCCAGTTCACTTTTTAAATATGCCGTGTTGATGGCATAATTTGTAATAAATTCTGTGAGATTAAAAAAGGCTTCTGGTGAATTGGAGGTGTTGACAATCATCCCATTGACGTCCATAATTTTAATATTATCATCTTCAAACTGTTCAATATACGTTTTACTTCTGATGTCTTTAATGTCATCAAACAGCTCAGCGTACAGATGTTCACTCACTTTGACCGGTACAAAATATTCCCAAAGAATTTTATTGATTTCCTGATGACCAAAAAGATCTTCAAAAACAAGTTCATTACCTGCAGTATCATTAACAATTACCGGATACGGTATGGTTGCGGCATCTTCCCAAACCATAAAGAGTAGTTTATCCTGAATTAGAGCGATGCGCTTAGCAGCATCGAGCGAGGTCATCCATTCTTGGGCAACACTATTTTGGGTTGTCATTAAAGTAACAATTATAATCAGGAAAATTTTTTTCATATGAAACTATATTACTAATATGGAGTATCATCTTCCAACACAAGTTATGCCAAGAAGGGCTTGTGCTGATTTTTAAGGAAAGATAAGGATTTTGCTCTAATTTTTTAATCCCAATTTGGAAACTCTATCACAACTCTAGCGCTATTTTAAATTTTAGGCTATGAAAGTATCGATAATTTAATTTAAGATCTCAATCAAGGTTTTATTCTGCTTATTCTTATCTTTGACATCGATTGCGAAAAGCCTAAAAGCCATCGTATGCTATAACATTGAACTTAAATCTTAAGATTTCCGGTTCTGCGGAAACATAAACTCACTTTTAATGAAAGACCTCTTCGGAACCGCACTACTCGACTACCTCAATGGTAATTTCACGGAAGATATCATTACGTCTACCAATATTTCTGACGACGATGAGCTGCCTCTCACCTATTTATTTAGAGAATATCCTGACATGTCCATTCTAGAACAAAAAGCCTTGCAAATGGCCAGAGGCAACGTATTAGATGTGGGGTGTGGTGCCGGCATTCATAGCTTATATTTACAAGAACAAGGTTTGGAGGTAAAAGCCATTGATGTATCCAAGGGCGCTATTGAAGTGTCCAAAAGACGTGGCGTAAAAAACGCCCAATTAATTTCAGTTTTAGACGAAACAGAAACGTTTGACACCATTTTATTGATGATGAATGGTACAGGAATTTTTCAAGAATTGGATAAGACACCTCTTTATTTAAAGCATCTTAAAACACTTTTAAATCCTACTGGTCAAATTTTGATTGATTCTACAGATATCCAATACATGTATGAGGACGAAGACGGTGGGTATTGGCAAGATTTGCATTCCAATTATTACGGCGAACTGGATTATCTATTAAGTTATAAAGGCGAATCTGAACCGTTAATTACTTGGTTGTATTTAGATTTTAAAACGCTGGCCACGGCTTGCGAATCTGTGGGGTTAACCTGTGAATTGGTGATGGAGGGTGATCATTATGATTACTTGGCGCGAATATTTTAAATTATGGCGCAGAGATACACGAAGAATGCACAGAGATACACTGAGAAATATGTCAATCTTTAGTACTCTGTGTACCTCAGCGGTCCTCTGTACAACTCTGTGAAATCATCGCTCTGAATTATTGCTTCATCCCGCCCACAAAAGTCCTCTGCACTTTAATATTGGGAATGTCATGTACTTCAACCGTCATGATGTCTTTGTCAAGGATGATAAAATCTGCAAATTTGCCTTTTTCGATGCTCCCTTTTTCTTTTTCCTCAAAATTTGAATAGGCTCCCCAAATGGTCATCCCTCTTAACGTTTCTTCTCTTGTTAAGGCATTCTCCATTTGATACCCATCTTTTGGAAACTTTTTCAGATCCTGACGCGCAACTGCGGCGTAAAATGTTAAAAACGGACTCACCTGTTCCACCGGAAAATCCGTTCCCAAGGCAACTTTCCCGTAGGCATCCAACAATTGCTTGTAGGCATAGGCACCTTTTATTCTTTCTGAACCTAAACGGTCTTCTGCCCAATACATATCAGAGGTCGCATGAGTGGGCTGTATAGACGGCATGATATTTTTATACAGTTCAAAATCGGCAGGAGAAATAATTTGTGCATGTTCCACGCGCCAACGTCTGTCTGCTTTGTCTTTTAAAACTTTGTTATAGGTATTTAACACGGCGTGATTGGCAGAGTCACCAATGGCATGTGTATTCATCTGAAAGTCTGAATTGGCAATACGTTGTGCGGCATTATTAAAGGTTTCTAAATCCGTTACCATCAAACCAAAATGATTTGGCTTGTCGGTATAAGGTTTTCTTAACATCGCGCCTCGTGATCCTAAAGCGCCATCGGCATAGAATTTAAAACTACTCACGTTTAGCTTGTCCGTTTTGCTAGTCCCTTTTTTAAGGTAATAATCGACATTTTCTTTAGATCCAGACACCATCGCATAGACGCGGATCTTCAAATCTCCAGTTTGCTGTAAACTGTCAATCAACTCAATGGCTTGTCGGGAAAGACCAGCGTCATCAACCGTGGTTAATCCGTAGTCAAAACATATTTTTTGGGCATCTAAAAGCGCATTGATCATCTCTTGCTGAGACGATTTTGGCCAATGGTTCATTACTAAATTCTCAGCATTATCAACCAATACTCCTGTAAGCTGTCCGTTTTCTATCACTACTTCGCCACCATCAACTTTGCTGTCTACGGTAACATTTCCTAAATCCAATGCCGCTTGGTTCACCAAAATGGCGTGGCCATCAATACGGGTTAAAGCAATTGGCGTGTCAGGATACAATTCGTCCAACAATGCTTTATTAGGGAACTCTTTAACTTCCCAATGATTTTGATCCCACCCGCGACCTAAAATAAAATCGAGGTTTTTCTCATTTTGAAATGTGCTGATGCGTTGTATTATTTCTTCAAAACTCTTGGTACCCACTAAGTCGACCGATTGTTGGTTAAGTCCCATACCTAAAAAATGGCAATGGGCATCAATGAAGCCCGGTACGATGGTCTGTCCGTTTGCATCGATGACATTGGCGGATGCATATTTTTCTTGGATGGCCTCTGAACTTCCGATCTCTAAAAATTTTCCATCCTTCACGGCAAAGGCTTCGGCTTTTCCGAAAGCATCATCAACAGTATAAATATTGCCATTTATGACGATGGAATCGACTTCTATTTTTTCGTTTTCACAAGAAAAAATAGTGGCAATGAGAAGTAATAAAACTAGTTTTTTCATTTTAGAGATGGTTAGTGTTCGTAGTGATTGTTAAGTAAAAATAAGAAAAGCATCCAAATTTTGGATGCTTTTCTGTTACAATGTCTGTCTGACATCGAATTATTGTACTTTGATGGGATCTCCGCTTTCTGGGGATTTATTAAAAATCGAATTGGTAGGTTGCTCCTGCCAAGGCCTGTATGCCTTGTACCGGAGTGTTTAGCCAACGTTGGTATTCTTGATTGGCAATATTGTTAGCCTTAATATAGAAGGACAGCTGATCATTTAGACGGTAGCCTACATGTGCATTAGCGTCAAAATAACTATCTAGAGTCATTTTTTGCATGATTGGTACTGAAAAATTGGCCACATGGTATTGATCTTGACGTTCTCCTACATAAAACAAGCCTGCACCAGCAAACCAATTTTCGTCAATTTGGTAATCTAAGAATAATGATGCTTTAAGGTCTGGAAGATTCCAAGCTTCGGCTTGCGCATCTGTATTGTAGGAGAAATATTCTGCTTTAACTCCCAGTTTAAAGTTTCTGTTGACATCCACATTTACTTCACCGGCAAAAGAAATTGTTTTAACATCATCATAAACAACACCAAAAGAATTCCCATGTTGATAATCTTCAGTAGCACCCATCACTACAGGATTTGCCATATATAAAGCTTTATTGGCCTCGTTCATATACCCACCGCTCACGCTGTAGCCAATGCTGTTGGACAATTTCCCTTTTAAACCAACATAACCTTTATATTTTTGGTCTGTAGGTGTGATGTAAAGTGTTGGCGATACATACGGATTGACCTGCGCAAAATCATAATACGAATTTTGGTTTAAGCCACCTTCCAGACCACCGAAGGCAATCATCAATTCGTCAATCAATCGGTACGATGCGGTAACGTTTGGGTAGATAAAAAAACTACCATCGCTAGCTTCAGTATCGTTCATATAAACCAATTTCACTCCTAAATTAAGCGTTAAATCGTCTTGGGTAAGCTGATAACTTGGTGCTATTCCAAAAGCTACATTGCCATAATCTACCGCAGTATTGGTGTAAAAATCTCGTTCAAAGGAACCACTAATATAGTCGACCATCACTTCCGTAGAAATGAATTCATCCTGAATTGGCAAGTCTGCTGATGCTTTTACCACAAATCGGTTTTCTCCAGAGCCTTGGTTGTCTCCAAATCTTCTGTAACGCGCGCTAGCATCCTTTAATAAATAGTCGTGTAACTTTACTTTTCCACCCACATTTCCGCCGTAAAACGCGTGACTCCCATCAATATTTTCAGCTGTTGCCGCATTAAAGTAAGGTTGAGGCAATCCGTACCAATTAAATTTTTGATACAGTCCGCCCGCATCTACCGTCCATGATAGATCACGTAGTTTTTGGCTGTAGTTGACGTTCAATTGGGTGTCGATAAAATCGTCATCCAACAACACCTCATCAATGCCACCACTAGAAGAGTGATGTGTTAGGGAGCCACCAATGTGCTCGCCTCTACCCAACTCATGGTTGATATATACTTCGCCTAAAATAGAAGTATACGTCCCTAACCCTAAAGAAGCGTAATTATCGTACAATTTTACGGCTTTAGCCTTGTTGACCGTTGCTGCCTTTCCTTTGGCGGGTGTAAATGTTGACGCTACAGGAATGGAAAAGATATTGTATTTAATTTCCTTTTTGGTCGTATTTGTATCATCATCCAAAACAGGCGTTTCCTTTATTTTAAAAGCGTCTGCCACAGTTGGTGTGTACGCCTTGACCACCGTAACCACTTCAGTATCTAAAGTATCCTTTGTGCGTTCTTGTGCAACTGTTGCAGCATTGGTAACGACTGCAAGGGTAAAAATATATTTGATTTTATTTAGCATGTTTATAAGTGTTAAATTCCGAAGTAAAATTTTTGGTTCCTAGGGTTGTGAGTACAACACCTTTAGAATTATTCAACTTAATTTTCAGGATTTATTGATGAATTTGTTTTTGCTTCTTCCGCTTTAATGATGCTCAATTGTGTTTTTGCTTCTTGAACAACATCCTTAAACTCCGGAAAGTTAGAGATGACGCTTTCTAAAATATAGGTGGCTTGAAAAGCATCCTTTAACGCATAGAAATTTTTAGCCATCAGCACCAAACCTTTGGCACTATAATATTTATAACTACTAAAATCTTTGGCCAAGCGTTGCGCTGTAGTATTAGATTGTGCATAACTCCCTTCTTTATTTTTAAAGTAAGCGTTGTAGTATAAAGCTTCTGCAGCTAAAGCTCCAGTGGCGATTTTCTCGACCGTTGCGTAAGCTGATTTTGCTTTAGATTCATTCCCAGTTTTTATGGCAGAACGGGCAATGATAATTTGAGCATCACTCTTCACCTTATTATCCAACTTTGAATTGGATAATACTTTCTCAGCGTAAGTTTCAGCATCCTTATATTTTTCCAACTGGTAATAGGCGTTCATTAAGTTAGATTGGGCATAAATGATATTTTGTGGATAATCTGCTTCCACTTCTAACTGTTTTAACAGTGGGATGGCTTTATTCCATTGAGAGCCGTTCAAATAGGTTTCTGACAATTTCACGATGGCTTGCTCCGTAAATTCGCTTTTTGGTTTATTGACCACAAACTCATAATGTGGACGTGCATTTTCTGGCAATGATTTTTTAGAATACAATTCTCCCAAATAGAAATGCGACTTTAAAGCGTGGATACCATTAGGAAACTGGTTGAGATAGCCATTAAATTGTTTGATGGCATTATCTGTCTTGTTTTCCAAATATTGTTTTTCGGCAGCTAAATAGGTTGTGTTGTCCAAATCAGAATCTGACACTTCCATATAGTCTAAAGTTTTTACCCACGCCGCGTACTCATCAACGCGGCCTAAATCGATATAAATTAAACGGGCAGTGGACACCGCTTGCACCGCTTCTTCACTACTTGGATAATTTTTAGCGACTTGTTTAAATTTGGCCAAGGCTTGATCATTCTGACCTGAGTTGTAATAAATAAGTCCTTGTCTCAAAATTGATTTCGAATTGAATACGGAGTTTTTATACTCTGCATTCAATCGGTCGTACATCGCAATGGCCTGAGCATTTTGATTCGCTTTTACATAGGAATTTGCCAATTCATACATCGCATCATCTCTTAAAGAAGATTTGCTGTATCTATTGATAAACTTATTTAATTCTTGAATTTTGGTACTGCCCTGACCGATATAACCGTAGCTCATTGATTTTTGGAAATCCGCATAATCAGGTTCTATTTGCTTTAAAGCGATGGCCTTGTCGTAAGCGGAAATTGCCGCCTGATAATCTGAGGACACAAAATAGCCGTCTCCCAATCTTAAATACGCATCGTTCAATCGTAATTTGTCATCCTGACGATTATTGACGAAGCTTTTAAAATGTTCGGTCGATTTCGAATAATTCTTTTGTTTAAAATAGGTGTAGCCTAAATTATAATCGATGTTGTTCATTTCAGGAGTTCCAGCAGCGTCACTTAATTGCATAAACTGTTTGAAACCGATAAGCGCCTCAGCATAATTCCCGATGTTATAATCAGTTTCAGCTTTCCAGAACGTCGCTCTTGCCGTGAATTTTGGGTCACGCGGTTCTTTAATTGCTTTTTCAAACAAGCGTTTTGCGTCCTGGTAATTCCCTTCGTTATAGATCTCAATACCTCTGTAAAAGGCTACTTTTTGCAATGCTACTTTATTTTCGAAGCTGGTTTTGCCTTCCAATAAACGCAAGGCTTCCTCGTAATTTTTTGAAGTGATATAAGAATCAATCAAAAGTGTTTCAATTTCGGTCTTATTGGCTGCTTGAGGATATTTTTGCAAATAGCTGGTCAAAACCTGAGGCACAGATTGGTATGGATTCCCAATCTCATAACTTAATTTTGCATAATTCAACCAGGCATCTTCTTGAATTTTAAGATCAAAATCCATTTGTGATGCATTTCTAAACGCATTTAAAGCTTCCTGTTTCTTGTCTAAGTTGACGTAACTTTCACCCAAATGGTAATAGGCATTTTGTGCCACACTGTTATTCCCACCAATAATTTTATTGAATTCAGAAATGGCCTTTTCAAAATCGTTCTGCTTATAGTAAGCGTAGCCCAATTGGTAATAATCGGTATTGCTCCACTTTCCTTTTTTACCTTTATAAGCGGTTAAATACGGAATGGCTTCCTTGTATTTTTGCATGTTAAAGTAGCTTTCGCCTATAATTTTGGAGAGTTCAGACTTTTCAGTAGGATTACTCTTTTTCATTTGGGCTTCAGCAAGTTCAATGGCTTTGTCAAATTTACCCAGCTTAAAATTTAAATCGGCTTGATAATAAGACAGTTTTTCCTGATACTTTTCATTATCGCTAACTTGTTCAAAATATTCATTGGCTCGGTCATAATCATCACCTTCGTAAGCCATAAACCCGATGTAATATTTAGCCTGAGACCCGTATTCCTTAGAGTTGACCACCCGGCTTAAATATTTTTGTGCGTTCACTTCATCTTTGGTAGTGTATAAGCTATAGCCATAATTGAACGAAAAACGATCGCGTTCAGCCCTACTCATACTGCCTTCATCTACTTTTTCATACCATTTTCTGGCATACGCATATTTACCGTTATCAAAATAATAATTGGCAACATCTAAAAATGCGCTGTTACGTTTGATACTGGTTGGATATTTCTCAACAAACTCTTCAATAAGCGCATCGGCGTTCATTTGATTAAGCCTTACCGCACAATTGGCGTAGTAATAGGTGCAATCAGCCTCCAATTGTTCATTTTCAGTGGCATCCTTAACTTTATCAAACATGCTTTGGGCGGCCTGATATTGCTTACCGTTATATAATGTGAGTGCTTTTTGATAATCGACCAGTTCATTAGTATAGGTTGCCGATTGTTGCGCGTAAGAAGATCCTATTAGCAACAGGAAACTTACTAAGAAAATTATTTTTTTGTGAACCATTAAATCTGTTTTTTTTTTGACGATCAAAGATACTTGAATCTTAAATCTATAACGAAGGAAAAATCTTTTAATTATAAACGGAGTTATTAAAAAAAAAGTCTTCAGTATGCAAATAATAAAAACTGAATTACCTTAAGCAAGTATATTGATTTGGAGTATCTTAAAATATACACTACAACACGGTGCCAAGATGTGTACTGATTGATTTCAATTTTTTACAATAAATATGTGTCTTCTATTTAGAACATTAAACTAAAGTGCTATTCTAAACTTACACTTCTCTATTTACTATGCGTGATTCGATATTCGATATTCGTGATTCGATCCTACTTATAATCAAGATAAAAACCACCTCGTCTTCTGCTTCTCTCCGTAAGCAGAATCCACTCCTCCTTTATCAGGAGGAGAATTTAAGATTGTGATTAATTTAAAATAAAGCAAACAAAATAAAGGTCAGCGTCATTCTACCTCACTTTTCTCTATTCGTTTATTTCTCTATTCTTTATTCGTTATTCAACCTTCTTTATTCGATCCTGTTTCCATTCAAGATAAAAACCACCTCGTCTTCTGCTTCTCTTCGGAAGCAGAATCCACTCCTCCTTCACGAGGAGGAGAATTTAAAATAAAGGTTAACTTCATCCTACCTCAATATTCACTATTCGTTTTTTTCTCTTTTCTCTTTTCCATTTTCTATTTCCCATTTTCTCTAACATTCAACCAATCCCTACGCTCTATCCCAATAACATTTTCCGTCCCCTTATGATCCTTCTCATAATTACAATGGTATTTGGCATTTGATTAATTTAATAATACATTTACCACTCTTAAAAAATTACAGAACAAAATGTCTCAAACTGTTTTAGAATTAAAGGATGTCTCCATATATCAAGGAGACAGCATGGTGTTGTCTGAAGTGAATGTAGAAATGCAAAAGGGTGATTTTGTGTATCTCATCGGTAAAACGGGAAGCGGTAAAAGTAGTTTTATGAAAACGCTTTATGGCGATCTGCAATTGACGGAAGGTCAAGGGCATATTGTCGATTTCGACTTAAGAGCCTTAAAGGAAAAGGACATTCCCTTTTTACGACGGAAATTGGGCGTGGTTTTTCAAGATTTCAAATTACTGCCAGACCGCACGGTCAATAGCAATTTAGAATTTGTTTTAAAAGCGACTGGCTGGAAAGACAAAGACGAAATTAAAGAACGTATAGAGAAAGTGTTGGATAAAGTGGCGATGAAAACCAAAGGCTTTAAATTCCCGCACGAACTTTCTGGGGGCGAGCAGCAACGTATAGCCATTGCCAGAGCACTTTTAAATGATCCTGAACTTATATTGGCCGATGAGCCAACCGGAAATTTGGATCCACAAACCAGTATTGAAGTGATGGAAGTGTTGCGTGAGATCAATAAAAATGGCAATACAATTTTGATGGCCACGCATGATTATGCACTTTTGCTACGTTACCCAAGCAAAACCTTAAAATGCGATGAAAATAAGGTTTTTGAGGTGGTTCAGCGCAAAGGCTAATGCTCCGTTAGAGCATAAAGGAATTTAGTCGGAAACTTAAGCCATCAATGCGATAAAAAATTGTATTTTCCAGTATAGCATTTATATAAGACTAATATAAAGTCCCTTTTCAAATATGTTGTCCATTCTCATCCCGGTATACAACTACAATGTAGTTTCATTGGTGGAGCACCTACACCGGCAAGCAATGGAACTTCAGATCTCTTTTGAGATCTTAGTGCATGATGACGGATCTGACGCTACTTTTAACACTATCAATCAAAACATCAGCCATTTAAGTGATTGTCAACTTATTGAAACCCCTTTTAACCGTGGGCGTGCTGAGCTGAGACAACAGTTAGCCAACCTGGCGCAGTATGATTTGTTACTCTTTTTAGATGCGGATGTCATGCCACGACGGGTCACCTTCCTTCAAAATTATCTCAATAATGTTACAGAAAACCAAGACGCGGTCTATGGTGGCTTTGCCTATCAAAACACTATACCAGCGCCCGATGCTTCATTGAGATGGCGGTATGGCACGGCAAAAGAACAAGTGGATGCCCGTATTAGAAATCAGAAACCCTATAAGATTGTCATCTCTGGAAATTTTCTGATGAAAAAATCGGTATTTCTGACTCTAAACGCGCAAATGACAGGCTTCCAATACGGTTACGACAATTATTTTGGCGCTTTGTTAAAAGCAGGCGATTTTAAAGTAAGTCACATCAACAATGAGGTTTATCATTTAGGACTTGATAGCAATTCAGACTACTTAAAAAAGGTGGAAGCATCCATAGAAACCCTATTAGAACTCTATCAAACTGAGGCGATATCTAAAAGTGACAACACACTTTTAAAGACCTTTAAAGGTTTAAAAAAGTTTAAATCGCATCGATTTTTAGCCTTTGTTTTTAGATATAGAAAAACCCAGTTAACCGCGCATCTGTTAAGTGCAGATCCTTCTATCAACAAGTTGCAATTTTATAAAATAGGCTATATGTGCGCCTTGGATCAGAACTAATGGTGCCTTTTTTCTCCATAATCATTCCGCTCTATAATAAGAAACACTATATCGGAAACACACTCGACCATGTGCTTGCGCAAACGTTTATAAACTTTGAAGTGATTGTGGTAAACGACGGGTCTACTGACGGTAGCGGTCTCGTGGTTACTTCGCGATCCGATGACAGGATACGCTATTATGAACAAGAAAAGCAAGGCGTTGCGAGCGCTCGAAACACAGCAATTGGCCATGTGCGTAGCCAGTATATCGCACTCTTGGATGCCGATGATCTTTGGCATCACACCTATTTGGAGCGGATGCAACAGCTCATTCAATCCTATCCAGAACAACAGGTCTTTACCGCAGCGGTACTCTTAGAAATGTCGAGCAAATCTATACCGTCAATGTATTCCATTAGAAACCTCAAGGCCAATGATGTGCGTGTCGTTGATTATTTTGAATCTAGCTCTATAAATTCCTTGCTCACCAGTTCGAGCACTGTGGTGCATCATGGTGTTTTCAAAAAGATTGGCACTTATAATCCTTTATATAAAAGCCGGGAAGACACGGACTTATGGATTCGAATCGGTTTGGAGTATAAAGTGGTATTTCTTAACCAGTTACTCATAACATATCGCTATCATAGTCAAAGTCTCTCCAGGCTTAAACACAACTTTAGCGACCAACCTTCTTTAGATTCCTATCTCCCTTACGAAACTACGCATCCGACTTTAAAAAAATTTTTGGATATCAATCGGTTTTCGATGGCCATCTTGGCAAAGCTTGATCATGACCACAAGAAATTTGAAGCTTTTAAGGCTGCTATTGATTACACCAATTTAAACAAGAAACAGAGCTTTCTTCTCCATCAACCTCCACTGATGATCAAATTCCTTCATAGGTTTAAATCGTTTGTTCAACATCTGGGTTTCCGGTTAAGTGCTTACGGATAATTTAAACTCAGAATAATCCCTGATATAATCCTCTTCCTCAAAAACACCTGAGGCCAACACCAAGCAGACGGCCCCAGAGGAAAAATTATCAAGTTCACGCCAAGTTTTGGTGGGAATTAAAAGCCCTCTATGAGGTTTGTTTAGCATGATTCTGTGTTTTTTCAAACCGTCGTCCAACACCACCTCAAAACTACCACTCAGCGCTACTAAAAATTCCGATTGTGCTTTGTGGGCATGGCCACCGCGATACGAATCAGTAGGCACATCGTAAAGATAATACACCCGTTTAATTTCAAAAGGAATGCAATCGTGCTCAATTACAGATAAGTTGCCGCGGCGGTCTTCAATTTTAGGGATGTCTATGAGTTTAAATGTCATGTTATTGATCTATGTCTCCGGACTCTACAAGTTTTTTGTAAACTTGAATTCCTTTTAAACCGAGTTTGAATTTCTTGAAAATTGCATTCGCAGCTATATAATCCATTCGCCAAAGGAAAAAAATATACTTTGGTACCCAAAAATAACTCAAATTGCCCAAAAACCGATATTGCAAAGCTGCTTTAGAGAACACAGCAGCATCACTCCCCATTAACCGCCCTGAACTTAAGTAGGAATGCTGTACAATGGTTTTCGCTACATGCACCATCTTAAGCTCTTTAGCATAAGCATTCCGAAGAAAAACGTATTCTTCCCCACCCTGAAATGCCGCTCCGAAGCCAAAATGGGCATTGTAATACACCTGCGCGTTTATATACAACTCCCTTTTAAAAGAAATTACCCAAGTAAAAATTTTTCTCAAAGACGCCTTGTTATGCAGACCTTCAGGACCGTAATTGGTATAGGGTCTATAATTTTCATCTACAGCTTCAAAGGATAGCATGGCTGCATTTGGATATTTTAAATGCGCTTCTAGAATGGTTTTCTTTAGATTTGCTTGATAGATGATATCATCGTCTGCCATCAGACAAATAGGAGCAGTGGCATGAGCTAGGGCAAGATTTCTACTTTTCGCTACACCAAACTCGTAACAATTTATCACCTTGATATGTACAAATTCAGATACCAACAGTGCGTCTGGAGTCGTTTGATTAATGATCAAAATCTTAAAATCGGCGTGATTGTTATGCGCGAACATGCCCCATAAAAAATCTAAGGAGGCTCGATGGATCGTGGCCACTAGAATTTCAATTTTGGGTAAATTTATGTCCATTACTAAGTTTAAAACCGTTGGTTTGAATTATTTTTGAAACAAATGTAATTGTTTTATGCGAATTCTATTGGTAGGCGAGTACAGCCGACTTCACAATTCATTAAAGGAAGGCTTGATCGCCCTGGGTCATGAAGTCGTCTTGATGGGTACCCACGATGGCTTTAAAAATTACCCGGTAGATATTTACATCAACCACTCGTTTACGAACAGGCTAAGACACAAATTAAAAGTGGGCGTTTTTAAGTTAACCGGAATTGATTTGGGCAGCCTCGAAATTACCTATAAGGTCAAAAAGAAAATAAAATACTTACCTGCTTTTGATGTGGTACAACTGATCAATGAAGCATCGTTTAGCATTCAACCAAAGGCTGAACTCAACTTACTGAAATTTTTACAGACAAAGGGCAAAAAATTAGTCGTCCTTTCTTGTAGTTATGATCATTCGAGCGTGAAATTTATGCTGAATCACGGATTTAAATACAGTGCCATGACCCCGTATTTAAAAGACCAATCCTTACAAAAGCATTTTAAATTCAAGCTGCAGTATCTGGAAAAAGATTTTGAAGTTCTCCACGATTATATCGTAGCGCACACCAACGGCATCATCGCAACGGATTGGGATTACCATTTGCCTTTGGTGGGCACATCCAATTACCTCGGACTCATTCCGAATCCTATCAATACGGATAAGATTGACTATATTCCGATGACCATAGATGGTAAAATTAAGATTTTTCATGGTATCAATTCCCACGCTGCACTTACAAAAGGCAACGTGTTTCTCAGCGAAGCTTTAAAAATAATCGCGGAAAAATTTGGAGATCGCGTAGCAATCATAACGACCATAGACATGCCCTATGTGGATTATATACAACAGTATAACCAATGTCACATCGTATTAGACATGGTATATGCGTATGACCAAGGGTATAATGCCTTAGAAGCTATGGCTAAAGGAAAAGTGCTTTTTACGGGGGCTGAACAGGAATGGTTGACCTATTATAAGATAGTGGAAGATGCGGTTGCTATCAATGCATTACCTGATGTTCATAACATAGTAGATAAATTAAGTGAACTGATTGAGCATCCCGAAAAAATAATAGCAATGTCTGTCGCAGCGAGAGCTTTTGTAGAGCGGGAACATCATTATAAAATCATTGCGCAGCGCTATCTGGGTATTTGGCACTCTCACTAATCAAGCGTTCTAATAATTTTCGCTGGGTTTCCGCCAATGACCACATGGGCTGGGAAATTTTGGGTGACTATTGCTCCCGCCGCTACCACACTATAGTCGCCGATGCTAACGCCCTTTAGAATGGTGACGTTATTCCCGATAAAAACCGTATTCCCAATGCTTACGCTTTGAGGATTTGGGTCTGTTAAGTGGCGTTTGGTGTTATCCAAGTCATGAAAATTGCTGTCGTATATACTGCAATTCAATCCGATAAGCACATCATTACCTATGCTGATAGAATGTTCCGCCACAATACTACATTGGTTATTAATACTAACATTGTTGCCTATGGTGATCCTTGATCGTTCTGTTCGCGCCTCCAAATAAGTGTAAGTATTATAAAATAATGGTGAATCTATCACTCCAAACTTCACCTTATCGCCAAAAGCAATCCTGCCTTGACCTTTTAATATGACGGGTTGGTTGGCCCTGTACACTCCTGTAACTCGTGTGTTGGTTGACGCCATCTGGTAAAACAATTTCTTGATATATAAGATAGCCGAAACTACTTTCAGTTGATAAATCTTTCTCATAGGTTAAAATTTTCACGGCTAAACAACTCTTTTCTAAACACCATAAGGATCACTAGAGCATGAAGGGCAAAGTTAACGAAATGTGCCATGACTGCCCCTTCAACACCAAACCAATCTATCAAATACATACTGGAAACATACAAACTTAGCATTGAAAACAGCTCTATACCGATGTACTGATACACCATTTTTTTCGCAATAAGTTGATAGGCAATCACTGAAGAAATTACCTTTAGGAAATCGCCTAAAAGTTGCCATTTAAAGAGTTGGGTAACGGGAAGAAAATCCTCTGTGAATATGAGCTGAACAAGCAATGATCTGAAGATATAAATCCCAATCAAAGCCAAAGCGAACACTGGGAGCACTGTTTTATAAAAATGAAGGATTTCCTTTCTAAATTCAAACGCATTTGTAATTTCAGCAAATCGGGGTAAGATGTAGAGAGCCAACAACGAACTCACAAACATCACATAATAATTGGAAATGCGACGGATGGCTTCCCAATATCCAGCATCTTGCAAACTGACCTGATCAATGAGATAATTTCTGACACATACAACAACCAGCGGCATTACTGCGGCTGAAAATAGTGCCATGAGCGAATATGCGCTTAAATTTTTAAGAAATCTGATATTCAGATGCGATAGTGTAAGGCCTTTCAACAGTTCCTTAATTTGAAAAAAACTAAACAGGGTGACAAAAAATAGAAATCCAGGAAGGAGTACTGCCGCCATCAATGCACCCTCCAACTGTGATGTCCAAATTAGAAATAAGGTAGTACTTACCCCGATGACTTGACTGAGAATATTAATCTTTACCACCGTTTTGTACTTAGACAATCCGTTGATGATGGCTACCAACACTATATTTAATGAGCTAAAGGGCAACGCAAAGGCAAGCAATTCTATTATAAACCCAAAGGGCTGTGAAGCTCCAAAAATAAAAAGGCTAAGCCCGTCGGCGTACACATACAAAAGGGTTGAGAGGATGAGCGTGGCTATAAGCACTGCAATTAAAATTGTAATGACCGTCTCAGTAAGTTTGGAATGGTCCTCTTTCAATTCCGCGACATATTTAACAATTCCATTGGAGAATCCTAAGGTAGAAAATGACTCGATGGTAGTTAGAAAATTTCGAAGATTCCCAATCAGCGCCAAGCCTTCTGCACCAATAAAAACCGCAATGGCCTTAGAGGTCACAAATCCGGCCAACACTCTAAGCAATACGGCCACTGAATTAAAAGAGGCTATTTTTAAGAGCAGATTGCTATGCAGGTGATGTAGTATTCGTTTCAAACAGGAAAAGGTCTTATGACATCAATTAATCGTCATTGTTTAATGGAAGTACACCGAAAAGTGAACTTCCAAAAATCAACAAAATAATTCCATAATGCATCAAATAACTTACAAAATGTCCTATTACCGCACCTTCCACTCCAAAAATATCGATCAGATAAATGCTGGATAAATACATGACTACCACTAAGAAGATTTCTATAATAATAAAATGTGCAAACATTTTTTTCGCGATGAATTGGTACGCAATAACTATGGACAACACTTTTACAAAATCGCCTAAAAGCTGCCAGAAGAACAAGTCTTCAGTAGGTTGAAACGCCTCAGAAAAAATTAACGACACTACAATGGAACGCAGGACATAGATAATGACCAAGCCAATGCCAAAAATAGGAATTGTGGTTTTATAAAAGCTAAACACTTCCTTCCTGAATTCTTGTTTGCTTTCGATCTCACTGAATCTTGGCAAAAAATACAAAGCCATTAATGAATTGATAAACATTAAATAATAGTCTGAAATGCGTTGCATGGCTTCCCAATGCCCTGCTTCCTTGATCCCCACTTGATCAATGATATAATTTCGGATCAGTATGGACACCATTGGGATGGCAATGGCGGTGACCAGGCCCATAATGGCATAAGGACCGAATTTCTTTAACACACTAAATTTTATGTTGGTTAATTTTACGGATGAGGCCAAACTCCGCTGATTGACAAATCCGACAAACGTAATCAGCAGAATTAACGAAGGTGCGATTACAGCAGCAATTAAAGCACCATCAATATTATTCTGAAAGATTAAAATCAGTGTGATCAACAAGCCCAAAATTTGCCCAATAATATTGATGATCAACAGCATTTTATACTTGGCAAACCCGTTCATTATAGCAAAACTGAACATGTTTAAGGCATAGAAAGGCAGCGCTACCGCCATAATTTTTATGATATAGGCATAGTTGTATTGGGTTGAAAATAAAAACTCATTGATAATATCGGCATTGTAATAACTACAAAAAGCTACCGTTACTGTGGATGCGAAACCTAGGTAGTAGGCCGTAGATAAGGTTTGGCTCAATTTTAACCCGTCATTTTTATACTTAGCGATTGTTTTGACAAAACCATTGTAAAACCCTAAAATTGAAAAGGTCTGAATGGCTCCTAAAAAATTTCGAAGATTTCCGATGAGCGCCATCCCTTCCACACCAATAAACACCGCAATAGCCTTGGAGGTCAGAATACCTGCAACTATCTTGGTAATAATGGTTATGGTATTAAGGTTACCCACCTTTAACAACACATGATCATTGATATAATTTGTAAATCTCTTCATCAATAGGCATTTAAAAGGTCCACGACCGTAGTCACCTCCTCAGCGGTCATAACTGGACTGATGGGGATACTCAACACAGAATTATGAATGCGCTCTGTTAATGGTAAACTCTGCCGTTTAAGTCCGCTCAATGCAGCTTGCTGATGTGGCGCAATTGGATAATGAATGAGATACGCCACAGCATTGGTTTTTAAATATCTTTCCAAGGCTTTCCGATTTTCAACCCGAACTGCAAATACGTGAAACACGTGGTCGTTTACTCCACTGTAAAACGGCAATGTTATTTTTTTATTCTTTATTTCTGAAAGATACCGATTAGCAATAGTTTGACGCCATGCATTGTCTCCATTTAAATAGGGCAACTTTACATTCAGAAATAGAGCTTGCAACTCGTCCAAACGGCTATTGACGCCAAGAATGTCATTGACATTTTTAGAAGAACTACCATAGTTGCGCAGCAATTTTAAAGTCGCCGCCAATTGCGGATCATTAGTGGTTACAGCACCGCCATCTCCCAAAGCCCCCAAATTTTTACTGGGATAAAAACTGAACCCTGCCGCATGGGACAGATTGCCAGCGCGTTTCATTGACGAGGTGTCCATAGCACCATGGGCTTGAGCGGCATCTTCTATCACCACAAGTCCGTGTTGCTCTGCAATGGTGTTAATTTCCCCCAAATGGGCTAATTGACCGTACAAATGCACCACCAATAGCGCTTTGGTGTTAGTGGTGACATGCTTCTCAACCTCATCAGGAGATACCGTATAGGTGTCCAAATCGGGCTCGACCAAAACAGGTATTAATCCGGCATTAAGGATGGACAGGATTGAGGCAATGTAGGTATTTGCCGGCACTAGCACTTCATCTCCAGGGTGTAACTTTCCTAAATGAAGGTAGGCTTTAAAAATCAAGGTGAGGGCATCCAGCCCGTTTCCCGTACCAATACAGTAGCTAGTTCCACAATACTTGGCAAAATCCGTTTCAAATTGTGCAACCTCCCGTCCTAAAATGTACTGCCCTGCCTCTAAGAAACGTTGAAAGCTTTCTTGAAACTCCGCTTCAAAGCGGCCGTTGATTTTATGTAGATCCAGAAACTTTATCATTGTAATACCGCCGCTAATTTCCTATAATTTTTAGTCTCAATTTTGTAAGTATCCTGAGTCAGCGTCCGCGCTCCAAATCCTTCCTTCCAAAATTGTAAACCCTGGTTAATGTTCAGGCCTTGGTGCCCATTGGAAGTTCCAAAATCGAAATAAGGCGTGTCCGGAAACATCTCGTTGATCAGCATCTCATGGAGGAGATCTAAACTTCCCAAGGAATTCTTATCGACATTACCGGAAATATATTGACAATGGGCCACTTGTGGGGTCTCAAAAATAGTCGCTCCGGCTACAATAGCGTCATTATGGTAAACATTGAACTGCTTGATATGCTCCGGGAATTTTCCTTTTAAATATTGAATTTCAGCTAAAGAATGCACCGGTTCCACCTGATGTTTTGTCCTTAGATTCGGAATCAAAACGCTGTTCCAAAACAATTTAAAATTATCGTCATGTACAACACGTAGGTCATGTTTTTTGCCACGGGTGATGCCTTCCAACCTACTTTTGCTTAGCTTGATTTTATGCTTATTGTCTATTACGGATAATGCATCCCGTTGCACAAGTTGGGCCTCTAAAATAAAATTGAAATAGTGCACTTCCTCAGAAGGCACGCGGTGGTAAATTGAAGGAATTTCTTTAAGCCATAGGTAGTTGAGTTGTTGCTGGTGCAAAAACTTTAGCAATGTTTTTAATCCTTCTAAAACCGTTTTAAATTTAATTTCTGGAGAGAGAAGTAGCCCACCGTAAGTTAAACCTTGGTGTGAGTGCACCGCATTACCTACCCTGTTGGCTGGCAATATCGCAATGAGTTGTTCTTTCTTATAAAGCAGTAGAGAAAAATCATCAAAACGATGTTGGTGGTAGTCCATAAAATCGCGCTGGAATAAAAATGTGCCATTTTTGCTTTTCCTCACGAAATCGTCCCAAGCCAACTTCAACTCTGGCTGATATTTTTTAAGGGAATACGTTTTCAAAGTTGACCAAATTAGAAGCGATGGGAAATTTAAAGAACATCCAAATTACAATATTTTACGGAGAGCTTCTGATTTTTACGTAATTATTATAGGGGTAAGCGGAGATTATGATTGTACAATTACCGTAGTAAACAAAAAAAAAGGAACTCCAAATGGAATTCCTTTTATATAGTGAGCTAAAACAGTTCTAGTTGTTTTTATTTCTTTTACGTTCAACTTCCGTAAGGTAGATTTTACGTAAACGAATATGATTAGGTGTTACCTCAACATACTCATCTTTTTGGATGTATTCCAGCGCTTCTTCCAATGAAAATTTTATCGCTGGTACAATACGCGCTTTATCATCAGCACCTGAAGAACGGACGTTACTCAATTTCTTGGTTTTTGTAACGTTTACTGCCATATCATCGCTACGGGAGTTTTCTCCAATAACCTGACCTTCGTAAATATCTTCACCCGGATCGATAAAGAACTTGCCACGATCTTGTAGTTTATCAATAGAATACGGAATTGCTTGACCTTTTTCCATAGACACTAAAGATCCATTTTGACGTTCTGGGATACCACCTTTAAGCGGCTGGTATTCCGTAAAACGGTGAGACATGATGGCTTCACCAGCAGTAGCGGTCAACAATTGATTACGCAAACCGATGATACCACGAGATGGGATCAGGAATTTACATACCATACGGTCGCCTTTAGCTTCCATGCTTAACATTTCACCTTTACGCATCGTTACCATTTCAATAGCCTTACCTGAAACAGATTCTGGTAAATCAATAGTCATTTCCTCAACCGGCTCACATTTAACACCATCAATTTCTTTAATGATTACTTGTGGTTGGCCAATTTGAAGTTCGTAACCTTCACGACGCATTGTTTCTATCAATACAGATAAATGCAATACCCCACGACCAAATACCATGAATTTATCAGCACTATCCGTTGGATTAACGCGTAATGCTAAGTTTTTCTCAAGTTCTTTAGTCAAACGGTCTTTGATATGACGAGAGGTAACAAATTTTCCATCTTTACCAAAAAACGGAGAATCGTTAATGGTAAATAGCATACTCATTGTAGG
>Ga0114916_1000481_pt1 | contig 26762 bp, 24 predicted proteins | sample MalvirAntarct_66_FD_83501 | JGI IMG/M metagenome (GOLD analysis project Ga0114916, IMG submission 83501) | Marine viral communities from the Global Malaspina Expedition - Malaspina viral metaG Antarct_66 | ecosystem: Environmental > Aquatic > Marine > Oceanic | place: West Anvers Island... | reverse complement strand
TTCTAGAATTAAAAAAAAATGAAAAAATCCCTACTCGCTATCCTACTTATCTCATTCTCATTTATAAACGCACAAACTCCTTGCGCTGGAGGAACTGCTGGACCATATTCCTGTGATGGCTATGATTTACAATCTGCCATTTCACTTGCACAAATGAACGCGACCGCTGGAAATGATTCATGGGGCTGGACAGACCCTTCTAATGGAGACGAATACGCGCTTATTGGTTTAAATAACGGAACGGCTTTTATCGACATTACAAATCCAACAACTCCTATTTACCTTGGAAAACTACCTACACATACTTCAAGTAGCACATGGAGAGATATTAAAGTATATAATAATCACGCATTTGTAGTAAGTGAAGCGAATAACCACGGGATGCAAGTTTTTGATTTAACAAGATTACGATCGGTTACATCTCCTCCAGTTACATTTAGCGAAGATGCTCACTACAATGGTTTTGGCAGTGCGCACAATCTTGTAATTAATGAAGATACTGGTTATGCCTATGGCGTTGGAACCGGCTCATATAATGGAGGCCCTCATTTTGTAAACATTCAAGACCCAATTAACCCAATAGCCGCTGGAGGATATGAAGTTGATGGTTACAGTCATGATGCCCAAATTGTAACATATTGCGGCCCCGATAAGGATTATAGTGGAAGAGAAATTCTTATTGGCAGTAATGAAGATGAAGTTATCATCGCAGATATTACAGACAAAAACAACCCTGTTGATATTGCAACTATATCCTATTCAAATGTTGGGTATTCCCACCAAGGTTGGTTCACGGAAGACGAACGCTATTTTATTCTTGGCGATGAAACAGATGAATTAGGAAGTGGATTTAATACAAGAACAATAGTCTTTGATTTCGAAGATTTAGACAACCCTCAATTTCATTTTGAACATTTTGGAACCACGCCAGCAATTGACCACAATGGATATACCAGAGGAACAAAGTACTATATGGCTAGCTATAGAGCTGGGCTTCGAGTTTTTGACTTAACCAATATTGCCGGCGGCTCTATATCGGAAGAGGGCTACTTTGATAGTTATCCTGGAAGTAACAGCGCAAACTTTAGTGGTGCTTGGAGCGTTTATCCATACTTTGATAGTGGAAACATTGTTATTAGTGATATCAATAGAGGATTCTTATTAGTAAAGGCGGCTACAATTGACCTTACAGCTCCTACAGCAAATTGCCAAAATATCACTTTAGTATTAGATGCCTCTGGAAATGCAACAATTACTGCATCTGATGTGGATAATGGCTCTAGTGACAATAGCGGTACTGTTTATTTGGAAATATGCAATGACACCTTTACTTGTGATGATTTAGGCCCAAATGATGTAACCTTAGAGATCTATGATGACTTTGGAAATAAAGACTACTGTACTTCAGTTGTCACTGTAATAGATGCTTTAGCCCCAGTACTTGAATGCCCAGCAGATCTAACTGTAGAATACGATTCTGGTTCGGCTTTTTATACAGTAACAGATTTTGGAGTTACAGCAGCTGACAATTGTACAGCAAGCCCAACAATCACACAAGATCCCGCTGTTGGAACCGAATTAACCGCAGGCATTTATACTGTAACAATTGAAGCTACAGATACTGAAGGCAATATGAGTGATTGTTCTTTCCAGCTTACGGTGGAAGGAGAACTGTCTATACAAAATGTAACTTTAGAAGCTGGCTTGGCGTTGTACCCAAACCCAACTTCAGACATTTTATACATTGCGTCAGAAAATCAACGCATAAACAGCATTGTGGTTTATGATATTCTTGGAAAAGAATATCTTTCTAATAACCAAATCAATTCAGAAAACACAAGTATAGATCTTTCGCGACTTTCCCAAGGTGTATACTTTATTAAAATCAACAATTTGGTGATCAAAAGAATCATCAGAAAATAAAAAAAAAAGAAAAATGAAAAAATTAATTACGTTCGTATTCATGGCCTTTGGCGCTGTTGCAATTGCACAAACTCCTTGTAATAATGGAATGGCGGGAAGCTATCCATGTGATGGTTTTGACCTGTTATCACATATTCCGTTAAGCACTTTCAATACAAGTGGCGCTAATGATTCTTGGGGATGGACAGACCCAGACAATGGTGATGAATATGCACTTGTAGGACTGGAGGATGGAACAGCCTTTGTTAATATCACAGACCCTGTTAATCCTATTTATTTAGGAAAACTAAACACACATACATCATCAACAACATGGAGAGACATTAAAACGTATAATAACTATGCGTTTATTGTAAGTGAAGCTTCTGGTCATGGAATGCAAATATTTGATTTAACAAAACTAAGAAACGTACCTAGCCCTCCTACTAATTTTTCTGAAGATGCTCATTACGACGGATTCAGTAATGCTCACAATATTGTAATTAACGAAGAAACAGGGTATGCTTATGGTGTTGGAACGAACACATATAGCGGTGGTATTCACTTTGTGAACATCCAAGACCCTTTAAATCCAGTTGCGGCTGGAGGATATAGTGAAGATGGCTATAGTCACGATGCTCAGGTAATTATCTATAATGGCCCTGATGCCACCTATCAAGGAAGAGAAATTTTAGTGAGTAGCACAGGAAGTGAGCAAGCAGTTGCTATTGTTGATGTAACAGACAAAAACAACCCACAAGGTATTGCCACTATTGGTTATGACAATGTTGGTTATACCCACCAGGGTTGGTTCACAGAAGATCATAGATTCTTCCTATTGGGAGATGAATTTGATGAAGGAGCCGTAGGTTTTAATACACGTACCGTAGTTTTTGATCTTTCTGACTTAGATAATCCTGTTGAAGATTTCGAATTCTTTGGTGAAACAACTGCGATTGATCATAACGGATATGTTAAAGGTAATTACTACTACCTATCTAATTATGCGGCTGGTTTACGCGTTATTGACATCAGTGATATTGCTAATGGAAACATGGCAGAGATTGCTTATTTCGACACCTATCCATCGGATGATAATGCAAGCTATAATGGCACTTGGAACGTGTATCCGTATTTTCCAAGTGGTGTAACTACCATTAATGACAGAAGTGGAGGATTCTTCGTAGTACAATCTACTCAGAACCTAGGTGCCTCAGATTTTGACGCAAACGGTTTCACAGTTTACCCAAACCCAGCATCAACCGTAATAACCATCCGTTCTAATAACAATCCTATTCAGACTATGTCTGTGTATGATGTTTCTGGGAAATTACTTATTTCTGAAACAGATTTAAACGTACAAACAAAACAACTAAACATTGCATCCCTTTCTCAAGGCATGTACTTTGTAAACGTAAACAAACAAACGGTAAAACGAATTATTAAGAAGTAGTTCTTAAACATAAAAAACGCTTTCTTATCATGATACTTACCAGTATTGTTTAACACTAATTTAGTATCTGCTACGTTGTATCCTTATAATACAATGAGTACCTTTTGCCCTCAAAAAAAAACTGAAAATGAAACAAATTATACTTTTAACTATTTCGGCTATAACTTCGGTGGCCTTAGCACAGACACCATGTACTGGTGGATCTGCAGGCGGCTTCCCTTGTGATGGCATTGATTTACAATCTCAAGTTGACCTAAACACTATGAACGCAGGTTCTGGTAATGATTCCTGGGGTTGGACAGATCCAGAAAATGGAAACGAATATGCCCTGATGGGATTGAACAATGGAACGGCATTTGTTGACATTACAGACCCCGTAAACCCAATATACCTCGGAAAATTACCAACTGCTACTTCAAATAGTATCTGGAGAGATGTAAAAGTATATAACAACCATGCTTTTATTGTTGCTGAGGCGAATGGTCATGGAATGCAAGTTTTTGATTTGACTAGATTAAGAGATGTTACAAGTCCACCAGAAATTTTTTCTGAGGATGCACTATATTCTGGTTTCGGAAGTGCTCACAACATCGTAATTAATGAAGACAGTGGTTATGCTTATGGCGTAGGAACAGACACATTTAGTGGAGGCCCGCACTTTATAAATATTCAAGACCCAACTAACCCTATCGCTGCTGGAGGTTATCAGCAGGCTGGATATAGCCATGATGCGCAGGTAGTTACCTACAATGGTCCAGATGCAGATTATCAAGGAAGCGAAATTCTAATTAGCAGCAATGCTGATGAAATTGTAATTGTAGATATTACGGATAAAAACAATCCTACTGAAATTTCAAATATCGACTATAGTGATGTTGGTTATACACACCAAGGCTGGTTTACTGAGGACAAAAAATACTTTTTACTTGGTGATGAAGGAGATGAATTCTCCGTTGGCTTCAATACAAGAACCATTGTATTTGATTTCGAAGATTTAGATAATCCTTCAGAGTCTTTTGAGTATTTCGGGGAAACCGGCGCAGTAGATCACAATGCTTATGTACGCCAAGACAAACTTTTCTTAACAAACTACAGTGCAGGAATACGCGTTATTGATATCAGTGATATTGCCAATGGAAACATGAATGAAATCGCCTATTTCGATAGCTATCCAAACAACGATGCTACTTCATTTGATGGCGCCTGGAATGTATACCCATTCTTCCCTAGCGGAAATATTATCATAAGTGATCAATACGAAGGCTTATTAGTAGTGCATGGAGAAAACCTATTAGGCACTCCTGAAATTGCTCAAGGTGATTTCGGAATGTATCCAAACCCTACTAAGAATTCACTTACTATTACATCAACCACAAATCCAATTACGATTGTTGAATTGTACAACATTCTTGGACAACGCGTTTTGAACTTTAATTTTGACCAAAGTCTTTCGGAAAAAATTAATGTATCAGATCTAAGTTCAGGTATGTATCTAGTGCGCATCAACCAAAATACTGTAAAAAAACTGGTTGTTAAATAATACCTGCTATGCGACTTATTAAGACGAATACCCCTAAAATTATCTTAGTCCTTTGCTGTCTATTGATGGTTTTTGCATGTAAAAAAGACGAAAGTCCTGTTGACGATACCACGGATGATGAAGCACCTCTTGCAGGGGCATTGGATGATGTGGCTTTTGTCAAAACCTTCGGTGGCAGTGATGAGGATGAAGCCCTTAGCATTGTTGAATCAGATGATGGAAATTACATGATTCTAGGTTCAACCAAAAGTATTGATGGGGATATTGAGGGTAAGGCTGCAGATGATGTAGATTTTTGGTTGCTAAAAATAAGCCCTTCAGGAGATAAAATTTGGAGTAAAACCTATGGTGGTTCGTCAGATGATCGTGCTACAAAAATTAGCAAGACCTCAGATGGAGGTTATATACTTTCCGGTTATAGTAGAAGTAACGATGGTGATGTTTCGGGAAACGAAGGTTTTCACGATATGTGGATTGCTAAACTTGATTCTCAAGGAAATATACAATGGGATAAAAACTTTGGCTTCTCCGGAAGTGATCAGGCCTTCGGCGCAATACAAACCACAGATGGAGGGTATTTTTTAACTGGATTTCTAGACGTTACGGCTAGTGGCGGTGCTGGAGATGATGCTCAAAATGATACTGGAAATAACGATAACGCGCGTGGCAATAATCACGGTGTTGGTGAATTTTGGGGAATTAAATTAGACGCTAGTGGCGTAAAACAATGGAGACGTTATTTTGGTGGAAGCAAAAACGACCGAAGTTATGGTGCATTGCAAACCAATGATGGCGGATTCCTCATGATAGGCGCTTCAGAAAGTAGTGATTTCGATATTATTGATGATAAAGGGAGTTATGATCTTTGGGCGGTACGAACTAGTCCTAGTGGAAACTTGCTTTGGACCCGCTCTTTTGGCGGTTCTGAAATTGACATAGGATATGCCGTGACCAAAGCCAATGACGGTAATTATATCATTGTAGGTGACACCAGAAGTAATGACAAGGACGTAAGTAACCCATTAGGAAACGCAGATAGCTGGGCAGTAAAGTTTAATGACGACGGAGACATTATTTGGGAAAAGACCTTTGGCGGCACCGAATTTGAATCTGCGCGAAACATAATTCCACTTGCATCTGGAAATTATTTAATCACAGGCTCTACAAGAAGTCCTAATGGTGATGTAACCGAAAATAAAGGTCAGAATGACATTTGGGCAATCATCATTGATCCTGCTGGTGTTATTCTAGAACAAAAAACAATTGGTGGTTCTAGCCTAGATTTCGGAGACGCCGCGATAGAGACCTCAGATAATACCATTGTTATAATTGGTAATACTGAAAGCAATGATTTGGATATCCTAGAAAATAGAGGGGTCAAGGATTTTGTCGTAATTAAATTTAACTAAGCCTAAGGAGCGTAAAAAATGAAAAAAATCGCCTTATTGTTGATCATAACGATCGCATTGACAGCCTGTAAAAACGATGACGACACAGCTACTCAAAATGGTGTTCGTGCCGATTTCCAATTTACCCATAATTTTGATGGCGATGAAATTGAAAACTCAGACTTTGAAGTTATTCAATACACCAACGCTCATGGCGAGGAATTGAGCGTCTCAAAAATCGTTTACCTTATATCTGACATCACATTCACCAACGCAGCAGGTACAGCTTTTACAGCTGGAGACCACAACCTAGTGAATGTGCGCGAAGAGTCTAACCTCTTGTTTACACCAGATGTAGAAATACCAGAAGGTGAATACAATGTGTCTTTTACATTTGGTTTTGATGATGAAGACAATATTGATGGAGCCTACACGGATCTAAACTCTGCTGATGGCGGATGGAACGTTCCGGCAATGCTTGGTGGAGGATACCACTATATGCGTTTGGAAGGTCGCTATATTGATGATGCTTCAGCTGAAACGGGATTCCAATATCATACTATTCGTGCAGCCGATAACACTACGATGCCTATTACGCTTCAAGACACTTCGTTTGAAGTAAGTCTTGGGCAAATTGATATTTCAGAAGGAACTACGGTTGAAGTAAAAATGAATATTGCAGAGTGGTTTAAAAACCCGAATGAGTGGGACTTAAATGTTTTGGGTCAAGCATTAATGCCAAACTTTGATGCACAAATAATGATGTCGGAAAATGGAACATCCGTATTCTCTAAAGGAACAATAACAAACTAATGAAAAAACTAGCGCTTCTAGGTTTTGTTGGGCTTCTTTTGCTCGCCTGTAAAGACACAGATGATACCCCAACAGATGATGGGTATGTTGCAACGCCGCAAAACCTTGAGATTCCAGAATTATTTAACAACCTAATTGATCCCCCTGTAATCCCTGAAGATAACCCGCAAAGCGTAGAAGGTGTTGCCTTAGGAAAAAAACTCTTTTTCGACCCTATTTTATCTGAAAACAATACGCAGGCATGTGCTTCATGTCACCGCCCTGAGAATGCTTTTACAGACCCAAGACAGTTTAGTGTTGGAATTAATGGAGACATAGGGACTCGTAATTCGATGCCGATCTTTAACGCTGCCTGGAATTACGGACAAAAATTCTTTTGGGATGGTCGCTCAATTACATTGGAGGCTCAAGCTTTGGAGCCGGTTATAGATCCTATAGAAATGCATAACACCTGGGAAAATGCTGTAGCTACACTTCAAGATGATGATGAATATCCAGCGCTATTTAATCTGGCGTTTGGGACAGAAACCATTACCAAAGAATTAACCACGAAGGCGATTTCACAATTTTCAAGAACGCTTATCTCTGCAAATTCTAAATTCGACCAGCATTTGCTAGGAACTGCCACACTTACTCCTGAAGAGGAAAATGGCATGAACGTATTTATGGACGAAACTCGGGGTGACTGTTTCCATTGCCATGGGAATCCCAACAATCCCTTATGGACAGATAATATTTTTCACAATAATGGTTTGGATGCAGTAATTACAGATAAAGGATTAGGCGCTATTTCAGGTGATCCCCGAGAATTTGGATTATTCAAATCCCCTTCCATTCGGAATTTAGCCTTTACGGCTCCTTATATGCATGACGGGCGCTTTGCAACGCTAGAAGAAGTAATAAACCATTATAGCGAAGGTTTGGTCTATTCAGAAACCATTGACCCCCTTATGAAAACGGTTCCGGAGGGTGGCGTGCAACTATCTGAAGAAGACAAGGCAGCCCTGAAAGCCTTTTTATTGTCACTATCAGACCCCTCGTTTATAAACAATCCAGATTTCAGACCTGATAATTAATTTACATATGCCTATTCTATTGGCATTACATAAATTAACATCCATATTTTTACCATCACGAAAATCTATAATTCCATACCTTAAAATTATTTTTGGCGCGTGGTTTACCGTAGTATTTGCCGTATCTTTGCTACCTAATTTAGAATAAGTCTACTTTATGATAAAAGTTAGTGAAGGCGCTAAATCTCAAATTGCAACCTTGATGGCCGCAGATGGCTTCAATATTGCAAAGGATTTTGTGCGGGTTGGTGTGAAAAGTGGAGGTTGTTCTGGTTTGTCTTATGAACTTAATTTTGACCATAACATGGGTGAAAATGACAAGTTATTTGAAGACCAGGCAGTAAAAATTGCGATAGACAAAAAAAGCTTTTTGTACCTAATAGGAACCACGTTGGAATACAGCGGTGGCCTTAACGGAAAAGGATTTGTATTTAATAACCCAAACGCGAATAGAACCTGCGGTTGTGGAGAGAGTTTCTCATTATAATTGTTGAAATAGAAGATGGCTAAGTTTACTGAAGATGATTTAAAAAAAGAGCTCGAAACGAAAGAATACGAGTATGGCTTCTATACTGATATTGAATCAGAGACCTTTCCAATTGGTTTAGATGAAGATATTGTAAGAGCCATTTCAAAAAAGAAAGAAGAGCCAGAATGGATGACCAATTGGCGTCTCGAAGCTTTTGCGGCATGGAAAGAAATGGAAGAGCCAGAATGGGCAAATGTACATTACCAAAAGCCAGATTTTCAGGCCATTTCGTATTATTCTGCCCCTTCAACCAAACCAAAATACGATAGTTTAGATGAGGTTGATCCAGAACTTTTAGACACGTTTAAACGTTTAGGAATTTCATTGGATGAGCAAAAGAAACTTGCTGGTGTTGCTGTGGATATTGTCATTGATTCTGTTTCAGTTGCTACAACTTTCAAGAAGACCTTAGGAGAAAAAGGAATTATATTTTGTTCCATTTCCGAAGCAATAAGAGAACATCCTGAATTAGTTCAGAAATATATTGGCTCCGTAGTACCGCAAAAAGATAATTTCTATGCAGCGCTAAACAGTGCCGTATTCAGCGATGGTTCATTTTGTTATATTCCAAAGGGCGTTCGTTGTCCAATGGAATTATCTACCTATTTCAGAATCAATCAAGCAGGTACGGGTCAATTTGAGCGCACACTAGTAATTGCAGATGAAGGAAGTTATGTGAGTTATTTGGAAGGTTGTACGGCACCAAGTAGAGACGAGAATCAATTACATGCCGCCGTTGTTGAACTTGTCGCCTTGGATGATTCAGAAATAAAATATTCAACGGTACAGAATTGGTATCCCGGGAACAAAGAAGGTAAAGGTGGTGTGTTCAATTTTGTAACCAAAAGGGGAATTTGTGAGAAAAACGCAAAAATCTCTTGGACGCAAGTTGAAACTGGAAGTGCTGTGACATGGAAATATCCAAGTTGTATCCTTAAAGGGGACAATTCTATTGGTGAATTTTATTCTATAGCTGTAACCAACAACTATCAGCAAGCAGATACTGGAACCAAGATGGTTCACCTTGGCAAAAACACGCGAAGCACAATCATTTCAAAAGGAATTTCAGCCGGTAAATCACAAAACAGCTACCGTGGATTGGTTAAAATTAGCCCAAATGCGAATAATGCCCGTAATTTTTCACAATGTGATTCCCTACTTATGGGTAACCAATGTGGCGCACATACGTTTCCTTATATCGAGGTAAAAAACAAAACCGCACAAGTTGAACATGAGGCTACAACTAGTAAAATTGGTGAAGACCAAATTTTCTATTGCAATCAACGTGGCATTAACACAGAAAAGGCTATTGCCCTGATTGTAAATGGATTTAGCAAGGAAGTGCTCAACAAACTACCCATGGAATTTGCGGTGGAAGCACAAAAACTACTAGAAATAAGCCTCGAAGGCTCTGTTGGTTAATGAAACATTGTTAAACAAAAATTGAATTAGAAATGAAAAATATTTTTTTACTTTTTGCTATAGTAATAATTGCTGCCTCTTGTAAAGATGAAGCAAAAAACTCAGACGCAAAAGATGATGCCGAAAAATATGGCCCAGCAAAAAACACAAACCCTAACTGGAAGGACCCTCAAGCGGATCTCCCAATCTATCGTGGTGAATTTGTACATGTTGAAGATGGTGCTGTATTAAAAGGCACCACCTATATCTATGGCGTTGTTTTAGACGAAGTAGCCATGGAGCTATCTGAGCGTGTAAACCCAGTTAAAGTGAATGATTTTGACATGGTTCCTGTTGTAGTTAAAGGAGTTCTATCTGCAAAGCCAAAAGGCTCAGAAGGGTGGGATGAAGTATTGAAAATTACCCAAATCATAAACGTAAGTAGTAAACCGGCAGAAGCCGATATAAAAATTCAAGAAAACAAAAATTAATATGTTACATATTAAAGATTTACATGCCGGTGTGGCGGATAAGAATATACTAAAGGGTATCAACCTAGAAGTGAAAGCAGGAGAAGTGCATGCTATTATGGGGCCTAATGGTTCTGGTAAAAGTACGCTTGCTTCGATAATTGCAGGTAAGGATGAGTTTGAGCTTACGAAAGGAGAATTGCTTTTTGAACAAGAAGATATTAGCGAATTAGATCCAGAAGAACGGGCTCATAAAGGTGTATTCCTTTCTTTTCAATACCCTGTTGAAATCCCAGGCGTTTCAGTAACTAACTTTATTAAGACAGCAATCAACGAAACTAGAAAGGCAAAAGGTCTAAAGGATATGCCTGCTGGAGAGATGTTGAAGCTTATTAAAGAGAAAGCAGATATGTTGGATATTGATAGAAAATTTTTATCAAGATCCCTAAATGAAGGGTTTTCAGGTGGCGAGAAAAAACGAAATGAAATTTTTCAATTAGCTATGTTAGCGCCAAAACTTGCCATATTGGATGAGACAGATTCTGGTCTGGATATCGATGCGCTTAAGATTGTTGCTAATGGCGTAAATAAATTGAAAAACAAGGATAACGCCGTTGTTATAATTACGCATTATCAGCGACTACTAGATTATATAGTTCCCGACTTTGTACATGTATTAATCAATGGTAAAATTGTTAAGTCCGGGCCAAAAGAACTCGCATACGAGTTAGAAGCAAAAGGGTACGATTGGGTTAAAGAGGAATTAGTTTAGTATTCCATTATTAAACATATTTCTGTCTAAGTAGTAAAACATATTATGACGTTAAAAGATAAATTATTATCATCTTACATTGCTTTCGAAGATTATTTGGAAGACGATTCACCGTTGCATGAATTGAGAAATACAGCAATCAAGAATTTTGAATCGATTGGCTTTCCAACAAAGAAAGATGAAGCTTGGAAATACACTTCGCTAAATGCATTACTTAAAACAGATTACAGCTTCTTTCCGAAGAACGAAAGCGCTATCGAATTTAAGGACGTAAAGAAGTACTTTTTACATGACATTGACACCTATAAAATTGTTTTTGTTGATGGCGTCTACAGTTCGTTTCTTTCTGAAACAACCCATGACTCTTTAGACGTTTGTCTTTTGTCTTCTGCACTAAGCAAGCCAAAATACAAACCTGTAATAGAAGCATATTTCAATAAAGTAGCCAAGGATGACGGTCTTACGTCACTGAACACTGCTTTTGCAAAAGAAGGAGCATATATCAATATTCCGAAGAACAAAGAAGTAGAGAAGCCAATTGAAATTATCAACTTTTCTACTGGAAATGAAGCTGCAATGTTGTTGCAGCCTCGAAATCTAATTATAGTAGGTGAAAATGCACATGTTCAAATCATTGAACGTCATCAAAGCCTTTCAGCTAATCCGGTATTTACCAATAGCGTTACCGAGATTTTTGCCGAAAAACGCGCCTATGTAGATTACTACAAAATTCAAAATGACCGAGCCGAGGCGTCGCTAATTGACAATTCGTTTATTTCACAAGAGCGTGAAAGTAACTGCAATTTGCACACCTTCTCGTTTGGCGGTAAAATTATTAGAAACAACCTGAATTTCTATCAGAACGGAGAACATTGTGACTCTACATTGAAAGGAGTTACAATCTTAAAAGATAAGCAGCACGTAGATCACAACACGCTAGTACATCATACTGCACCTAATTGTGAAAGTCATCAGGATTATAAAGGAATTTATGCGGATGCTTCAACGGGTGTTTTCAATGGTAAAATTGTAGTTGAAAAGGAGGCACAGAAAATCAATGCTTTCCAACAAAACAATAATATATTGATTGACGATAAGTCTACTATTAATGCCAAGCCACAATTGGAAATCTTTGCAGATGATGTGAAATGCTCACATGGGTGTACCATTGGTCAACTAAACGAAGAAGCCTTATTTTACTTGCGTTCACGTGGAATTGCAGAAAAGGAAGCTCGTGCATTATTGATGTATGCTTTTGCAAACACAGTTCTTGAAAGTGTAAAAGTTCGTGAGCTTAAGCAGCGTATAAATAAGCTAATCGCGACCAAAATTGGTGTGAGCTTAGGCTTTGATGTATAAAAAAAGCCTTTCCGAATTAAATCCCGAAAGGCTCGTAATTTTCTTTAAGCATCTTATTATTCTTTAATCCATTTGGCGATATATCGCTTTTAGACTTCTACAAAAGAGGGGCATAATTTCAAGTGAAAACCAAGTGTTGTTCAAACTTTTTCTAATAGTCAAAGCGTGATCTAGGACGATTAATCGATAAACGGTATAGGTCAGTCCATTTGCGCATAGCTTTTCAACCACCCATCTATATTGACTATGATTCTATAGACCAGAAGTATGTTCAATGTAACTTCCAAGGCTAAAATTCCGTACCTTTGTACTTCTAATTTTGCCCATGTATTCAGTAGAAAAAATAAGGAAAGACTTCCCAATTCTTAAGAGAAAAGTAAACGGTTATCCATTGGTATATCTGGACAATGCCGCCACTTCGCAAAAGCCACAGGTTGTCATAGACGCCATTGTAGACTACTACACTGGCTACAATGCCAATATTCATCGTGGCGTACATTCGCTTTCACAGGAAGCAACTGACGCCTATGAGCAGGCTAGAAAAAAGATTCAGGTTCATTTTGGTATAGAAAAATTACATGAGGTAATTCTAACACCTGGAACTACATATGGAATTAATTTAGTTGCAAACGGCTTTGCCACTATTCTCGAAAAAAATGACGAGATTATTGTTTCCGCTATGGAACACCATTCCAATATTGTTCCTTGGCAAATGTTGTGCGAAAAAACTGGGGCACAACTCAAAGTAATTCCGATGAGTGAGGATGGCACCTTGCTGCTTTCTGAATATGAAAAACTCCTTTCAGAAAATACAAAATTGGTATTTGTTAATCATGTTTCAAATGCCCTTGGGACTATTAATCCAATAGAAGATATTATTAAAAGTGCCAAAAAGCATGGTGCAGCCGTTCTTATTGACGGCGCACAAGCTTGTTCGCACATAAAACCAAATTTAAAAGCCTTGGATTGTGATTTCTACGTGACGTCAGCACATAAAATGTGTGGTCCAACAGGGATTGGAATGCTTTATATGACTGAAGCTTGGGGTGAAAAATTACCACCATATCAAGGTGGAGGTGAAATGATTGCTGAGGTGACATTCGCTAAAACAACCTATGCCGATCTCCCACATAAATTTGAAGCAGGAACACCAAACATCGCTGGCGGCATTGCATTTGGAATTGCAATAGACTATCTCAACAGTATCGGTTTTGAAGCTATTGAAAAGTACGAGTCTGAGTTACTTCAATACGCTACGCAAGAACTATTGGCTATTGACGGACTAAAAATTTACGGGACCGCAAAAGCTAAAACTGCAGTTGTCTCCTTTAATATCGGTAACATTCATCCTTATGATATCGGCACCATCGTTGATAAATTAGGAATAGCGCTTCGGACAGGGCACCATTGTACGCAACCAATTATGACCTTTTATAAGATTCCAGGTACAGTACGTGCTTCTTTTTCTTTCTATAATACGATGGAAGAAATTGATAGTCTTGTTAAAGCGGTAAAACGAGCAAAACAGATGCTGACATAAAACAAACAATATGAAAACACGCCTTTTACTTTTATTAAGTGTATTAGCCCTAGTCTTTACTAGTTGTGATGAGACCAAAAAAGTGCTTGATACTGCTGGCAGTATACAATTGTCCGGCACTTATATTGTTGAAACTATTGATGGCGCCCATACAGATGCTACCAATATTACAATCACATTTGCGGCATTAGACAAATCTGTGAGAGGAAATACAGGTTGTAATTCTCTCTTCGGAAACTATACTTTAGATTTATACGCGCTAGCATTTAATGATATTGCCGTGACCGAAATGGCATGTGAAGAACCAATCCATATAAAGGAGCAGCGATTTTTAGCGGCGATATATGATACGGGTTCATATACCTTTGATAATGGCCTCCTCACACTTTTTTCAAAAACAGACAGGAGTCAATTATTAACGGCGAAGAAAGAAAGAAACGAAGAAAATTAGGCATGACAATAAAAGCTATACAACAAGATATAATTGAAGAGTTTGCATTATTCGACGACTGGATGCAGAAGTATGAATATATGATTGACTTAGGCAAAACACTGCCCTTGATTGCCCCCAGCCTAAAATTAGACGATAGATTAATCAAAGGATGTCAATCTAAAGTATGGCTGGATGCGAAAGTTGAAAACGACAAGGTTGTTTTTACTGCCGATAGTGATGCTATTATTACGAAGGGTATAATTGCTATATTAATAAGGGCCTTCTCAAATCAGTCTCCAAAGGACATTTTGGAAGCAGACACGGCGTTTATTGATGAAATAGGCCTAAAAGAACATCTATCACCAACGCGTGCCAACGGATTGGTATCGATGATTAAACAGTTAAAAATATATGCTGTTGCTTTTTCAAGTGCAGCTTAATACAGAAAGCATGAAAACAGAAACAAATATAGATACCATAGAGCTAGGTGAAAAAATTGTCAAGGTTTTAAAAACTATTTACGACCCAGAAATTCCTGTGGATATCTACGAGTTAGGACTTATTTACGATGTATTTGTCAATGAAGATTTCGAGGTGAAGGTTTTAATGACCTTAACTACACCAAATTGCCCAGTTGCAGAAACCCTGCCAGTTGAGGTGGAAGACAAAGTGAAATCTCTCAAAATGGTAAAAGACGCCGAGGTAGAAATCACATTTGATCCACCGTGGACACAGGATCTTATGAGCGAAGAGGCAAAGTTAGAGCTCGGGATGTTATAAAAAAGGCAACCGTAAAAACGCACAAGGGGGCTTGGTAGTTTTTAAAAATCAGAGGAGGCAAAATTGAAACAAGGATGCTTTCATAACCAATACTATGCAAAAAGAAATAATTAACAGAGTTGCAAAAAGCAAATTGATAACCATCGATTTGGAAGACTTCTATCCAGAAGGGAAGCGCGTAGTCCTGGATATTTCAGAATGGCTAGTAGACGGCATTTTCCTTAAAGAAGTAGACTTTCGGAATTCATTAGCCGCACATGACTGGTCCGCCTATCAAGGCAACTATGTGGCAGTGTACTGTAAAACAGATGCCATAATACCAAGTTGGGCGTTTATGTTAGTTAGTCTAGAACTAGCGCCCTTCGCAAAGAAAGTGGCAATTGGAGATCTTACTTCATTAGAAACACTCTTGTTTTCTGAAATCATTCTGCAACTGGATATTGAGGAGTATCGAAACAAGCCCGTGATTGTGAAGGGCTGCACTTCAAAACCCATTCCGGAGAGCGCTTATAGCCTCATTTGCACGAAATTACATACTGTGGCTTCAAAAATCATGTATGGTGAAGCATGCTCATTTGTTCCTTTATCCCAAAAAAAATAGTATTTACCTAAAACGATTGATTTTAATCAAAAACCCTAATCCGTTCAAAATCAATAAAATTTATTCTTTATTCTTTAAAACTTACAGTACTTTTGCCTGAAAATAATCCCAATCCATAATGAGAAAATTAGTCCTGCTAGCAACACTTTTAGCAATTCCCCTTGTAACTTTCGCGCAAGACACAGTGCCTGAAGCTCCAAAACAAGGATGGACTAAAGCTGGTAATATTTCCCTTTTGTTTAGCCAAGCATCCTTTAGTGATGAATGGAAAGGTGGGGGTACTTCAAATATTGCAGGAAACCTAACAGGATCATTTGACATGAATTATCGTCAAGGAAGACTTACTTGGGACAATAGAATTATGGCAGACTACGGTCTAACAAAACTAAAAGATCAAGAGTTTTCACGTAAAACCAATGACCGTCTTGAATTAAACTCTCTAGTAGGTCGTCAAACAGGTGGAGGCACTAGTTGGTATTACTCTTATTTCATGAATTTTAAAACACAGTTCACCTCTGGTTATGAATTCAGTGAAGACACAAATGGTGATGAAGTGAGAACAGAAACCACAAAATTCTTGTCACCTGGGTATCTCCAAACAGGTCCTGGTATGCTCTGGAAAAAAAGTGATGATCTAAAAGTGAATATTGCTCCGGCATCCGCGCGATTAATTTTTGTGAGTGATGTTTTTACTAATGTTGGAAACGTTCAAACGGCTATTGATGCGTTTAATGCTGCTGGAGGTTACTTTGGAGTTGAAGCAAATAAAACCACTCGTTTTGAATTTGGTGCTTCTTTAGGGGCATACTACAAAACAAAGGTTGTAAAAAACGTAATCTTAGAAAATATTCTTACCTTATACTCGAATTATCTCGAAGATCCACAAAATGTAGATATCGATTATACGCTTAACCTAATAATGACTATAAATAAATTTATTACAGCCAATGTAGCCTTTCAAGCCATCTATGATGACAATGCTGCACAAGCAACTCAGGTTAGAGAAGCTATTGGAGTTGGTATAACATACGGATTTTAAGAAATCCTCATAGAGGAAACCCTGAACGTTTAGAAGTTTTTCATAAACTTGGTTAGTTAGTATTCGACACGTTCAGATTACGAAAAAGTCGGCCCGTTCCTCGGGGCGGCTTTTTTAGTTGTATTCAATTGGTTTTTTTTAGGAAAAGCCTAAAGAATAAATACTCGCAGATTCTTAGTTCTCGATATATTCTTCTGGATATAGAAAATTATTATATGGGAAACGCGTCACATGAATGTCCCGAACCTTCGCATACACCAATTTTCTGAAAGCTTCGAAGTTCTCTTTTTCTAATGCTGAAACAAAAATCACATCTCCATCAACCTTATTCATCCATGTGCGTTTCCAGTCATTAAGCGTATAATGCAACTGCGTTCTTTCGGTCACCAAGTCGTCTTCTTCAATAGTTTCAGGCACATATGCGTCTATTTTATTAAAAACCATAACCATTGGTTTATTTGCACTTTGTATCTCATCTAATATCTGATTGACAGAATTAATATGATCTTCAAAAGAAGGGTGCGAAATATCCACAACATGCAACAGCAAGTCCGCTTCGCGTACCTCATCCAATGTGCTTTTGAATGACTCAACTAATTGGGTAGGAAGTTTTCGAATAAAACCTACCGTATCACTTAACAGAAACGGCAAATTTCCAATCACTACTTTTCTAACGGTAGTATCTAATGTTGCGAAGAGTTTATTTTCAGCGAATACATCACTCTTACTTATAACATTCATCAACGTAGACTTCCCAACATTGGTGTAGCCAACTAAGGCCACCCGAACGAGAGATCCACGATTTCCACGCTGAACCTCCATTTGGCGGTCAATTTTTTTAATCTTTGTTCTTAGTAGGGAAATCCTATCCCGCACAATACGTCTGTCCGTTTCAATTTCCGTTTCTCCAGGACCGCGCATACCAATACCACCACGTTGCCGCTCCAAGTGTGTCCAAAGACCCGTTAAGCGAGGCAATAGATATTGATATTGTGCTAATTCAACCTGCGTTCTTGCGTAACTCGTTTGCGCACGTTGGGCGAAAATATCTAGGATTAAATATGTTCTGTCAATAATCTTGCATTCTAAGACCCGCTCTATATTCTTTTGTTGTCCTGGTGATAATTCGTCATCGAAAATTACAGTCCCAACATCATGAGCATCAACATAGGCTTTAACATCTTCCAACTTTCCTGTTCCGATAAACGTTTTAGGGTTGGGTCTGTCCATTTTTTGCACAAACCTCTTGATAACTTCCCCACCAGCGGTATAGGCTAGAAATTCTAGCTCGTCTAGGTATTCCTTAGATTTTTCTTCATCTTGATTCTGAGTTATAAGTCCAACTAAGATCAATTTTTCATAAACGATTTCGATATTATCTAGCATGAGACAAAGGTACAAAACACCATCATAGGGATTTTCGTATTTTAGGCGTAATTAACAAAAATCATCCATGCCGCGCGCTTCAGAAAAAGAAAAAAATCAATACGCTATTGCATTTTACAATGTTGAAAACCTATTTGATACCGTAGACGATCCGGCCACATTTGATGACGACTTTACGGCAAAGTCTAAACGAAAATGGAATGCGAGTAGACTCAAAAATAAATTAAAGAAAATTGGTCGGATTATTTCCAATATTGGCGTTGACGAAAGTGGTCACCCTCCTGCAATTATTGGCCTTGCTGAAGTAGAAAACGCCTTTGTTCTAGAATCGCTTATTGCTAGTAAATTTCTGAAAAACAAGGGCTATGCTATTGTGCATTTTGACTCTCCAGATGAACGTGGAATTGATACCGCTTTACTATACAGAAGTGATTGTTTTAAGGCAACACATGCGAAAGCTCATAATGTGTTTTTGACCAATTTGGCGGGGAATCAGGACTTTACTAGGGATATTCTACACGTACAAGGATTACTAGATGGTAAATCTGTTCATTTATTGGTTAATCACTGGCCATCAAGGCATGGAGGTGCTACTGAGACGGCTTTACGGAGAATAGTGCTTGCCAAAAAGGCAAGAGAGATCATTGCAATGATTACTTCGGAAGAGCCTGATGCTAGAATTATTGTCATGGGAGATTTCAATGATGATCCTAATAGCGAAAGCATAAAGCATTTAGTGAGCAATGATTTCCACAACCCGATGGCGTTACTTCTAACCAATGACGGGGGCAGTTCAAGTTATAGGGGAGAATGGAACTTGTTTGACCAAATTATAGTCTCTCATAATTTTATGCGACAATACGGAAATACTTTCCGATTGGACGAAGCCAAAATATATAATGCAAAAAACCTTCAAGCCTATAAAGGCAAAAATAAGGGTACTCCCTACAGAACCTACGCTGGGCACAAATACCTGGGAGGAGTGAGCGATCATTTTCCAGTTTATGCACTTTTTACGATTGAAAAGTAAGAATTCGACTAACCGGTTATTAATCGGAATTTTTTTACATTTAATCTAAAAAAAATAACAAACAAGTGTACCTTCACTTTTTTATATATTTTAGTGCTAATAATCACCAACGCAAAATCAATGTTCTACACATACTGCTCAGTTGGTTTCTTTCAAAACCTGAAAGGAATCGCATTCGGAAATATTATTAAAAGTTCATTATTCACTCTCCTATTTCTTGCCTCAGCGGGCTTATTTGCCCAAGGTCCAGGATCTCTTTTTGTAGATGCCGGCACAGACGTAATAGTTCCTTGTGACGAAGGAAATGGATGTGTGGATATTACAGCAGACTTTTTACAAACTTTTGAGACGGCCTCAGCAACGTATAGTGTTGACGCGATCGACTATGATCCTCCATTCCCTTTTGATGGTTTGGCGAACTCTATCAATATTACAACAGATGATGTATGGTCGCCAGTTGACAATTTACCTTACGACTTTTGTTTCTTTGGAAACCTTGAGACAGAATTTCAAGTGGGATCAAACGGCGTAGTTCGCTTTGATGTCGATGCAGGAGACACTACTAATGGATGGGCATTTACTGAAAACCTACCCAATAATTTAAACCCAACATTAGGAGAAGCCAATGTCTTTTCGCCTGTACATGATATTTATCCAGGTATTAATCCTATAAATGAAATTGGTTATGAAGTTTTAGGAACCTTTCCAAACCGTGTGCTTGTAGTGTCTTATTATGAAGTAGCTATGTTCTCTTGTACTACTATAAATGCCACACACATGATGGTTTTTTATGAATTTTCTAACGTTATTGAGATATATATCCAAGATAAGCCTTCATGTGATACATGGAACAGTGGTAATGCGGCAATCGGAATCCAAAATAATAATGGTGATATTGCTTTTGTTCCACCAGGAAGAAACACGTCGGATTCACCTTGGACAACAACCAACGAAGCATGGAGATTTTCACCTAGTGGGGTCGAAACCTATGTTTTTGAATGGTTGGATGCAAGTGGAACGGTGATAGGAACAACTCCTACTCTTAATGTATGCCCTCCAAATGGTAGTGCCACGTATACCGCGCGCGTTACCTATACAAACAATTGTAATGGAGAAGTTGTTGTTCTTACAGATGATGTATTTGTTGAAATTACAAATGGTTTTGAAGTAGATTTAGGCGATAATCAAGATGTATGTGATGTTGCTTCTTATGATATTACAGCGGCAATCACCGGCGGTGATCCTGCTGATGCAACCTTTTTATGGAGCACCGGTGAAACAACACAAACAATTACAGTAACTACTTCTGACACCTATAGTGTTGATGTAACTCTTGATGGTTGTACTGTAACTAAAAGTGTAGATATAATTTTAGGCTTTGATCCTATTATTGATCTTCCTGAAGAAATAATGACATGCTTTGATGGAGATGTGTTTTTAGATGCAACACCTTCTAATTATGACGCTAGTGAAGTAACCTTTGAATGGACGCAGGACGGAACCGTTCTTGGCGAAACCGGCCCTGTACTTACTGTTACTATAGGAGGCACTTACGGTGTAACTGTTACCGCAGGTAATTGTAGTACTATGGCATCTACTGAGGTAATTCCTAGAGATGATTTAGTAGTAGAATTAGGTGATGACTATAAAACATGTGCTAATGAACCACAAACACTTACTGCCACAACAGATGAGATGGATGTTGTATATCAATGGCAGCTTAATGGGGATTCTATAGCTGGAGAAACAGCAAGCTCTTTAAATTTCATGTTAGACGGTGGTTTGATGGGTACACAAACGTATACCGTAATTATAAGTGTTGGTGACTGTACAGGAAGTGACTCTGTAGATGTTGAATTATATGATGTTGGAAATTGCACGATTTCACAAGGTATATCACCAAACGGATCTATAGGGTTTAATGATAGTTTGGACCTAGAATTCTTATCTGACCGAAGTGGTATCTCAAAAATACAGATCTTCAACAGATTGGGAACGTCTGTATTCACAAAAACAAATTATGTAAATGAATGGAGTGGGCAAGCAGACGACGGAGCTGACCTCACTACCGGAACATATTTCTATGTAATTGATTTTACAAACGAAGACCCTCTTTATGGCATGCAAGCAACGGGATGGATTTATGTGAACCAATCTGCTAATTAACAAACAACGAACCTCAATAAGAAATGATAAGGAAAACCTTAGTTTTTATTTGCCTGTCTGTAATTGCCACTTCTGGGTATGCACAAATAACCGTTGATGACATCCTGACGGTGCAACAACTTGTAGAAGATGTTCTCATCAATAGTACTTGTGCCGAAGTATCTAATTTTAGCTCTTCAACTGGAACAGATTTTGGAGATGTGAATGGTATCGCTTTTTTCGATGCAAATGAATCCGATTTCCCTTTTGAGTCAGGTGTGATATTGTCTTCTGGAGATGTACAAAATGCTCCAGGACCAAATTTAACTTTACATAGTGATGGAGGTGCTGGATGGCCAGGGGATTTAGATTTAGAGGCATATACCTCAGCTACTAATACAAATAACGCTTCTTATATTCAATTTGACTTTGTACCTTTTGTTGAAGAGATTAGTTTCGACTTCATTATGGCTTCCGAAGAATACAATGAACTTTTTGAGTGTACATTTTCAGACGCATTTGCATTTATTTTAACCGACCAAAATACGGGTACAGTACAAAATTTGGCAGTGCTACCAGGAACCAATACACCTATTGAGGTTACTAATATTCGCTACGAAGTGGCAGGTCTGTGTGGTGCCATTAATGAAACCTATTTTGAACGATATAATTTTCAACCTATTGCCAATCCTTTAGCGCCTTCTATCCCAGCAAGTGACTCTCCCATTGATTTCAATGGTCAAACCGTAGTGCTTACGGCAGTTGGAACAGTGATTGCAGGAAATGATTATACCATTAAATTAGTCGTAGCTGATGAAACTGATACTGCCTATGATATTTCCATTTATCTTGGAGCGAATAGTTTCAACATTGGAAACGTAGATTTAGGTGATGATATATTATTAGGTGACGGAAATGCCATATGCGAAAATAATGTGTTTACCCTGGATACCATGGAAGATGACCCTTTAGCTACGTTTATGTGGTTTAAAGATGGTGACGTAATCGCTGGAGAAACAGGACCACAATTAGAAATAACTGTTACTGGTCTATATCGCGTGGAGATTACGTATAACCAAAACAACACCTGTGTTGCTATAGATGAAATTTTAGTAGAATTCTTCCCTAACCCTGAATTTGATTTAGGACCAGATCAATTAGTCTGTGACGAAGAAACGTACACGATTGATGCAACTGTAACAAATCCCAACGACTTGACTGACATCATGTATAAGTGGTTCAAAGATGGGACAGAAATTGCTGGAGAGACCACCAGCATGCTCGATGTAACCGAAACAGGCACCTATACCGCTGAAGTAACAGGGAATGGTTGTGTTCTTACTCAAGACATATTCATCCAAATTGTTCAATTCAGTTTAGAAATAGGGGACTTCATTAACCTTTGCGGAGAAGAGTTCTATGAAATAATTCCTGAAATCTTTGGAGCAGATGCAACAGATGCAACCTATTTATGGTCAACAGGCGAAACAAGCGCAACGATTGTTGTTTCTGAAAATGGATTCTATGGTGTAGAAGTCACTATTAACGGTTGTACCGAAAGCGACGATGTTGAAATGAATTTCAGAACGCTTCCAGTTATTGAACTTGGAGAGTCCTTTGAAAAATGTGCTCAAGATATTGAAACGCTAACCGCTATGGTTTCAAATGCAGACCCAGACCTTGTAACCTATACTTGGTTTAGAGATGGCGGTGAATTAGATGGTGAAACAGCTCAGACACTTGATGTTGTTGAAGAAGGCATCTATTCCGTTGATGTGAGCAATGATGGCTGTGTAGGCACGGATGACATTACAGTGATGTTCTATCGTAATGCTAATTGCGTAATCTCACAGGGAATTTCACCAAACGATGACACCTTTAATGATTTCTTCGATCTTCAATTTTTAGATGACAAGAAGGACATAACCAAATTATCAATTCTAAACAGATTGGGAACTTTGGTATATGAAAAACAAGAATATGTAGACCAATGGACGGGAACCACTACTGATGGAGAAGAACTTCCAGTAGGAACCTATTTTTACGTAATTGAATTCAGTACAGAAAGTCCTATTACAGGATGGATTTATATAAATAAGTAAGCAACGAACAAATAACAACAACAATGAAAAAACTATCGCTATTAGTACTCTTAGTTAGTATACTGAGTACCGATTTTGCTTCGGCTCAACAAGACCCTCAGTATACCCAATATATGTACAATATGAATGTTGTGAACCCTGCGTATGCTGGTAATAAAGAAACGCTCTCACTCACAGCTTTATACCGCAAACAATGGTCTGGCTTTGAAGGAGCTCCAGAAACAATTACATTTTCTGGGCATTCGCCAATCAATGATAAAATGGGACTAGGTCTTTCAGTAATTAAAGACGAAAATGGCCCTGTCAGTGAAACCAACGCATATATCGATTACTCATATACCTTGCAATTGAGCGATGGCTTAAAAATAGCCCTTGGTGTTAAGGCCGGAGCTACTTTTCATGATGTTGGTTTGACAGAATTAGAATTACAAGACCCTGATGATCCATTCTTTTCAGAGAACATCAACAATACGTATCCAAATGTTGGAGCCGGTGCTTTCTTGTATTCAGATAACTTTTACGTAGGTTTATCTGTTCCTAATTTATTAAACTCAGTTCACCTTGATACAAGCGACCTTAAGTTTGGTAGTGAAACAAATCACTTCTTCGCCACGGCAGGATATGTATTTCAGGTTTCAGACAATTTAAAGTTGAAACCTTCGGTGATGGTTAAATCTGCATTTAATACTCCTATCTCTTATGATGCTAACCTAAACGCATTGCTCTATGATAAGTTCGAAATTGGAGGTTCCTATCGCTTAGATGATTCATTCAGTGGCCTTGTTGGTTTTCAAGCCACCGAGTATCTAAGAATTGGATATGCATATGACCGAGTTACTTCAGACATTAAAACTATTGCAAACGCATCACATGAAGTGATACTAACATTCGATTTAATATTTAACAAACGAGCGCTACGTTCACCTCGTTACTTCTAATTTACTATCATAAAACATCGAAAATGAAAAAAATATACACATTCTTTTTACTTATCGCGGTTAGTACAGCAGTTGTAACCGCTCAGAATAAAGACACGAAAAAAGCAGATCAACTATATAGCAAGCTAGCTTATACTGATGCTGCAACAGCTTATCAGAAACTCATTAAAAAAGGCAAGGGAAGTCGTTATGTGTTTGCACAACTTGGGAACTCCTTCTACAACCTTAATGACACTAAGAAAGCCGAATCATACTATAAACGTGTTGTAAAAGCCAGAAAGGTTAAGCCTGAAGTGGTTTATAACTATGCGCAATGCTTAAAAGCGAATGGTAAGTTCAGCGATTATAATACCAATATGCAGAAGTATGCAGGTATGATGCCTAAAGACTCACGTGCTATAGCGTTTATGAAAGACCCTAATTACCTTCCTAAATTGATGGAAGAGCAGCCATCTTACGAAGCCAAAAACTTAAAAGAAATTAATACGGAGTTCTCCGATTTTGGAGGAACCATGATTGGTAAAGAGTTCTATTTCTCTTCAGCTAGAAATACATCACGTAAAAAATATCAATGGGATGAGCAGCGCTTTCTCGATATCTATGTTGCAAAAGATGTTGGCGGAACTATCAAAAATGCAGATTTATTAGGTGGCGAAGTTAACGGTAAATACCACGAAGGAAATGTGGCAATTACTGCAGACGGAAAACGCATGTATTTTGATAGTAACGATTTTTACAAAGGCAAATACGATAAAAGTGCCGAAGGAATCAACCAAATTAATCTTTTCTATGCCGAATTAATTGATGGCGAATGGAAAGGGATTCAGTCTGCACCTTTTAACAGCAGTGAATACTCAACAGCGCATCCTACCTTAAGTCCAGATGGCAACATCTTATATTTCACGAGTGATATGCCTGGTGGAATGGGTGGCAGCGATATCTATATGGTTTCTGTTGGAAAAGATGGAAGTCTTGGAACTCCTAAAAATATAGGGGCGCTTATTAATACGGAAGGAAAAGAAAACTTTCCGTTTGTTGACAGCAATGGAAATCTATATTTTTCAAGTGATGGTCATGCCGGTCTTGGTCTATTAGACGTTTTTTATGCAAGACCAGGTAAGGGAAATGCATTCCTTGATCCTACCAATTTAGGAGCTGGGGTAAATAGTGATAAAGACGATTTTGCTTATAAATGGACCCCGTCAACCATGACTGGTTATGTTTCTTCTAATAGAAGCGGTGGTGCTGGATCTGATGATATTTATATGATTAGTGAACTTGAAATTCCTTGTGTCGTTACAATGAACATTACGGTTGTAGATGAATACACTAAGCAACCAATTTCTGGAGCACGTGTAGACTTTTATGACAAGAAGGAAAACAAACTAAGTACTAAAACATCTGGAGCTAATGGCGGTGTTACTTTCTTAGCGGAATGTGACAAAGCACACGAAGTACAAGCCGTGGTGCCGAATTACGAAAGCAATGCTATTACTATGGCAGCTGCTAATGACGCAACGGTTTCGGGTACAATTGCATTACGTCCAATTGAAGAAATCATTGTGGATGATCAAGTTGTATTGAATCCAATTTTGTTTGATTACAACCAACACAACATCAAACCTCAGGCAGCATTTGAGCTAGATAAGCTTGTTGCTATCATGCAGAAGTATCCAAATATGGTAATTGCTGCTGGGAGTCATACAGACAACCGTGGTAAAGATGAATATAATTTAGAATTATCTGAACAACGTGCACAGTCAACGGTGCAGTATGTAATTTCTAAGGGAGTTGATGCTTCTAGAATTACAGGAAAAGGATATGGTGAAACACAACCTACAGTGGCATGCGGAAGCAATTGCTCTGATGAGGATCACCAGAAGAACAGACGTTCTGAATTCATTATTGTAGCACGTTAAGATTTTTCAACTAACAACCAAAATGCTCAAAACCCACCTTTCGGTGGGTTTTGTTGTTTAAGGCACCTATATTTTCTTAACTTGTAGTTGCTTTTAGTTCTGCAGAATACTGGCGCTAAAAACTAATACTTATAAAGCCTAGTCAC
>Ga0114916_1000480_pt1 | contig 26762 bp, 18 predicted proteins | sample MalvirAntarct_66_FD_83501 | JGI IMG/M metagenome (GOLD analysis project Ga0114916, IMG submission 83501) | Marine viral communities from the Global Malaspina Expedition - Malaspina viral metaG Antarct_66 | ecosystem: Environmental > Aquatic > Marine > Oceanic | place: West Anvers Island... | reverse complement strand
GATAAAGGAAAAGTAGAATTCCTACTTGATTATTTTACAAACTATAATATGAAATTAGGCAACGTCTAACTACAGCCAACACTGCTACTTGTTGCACAACTCCATAAAGTGATCATCATCATAATGGTTAAGCCCTTTTTAGGGCTTTTTCATTTTTTGTGCGCCAGATTTAGATATATTAAATGGTTTAAATACAAATGTATCAAGTTCCGGAGCGTGCTCATTTTATGAAACCCACAGGTAAGTACTCTAGTAATACTTTTCTTTAGTTTCCGACTACACTTCTAATGTTTTTCGGATAGAATGCTAAAGTGGCCAAATGCAAGATCTCGTTTGCCTATGAAAATCCTATGATGTTTACCTTACTTAATTTCCATGGACGGGTTAAGCGGGCCAAAAAAGCATTCTCACGATACGATGCTTCATACACTACAAATCCCTCGCCCCTGGCGACACAGACAGGATTGCCAGTTACCTTACCTATTGGTGGTTTTCCGTAATTTAGCCTATCACGATTAACAAAAGAAAAAGTTGTAAGCCAACCAAAATAAAAACACTGACATGAAATTATTTATCTTTTCAGCACTTATAACAGTGATTCAATTCAGTTGTCAATCGGATGCAAGCAACACCAATAACCGGAAACATCTATTTTACATTCACGGTCGAATAATTGAAGAGCAAGGTAAAAATGCTTATAGTGAGGCGTTTGGCAGGTATGAATTAGACAGCATTATTTCGGCATTAAAGATTCAAAAATCCCACGTTTATTATGAGGTTAGGAAGGAAAATGTTGAACCAAGAGCGTATGCCAAAAAGATTTCAAAACAAATAGATAGCCTTCTAAAGTCAGGAATCAAACCGAATGACATTACGGTTATTGGAGCATCTAAGGGGGCCATAATTGCTTCGAATATTTCTGACCTAAATTTAAATCCAATCAATTATGTTCTACTTGCCGGAAACAATGCATTTCAAGAATCGACTAATGATTGGAAATTTCATGGGCAAGTACTGGGCATTTACGAAGTATCCGATAGTATTGCTGGAAAAAATTATAATTACTGGAAAAAGTCTGACAATTATACCACGAAATTTGAACAACTAGAATTGAAAACAAATTTGGGTCATGGATTTTTGTATAAACCATTACCGGAGTGGATTGAACCGACCAAAAAATGGATTTTAAAACAAAGTTTATAAAATAATTAATCGATGTCCGAAAAAGAATCACAATCGCCACATTGTTAGCATCAATAACTTCCGGGACAAGAACATGCTTGTAACTTAATGACAAGCAACGATATGGTTTTGTCAGCTCACACTTGAAAAGCCTTAAAAAAACTTAGCATTCCATACATCCCCATTATATATTTAGTATTTATTTACTAAATTCCGTACGTAAACCCGGTACTTATTTTGACCTAGATTGTTCGTCAGCTTTAAAAAATTAAGTTCCGTTGGCTTTGTGAAATACTTAACAGGTACTTTTTTAAAGGACAGCAATAGCTACAATTAAGACTTGGAGCCCGTACCCAATAATTAACTAAATACCTCACGCCAAAACCGCCCCTTGCAACTTATTTAAAGATTGACCTGTTTTCATAACCTTTGAACACACAATAAGGGTTATATTGCATAATATCAAGTTTTTTGATTGAAATTTTATATTAATCTCAATAAATTATACCATTATGTGCAAAAATCATGGAGTTTCCTATGTAGGACCAGGTGAAGTAGAAGTATTAGAAATCGATTACCCCAAATTAGCCTTGGGAGACCGAAAATGTGAACACGGCGTAATTTTAAAGATTGTAGCTACCAACATTTGTGGCTCAGACCAACACATGGTAAGAGGTAGAACCACAGCTGAAAAAGGATTGGTCCTAGGCCATGAAATTACCGGAGAGGTCATAGAATTAGGACGGGATGTTGAATTTATCAAAAAAGGAGATTTGGTGTCCGTGCCCTTTAATATCGCTTGTGGACGCTGTGATAACTGTAAAAAAGGATTAACAGGCATCTGTTTAAACGTCAATGGCGATCGCCCGGGTGCGGCATATGGCTATGTTGATATGGGCGGATGGATTGGAGGCCAAGCGGAATATGTGATGGTACCTTACGCCGATTTTAACTTGCTTAAATTTCCTGACAAGGATCAGGCCATGGAAAAAATATTGGACCTGACCATGCTTTCTGATATTCTGCCAACTGGATTTCACGGCGCGGTGATGGCGGGAGTAACCGCGGGTTCAGTGGTGTATATTGCCGGTGCAGGACCAGTTGGCCTCGCTGCTGCTTCAAGCTGCCAATTATTGGGCGCTGCAGTAGTTATTGTAGGCGATCTTAATGAACAACGCCTTGCCCACGCTAGAAGTTTTGGTTGTGAGACCATTAATTTAACCAACGGGATTCCGGTGCAAGAACAAATTGCAATGATTGTTGGCATCCCTGAAGTGGATTGCTTTATTGACTGTGTAGGTTTTGAAGCTAGTGGTCATGGCGACAGTGCAGGAAAAGAAATGCCCGCCATTGTATTAAATCAGGCGATGGCCATTACCAAAGCTGGGGGTCAAATTAGTATTCCGGGACTTTATGTTACTGAAGATCCAGGAGCTAAAGAAGAGTCTGCAAAACAAGGCAGCTTGAAAATCCGTTTCGGATTGGGATGGGCAAAATCCCATTCATTCCATACAGGTCAAACACCAGTTATGAAATATCACAAGCAACTGATGAATGCAATCTTGCACGAAAAAATAGATATCGCCAAAGCGGTTAACGTTGAAGTCATCAGTCTGCAAGATGCCGCAAAAGGCTATGCCGCTTTTGATTCTGGAGTAGCCAAAAAGTTTGTAATAGACCCACACGGTTTAATAGCTCACTAATTTGAGCCTTTTTCATAAGTTATTGAACTGTTTTAATAACTTCATCAGAGGCATTACAACGTATATTGTAACAGAATAACAACATTAAAATTAAAAAATAAAAATTATGAATATCACATTAGCACAGGCAGAAAAGGCCATCAAAGCAGCACAAGAAAAAGCAAAAGCAATAGATACCAAAATGAATATCGCGGTGGTTGATGCTGGCGCTAACTTAGTAGCGTTTGCACGTATGGATGGCGCTTGGTTAGGATCTCTTGACATTTCAATTAAAAAAGCAAAAACAGCACGTTTCTTTGATATGAATACTGGTTTAGTGGGCGAATTATCCCAACCAGGGGGATCCTTATATAACATTGAACACTCTAATGGTGGACTTATCACCTTCCCAGGAGGTATCCCTATAACCAACTCAAACGGCGATATCATCGGGGCGATTGGTGTAAGCGGAAGTTCTGTTGACAACGATCATGCAGTCGCAGAAGCCGGAGCCAAAGCACTTTAATACACAATAGTATAGTTTGTAAAAAGGATCGTCGTTACTGATGATCCTTTTTTTTTGTTTTCAAACTTATAAAATCAGTGCAATTTATAGCCTCGGCACTGTCAATTCAACTATGGCTTCGCAAGGGTTTTTTTAAAATTTATTTCACAAAATCAAGAATTATACTGTGGAATATCTTATCTATAGGTGCTTTTTCAGATTAAAATTTAGCATATGATAACACAATGCTATGGAAAGTACACCATTCACTTCATATAAAAATCAGTGTCTTTCATAAACATTCCAAGTAAAAAAACATCCTAGCTCGCGCCCATTGGGAAAATTTTACCTATTTCTTCAAATGGAAATACCCTTGACTTAAATAACAATTGCTTAATCTTTTAGAGGGTAGGCATGTGTTATTTTATTGAGCAACGTTCTTTTCTTACTCAATAGAGAATTATCCACGGCTCGCAACCCTTAGTGTAAGTAAATCCCTTCTGTTAAAAAAACGGTTTTTTAATTTGAGTTTACTACTTTTAAACTCAATCCTTGCCTTTCAAATTTTAAATCTCGAGAACGCCCATACATCTTATGAAAAAAAACCTTCTTCTCATTTGTTCGCTTTTATTACTAAGTTCAAGTTTTGCTCAGCAAGACCAACGTACAATTCATTTACAAGCATTTGCCAAAGCTTATGGGTATGTCAAATATTTTCATCCCAGTGACGAAGCATCAGAACTTGATTGGAATAGTTTTGCTGCATTTGGAGCCAGTGAGGTTTTAAAAGCCAAGAACAGCACCGAGGCCATTACAACACTCAACGCGCTTTTCAAACCTATGGCCCCTAGCATTATATTTTCTAATTCAAAACAGAATTATGATAACAGCCTCCTAATTCCTCAGAACACCAAAGCTTACGAGATGACCTATTGGCAACACAAAGGGGTTTCAAAAGACATGATTAATCAGGGTGGCATCTACAGGAGTGTTAGAGTGAATAGATATAAGGAAGCTGTGCAGACTAATGGTTTTGGAAGTCTTGCGACCGCCATAGAAACAGATAAATACAGAGGAAAGAAGATCAAATATACCGCTTGGGTAAAACTTCAGGAGGGCTCAGAAGGTACGGGGCATTTGTGGCTGCGGGTAGATAAGCCAGATCAGAAAACAGGCTTTTTCGATAATATGGGCAATAGGCCCATCAAAAATAACGCCTGGGAACAGTATGAAATTATTGGCGAGGTAGACGCCTTGGCATCTGGCTTGTTTTTAGGATCTTTTCTTTCAGGAAAAGGCAGCTTGTATGTGGATGATGTGCATCTTTACTTTGAGGATAAAGGAGAATGGATTGAAATTCCCATAGTCAACAACAATTTCGAAGCGAATACCATTGGTTCAAAAAACGACACAACGCCATGGACCGGCGCTAGCAAAGGCTACGCCTACGCCTTAGAAACTACAGACGTTAAAGAAGGACGTCAAAGTGTGAAAATCAGTTATCATTCTGATTCTAAGAAGCTAAAAGAGGCGCCTCTTTTTGATGCCGCTCCAAAATTTGGAGAACTTATAGAAAAAGAAATTGGGCCGGGTATTTTTTGTCAAATTCCGCTGACTTTGTACACCACCAAAGAGCATACCTATCCAAAAAGCAAGACGTTTAATAAAGCACAAACGCGCTTAAATAAATGGGATCCAAATTCTGACCGCATCGCTTTATATGTAGGCAATGTCATTAATACATACAACGTTTTTCAACATTTCTATCCGTACTTTGCTGAAGTAAACGTCAATTGGGATATCGAATTGGCCAAGGCTCTAGAAAGAAGTTTAACCGACCGTACTGAACAAGAGCACCTCATCACCTTAGAAAAATTTACGGCACCGTTAAAGGATGGTCATATTTATGTAACCGGCGGCAATGCTGAAAACTATGTCCCTCCTATCCAATGGGAATGGATTGAATATGCCTTGGTAATCACTAAAATTGAGGCTGCTGACCTCGAAATTAAGGTTGGCGATATCGTGACCAAAATCGATGACCAAGCCGCGGACGTCTATTTTAAGGAAATCAATTCGACCATCTCAGCCGGAACCAAGGGCTGGCTGAATTATAGAGCACAACAAGTCAGTTTATTTGGTAAAAAGGATGAACCCCTAACTTTAGAAATTAACGGTAAAACGGTGGCATTAACTCGTGATAAGAAATTCGAGTATGGTCAACACAACATCAGCATACAGGAAAACAGCTATAAAATATTAGACGATAACATTTACTATCTCAACCTGAACACTATTGAGATGGATACCATTACGGCAATAATGCCACAATTGGAAAAAGCAAAAGGAATCATTTGTGATTTGAGAGGGTATCCTAACGGGAACCATGACTTTATTTCGCATTTACTTAAAACTAAGGACACCTCTAAAGCTTGGATGAGAATTCCAAAAATTATTTATCCAGACCATGAAAAAGTTTCTGGCTATGAGCCCGCTGGTTGGGAAATGCCTACAAAAAAACCTTATTTGGGAGCTAAAAAAGTAGTCTTCATTATTGATGGCAGGGCAATCAGTTATGCTGAAAGCTTTATGGGTTTTATCAAACACTATCAATTGGCAACAATTGTTGGGCAACCAACAGCAGGCACCAACGGCAACGTGAATCCATTTAGGCTTTTGGGAAATTACGTTATCAGTTGGACTGGCATGAAGGTGGTGAATCACGATGGAACACCACATCATGCTATAGGCATACTGCCAGATATTTATGTCAACACTTCAATTGAAGGTGTAAGAGCAGGCACAGATGAATTTTTAGAAATCGCTATAAAAGTCATTTCAAACTGAGAAGACTTTTTTTTTCGGAAGTTAACGCATCATCCTAGAGTGTTTCGTCAAAAGTACTGGCCTGATTTATCATTTATTAAACTTAAAGAATTGAAATAAAGCGCATACGAAAATTATCTTTTGTCATATTATGCTTTCAAAACCTGTGCATGTATTTGAAGTATCGTTTTAAGACTAAACCGACAAACTCAGTTTAGAAGTCAGTGAATGGACGCCCTATTCATCGTGAAATCACAACATAAAGTTTTAAAAATGTAATCGGATAGTTTTAAAAAGTATAGGTGAAGCCCATGAGGTAATCCCCCTCTTTGGTATTAAAAGTGAGCTCCATATGCTCTTGTTGGTACGCCGTAGTAAAAATTAAAGTACTTCCAATGCCAATGACCGCTCCAGCAAGAATATCCCAGCCATCGTGCTTTTGGGCATTTAGTCTGCTAAAGGCGGTAAACCCTGCTAAAGCATACGATGGGATGCTATATTTAAATCCATAGCGTTTGTGGATAAATGACGCCGCCTGAAATGTTGTGGACGTATGGCCAGAAGGAAAGGCGTTATCGCCATTGTCATAAGGTCTTCTTTTATTAATCCCCACCTTTAACCCGAACGTTACAGCCTGATTTAGCAAAAATCCTTTGGAGAATTGCCAGGTACCTTGACGATCTTTTTTGAGCAAGGCGATTGTAAGGGCTGCAACCGGAGCTGTTACCAATCCAATATCTCCCGCGGTTTCTATTCCTGATTTCTGTGCGAAGGACTGTTGGCAATTAATAATCCAGAACAGAATGACTATTATTAAAACTGATATATTTTTTTGCATAATTTTAAATAGTACTACTATAAAATGAGATGGTCGCGTCCTACTTACTCCCAAGACTGTCTTTTCGTGATGCAAAAATATATTTAAATTCTTAAGGAAATTTAAAGTTGATGCTTCACCATTCCTAAATTTTAAACTAACACGCTTAACGCTTTTTAGAGTAAGCAATGTTGGTTTTGCCTCTGTATATCTAAAGGAATTGCTGTCCCTAACAAGCGGGAGGCCACTAAATTGACCGTACCATCTCCTCCACGGGCCACAATAATCAGCATGTTGGTGGATGGACGCCTTGGTACGTTCTGAAGTAGAACTTTTATACTCAGAAGTTTTTAGGGTGATGGTATAATTTTGAGGTTCAAAATAGTGTTGTAAAAGCGTTTCAGACCGACGATGCTTCCCAGAACCTGCTGTCGGGTTGACACTGAAATGAATGTTGAGCCTTTTATTCGACCTTAAGCTTTAACCCTCCATTACTGTACAGATCATTGGCCACCTGGTAGAAGGCAATACTTTCCTTTTGAAATTCAGCGATTGAGGACTTTGCTTTTAAACTATTATCAAACGGATTCCAAGTGTAATAGTCGGCATGGGCTTGTTCATCTAAAATTAACAGATCGGTACCTTTTAAATATCCCAGTTTTCTGTAATTTCCTATAAATGCCCGTTCCTGATCGGGTTTCATTGACAAGATATCCTCTCCAAAGAGATTAGATGTATAATCCCAATGTAAGGCAGCAAACAGGGTAGGAAACACATCAATTTGTGACGCTAACGTGCTTACCTTCTCTGGCTTCTGATCTGGTAAATTAAAGATCAGGGCAGGGATATGATAATTCTTCACATCTAAGTCCCAACGGCCTGCACTACTCGCACAATGATCGCTCATTATCACAACTACTGTATTTTTAAACCAAGGTTTTTGCTGTGCATCTTTTAGAAACTCTTTTATGGCAAAATCCGTGTATTTTACCGCGCCATCCCGTCCGGTTCCTGACGGAATATCGATACTGCCTTCGGGATAGGTATAGGGCTTATGGTTGGAAGTGGTCATCACAAAGTCGAAAAATGGCACTCCGGTACTATAGGCTTTATCTGCTTCCTTAATGACCTTATTATAAATATCCGTATCACAGACACCCCAGGCATTTTCAAAAGTCACTTCGTTGTCTTCTATATTGGTGCGGGTTGTGGCAATACTTTTATCTAACAAGAACCCTCTCCCCCTATCGATAATATTAAAACCATTGCCACCAAAAAAAGTGTTCATATTATCAAAATAGCCATCGCCGCCATAAAAGAAATTACGTTCATAACCTTGTTGCTTAAACACCTCGCCAATTGTAAACAAGCCTTGATTATTTTTCCGTTTTACGATGCTTCTCCCCGGGGTTGGAGGTATAGATAAAGTAATGGCTTCCATACCTCTTACAGTCCGGGTACCGGTGGCATAGAGGTTTGTAAAGAATACACTCTGATTGGCGAGGGAATCCAAGGTTGGTGTGATGTTATTTTCATTGCCAAATTCCTTTAAAAAATCGCCGCTCAAACTTTCAATGCAAATAAAAATCACGTTGGGATTGAACGGTTTTAAAACACTATCAGCGTTGACAACTGTTCTATAAATAGCGGCGTTATTCGGATTTACAAATGTTGTTTTCGGATTTGACAAACTCGATTTAAGAATTTGAAAAGCCTCTTCAGTTGGAAGGGTCTTATAGAATTCAGTATACGCTAACTCATTGTTTCGGAAGGCTGAAAAGAAAGAATAGATGCCTGCTTTCGCCAGCTCATTATTGAATCTATTTTTTGAAAATTCAGCCTGCGTATTGCTCACAAAAAATGTGCCTAGCGCGGCTATCACCATCCAAGGCATTGCGGCGATTAATTTGGGTTTCAATGGGGTATTACTGGTGAATGTTTTACGAAAATACCCTTGTTTGTGAACGATAAAGAAACTGGTTGTAACCAAGACAACTATCCCTGAAATAAGGGCAGGTAAAGGATAGGATTCATTGATATTCTTGACCACTTCATAGGTGTAAATCAAATAATCTACAGCTATAAAATTATAACGCCTTTGAAATTCATCCCAAAACGCTACCTCTCCAAAAAATGAAAAGAATAGAATAAGCACACCCAGAGTAAATCCGAAATAGGTCACTATCCTATCCGCTAAAGAGCCATATAAGCGCTTTGGAACGATTACAAGATAAATCAGATACGGGATGAGCAGATATGAGATGGTAACCAAATCAAATAAAAAACCGATCAGGAAGGTGTTGACCACTACAAAAATGCCTTTATCTACTTCAGAAAAATTCCAAATTAGAAAACTGAATCTTACCAGAAAGGAAAGCATTAAAAACAGGCCTAAAAAGGCTTTTAGTAACGCAAAGCGCGTTGGGAAAATTTTTGACATGAATCGCTGAAATCAATTGTAACGTTCCCCAAAATTACAATGCGATTCTAAAGAAAACTTAAAGTCTGAAAAAGGTTACTCCGGAATAGAGCCAAAGAACAAAAAGAATAGAACTACAATTCTTCCATAGATTCCAGCTCACTTTTTAAGTGCTCTTTGCAAAATCTATACTAAAAACATGCTGCTGTTTCTCAAACCGATATGACAGCTTATATCCATAAAGATCACATATTTTTTTTACGATGGCCAACCCCAATCCTGTAGACCTATTATTGGTGTTTTCGCGATAGAATCTGAGATGCAACTTCTCGGGGTGGATGAGTGATGCCGTGCCTGAATTGAAAACCATTAACGAATGTTTATCCGTCACAATTGAAATACTGCTATCCTTAGAACTATGCTTAATGGCATTGGATACTAAATTATTGATAAGCACATCGGCAAGAAAGGGATCCATACGTACCCATAGAATGCCGTTTGAGCTGTGGGTGATGTTCTTAATATTTAATTCCTTGTAATTCTCAATATGGTCGTCAATACCTTGAGTTAACGACAAGGTTTCTATTTTGTCGTATTGGTTATTGTCAATTTTAGTTAGTGTTGTAATTTTCTTATTCAGTTGTTTTAAGCGTTGGATGTCCTTTTGAATGGATGTAATTTGCTCAAATTGCTTTGTATTGATGGCATGTTCATTAATGATATTATCAATTTTTGCTTGAATAATGGCCAATGGCGTCTGAATTTCATGGGAAATATTTTCGGTGAATTGTTTTAAATTATCATAATCAACCTTCACTTTAGTGGTCAAAAATTCAATTTGATCTTTCAACTCAGAAAACTCCAAAACATCACTTTCTGCTAATAAAATAGGCTCTTTGGAAGTTATTGAAAATTTTTTCATCGCGTCTAGATTATCGAAAAATGGTTGCCAAATTTTAAGATTCCTAGTGGTATTAAAGTAAAAAAGAAAAATAAACGCCAACACAAATAAACTGATGTTGGAGATGACAATGGCCAACAATATCGATTCAGACTCTACCACCAAAGTTCTAATGGTGATATGGTAAAATTCATCCTGTATTTTTTTATAAGTTGAGAGTTCCCTAAACAGTTCCATTTCATCTTGTGAAGGGTCATAAATAAGCGTGTCTTTAAGGAGTTCAGGCCGTAAAGAACTTACCTTCTTAATTTCAGTGACGGGCGGGAGCGAATAGACTATTTTGTGGTGCTCCAGGGCGTTGCTGACCCGTGCTTCTGTAGAATACAACTCTTCTTCAATCTCTTCTTGAAGCAAGTTTTTAGTGTAGAAATAAAGCGCAATACAACTTAAAATGGTGAGGACTAGTCCTGTTAATAAAAAGGTCTTGGAAGTTTTTCTGATGAGGTTGGTCTTTTCTCTCACGTGTAGTTAATCTTCATTAAATTTATAACCACTACCGTAAGCCGTTTTCAGGTATTTAGCGCCTTCAGCAGTCAACTTCTTTCTTAAGTTATTGATATGCACGTAAATAAAATCAAAATTATCCAGTAAATCGCTATGATCTCCCCAGAGATGCTCCGCTATGGTTTCTTTGGAGAGCACCCGACCCTTATTGGAAATAAAAAACACTAATAAATCATACTCCTTTCTGGTCAATTGAATAGCTTTTCCGTGCACATACGCTGCTCTTGCACTGGTATCGATACCGATCTCATTAAATTCAATTAAAGCATTGCCACCAAATTTGCCGCGACGTAATACCGCAGTGATCCTAGAATTAAGTTCCGCCAGATGAAATGGTTTGGTCATATAATCGTCAGCCCCCAAATCTAACCCCTCCAACTTGTCCTGTAAGGAATTATTGGCCGAAATTATAATCACACCAGCACTTTTCTTTTCTTTCTTCAGAATTTTGAGAATATCAAGTCCACTCCCTGAAATAAGGTTAATATCCAAAATAATGATGTCGTAGTCGTAGATCTGGATTTTCTCAGAAGCTTCATGATAATCAGAGGCCACCTCACAAATATTTCCATCTCGCGTTAAATAGTGGGCGATGGCTTGTTGCAAATCGATTTCGTCTTCGGCGATGAGATATTTCATGATCTAAATTTAGATAATAAATTTACAGGAGCATTCTAAATTAAACCTAAAGATGCTCTTGACAGCCTATAAGTTGTTGATTGAAGTTATCAAATATTTAAAGGATGCGCTATAGCTAACCTTATATTCTGATTTGAGAAATGGAAAACCTCTCTATTCCGTAGTCTGCAACAGTTATGAGGATGGCCAAGGTATCATTATAAAGTTTCAGATTCCCTTCTTCAATATTTTTATCAAGATTTATGGCTGAAGATTTTAAAACGATTACAAACTTTTGATGGATTTTATTTAAGTCAAACCCTGAGGATCTGATGTACAACTAGCACTGCCATTTAAAAGAAAGGAACACCTAAGCTATGGCATTGATAAAAAAAAAGGCTCCAAAATCTTGGAGCCTTTACACCTATCGTCTGGAAACATATGCTCCCAGATAATCATTTAACTAGTCGTGAAATACGGGAGATGAAGGAAAGTAATAGCCATCATACGCCATGGTTTTTTCTAAAACTCCGGAATTCGCATTATAAAAATGCAGTTTGTTATAACTGAAGTTTTCACCCCAACCATCGCGAACTGTGCGCACCACCAACTGGCCTTTGGCAGAATTAAATGCCAACCCGGGACCATAAAGCACCTCTGTTTCCGGAAGTTTGATAAATGGATTTTGCAATGACGCGATGTCACCTGTATAGCTATATATTTCATTTCCGCCTGCAAAAGAGCCGTTTTTAGCAATAAAAATTGTATTGGCACTAGCAGTTATAGAACTTGGATGCCACGCGCCCCAACTACTGTTTGCCTTAAAACCAAGATCAATAGTTTCAGTTTCTAAAGTACTCGGGTTGATTTTGACCAATGATGTACCACCGGCTGCCCAAACGGTTTGGTCTTCAGTTTTCGCAAAACCTAAAGCCATGTCCGGGATGCGTTTCTCAACTTCATACGTGGCGGCATTCAATATAATCACACCTTCGCGCTGGGATAATACAAAGATATGTTCGCCCACTTTAATCATATCGCCAATCTGTCCTTCAATACCGGATAAAGTACCTTCTACGACCAGCGTTTCAAGATTGACCTTGTGAAGTCCATTACCAGAACTCAACAAGCCTTGTGTGTCTGACACTCCCAAAAAGGCGCGCCAGTTGTTTCCTGAACTGGCAGGGATCCGCTGTTCTTCTTTTAACGAGTAAGCATCAGAAACCACCACGGGACCTCCCACCTTACTCACTAAATATAATTTTTCATTATGGATCGTCCCAAAACCTAAAGTAGAATTTAAAGGTAATAGGTCTTTAGTGGGATTGGTCTTTACAAACACACTGTCTTCCAGGGTTTGGGTATCATAGCGATAAAACCCAACCGTTCCGGTACCACGACCAAACCAGCCTTCGTTAATCAGATAAAAACCATTCTCATAAGCGCCCCAGGTGTGGATGTCATAAGTAATAGAAGCTTCGCCTCCTTCATTTTTCGCTAGAACGCTTATTTGATGTGTTCCGCGGACTTGAGGGATGTATACAAGGGTGGAATCATTGCCTACCAATTGACCATCTACTTTCCATTCAAAAATTGAGTTTTTGGCATTGCTGAATTTTGGGCTGAGTAAAAGGCTCTCCCCCATGGTGATGGTATCCTGCAATTGTTGAGCCCCCTCTACGGACGGTGGATTGATGAACACTGCGTCATCATTGCTACAGCCTACAATGCTCACTGCAAAAACGAGGAGGAAAAGTTGGTTTAAAAAAGGAAATTTAAGTTTCATGTGGTTTTAGGTATATAAAAATTAGTCAATTAAATTTAAATCAGCAATTCCGGTGATTTCAGTAGACAATTCGCCCAACCAACCCATATTGGCCTGCCCTCCGGTTTGAATCTTGATAAAATCAATTCCGCTTAAATTAGCGGGGTTACCCTCAGCATCAATAGCATCGGCTAAATCAATGTGATCGCCACCGCTGGTATTATCAGCATACCCGTATTCAAAAGGTTTGCTAGTGATGTAGGAAGGATTGCTCATGTCAATATTACGACTGGACAACAAGGTGCCAGAAATCGCATAGGAATCTTCGGTAATCCATTCTGGATAATAGGCTTGTTTGTGGAACGCATTTTTGGCGATCACCCCTTTGTTGCCTTTGCTGTCTTCCCACGGCACATCGGCTTCAGCGGTTGCAGGTCTGAAGTAAGTGATTTCATAAGCACGGTCCGTACCTTCCAAATCGTGAGCACTGCCTTTAATTTCATACCACATGTCATCTGGTAATCCGTTAGCATTATCATCTTGCATTACATAAATAATCCCCGGCTCAGAGAATGTTGGCATGGCGTTACCATAAATAATCAGGTCATTTTTATCAGCATGATTAAGAACAGTATGATCAAATGTATAGGTTACTGAACCTCCCCAGCCTCCTAAACTTACCAGGCCACGACCTCCAAGAACGCCTTCTGCACTTTCTAAATTTCCTGGTTTTTTATTGATAAACTGACCCGGAGAAGGCATATATTCTATGAGTTCCGTTACGAAAGCCTTGCTGTCGTCCGTGATGGGTCTTAATTTTGGTAGTACCGTAATGGTGTAATCATAGGTGAACGTTCCTGCTTCATTAGCTGCAGCATACGAAAGAGTATAAGCCCCCGAGTTTTTCGGTTCAAAAATATAGGTATCAGCATTAGATACAATACTATCGCCCAAAGACCAGGTTTCCGTGTACACTGAATTATTTTCATTAATGGCCGAGAAGGTTGAAATGTCTCCAACGTAATATTGCAGCGCCTGTTCTTGAACGGCCATGGCCACTTCAGGTGCTAAAACTCCGTTATCGTCATCGTTGGAACACGAGGTTAATAAAAAAGCGATACTGAAAAAGGCCAGTAATAGTTGGTTGTAATTTGTTTTCATTTTTTTGGTATTTAAGATTTAGATTATTTGTATTTGAAAGCGATATGCGCAGGAATATCACCTGTTTCAACCGACCATTTCAAGGCGCCTTCAGGAGAGAAACAATAGAGGGTGCCTGGGGTCACATAATCTTTGGCGTCCGTAATCAACACGTCGCCAGTTTCCGGATGAACCGCGATACCATAGGGCATTTCAATAAGTGCTTTGTGCGCGTCAGAAATGAATGTAGTTTCCAAAAAGGTTTCTGATTGCGTGTCCAGCATACGGTAAGAAATATCATAATCTCCTGATATATAACTAAATTCTGTACTGTACATATAGGCCACATCATTATGTATGGTAAAATCAGTCACCCCGATATCAAAACTTTTTTTAATCGTTTCGGTTTTGGTGTCGATTACAAATAATTTTGACGGAATTTCGTAATAATCGCCCCTTGAGGTCACGTATAAATCGCCTTGGCTATCAATTTTTAAACGGTGTAGGTTTACCGCCACCTCAATACGTTTGCTTTCTGTAAAACTGGAAATGTCAATCACAGAAATGGTAGATTCATAATCTGGCGGACTATAGCCTCCAGAGTTGGCTACGTAAATTTTATCATTGTAAGCTACCAACTCTTCAGGCTGCCTCCCTACTTCTACCCGACGCGTAATGTTTAAGCTCGTGGTGTCAATCTCGGCCACAATGCCTTTAGGCGCTTTAGGGTCTCCAATGCTGCCCAAATAACTACTCACATAAACTTTTCCTTTGTAAAACGTAACGTAGCGACCATTCGCAAGATCTATTTGCTTGATGCGGACACCTGTCTGGGCATTGAGCACTTCAATTTTATTGGATGCATTGACTACCACATACAATTTTGAGCCATAAATGCCCAGGGCGTTGCCCACGTCTCCTAACCCTCCTACCAAGTTAGGATTGGCTTGACTAAACACATTTCGCTTATAGGTTCCAGATTCATAATCCATGTAGTCAAGAGATGCCTTGTTCATGGACATATTGCCTTCATTCAACACATAGAAGCCTGCAACAGTTCCTAAGGGGTGTTCAGCACCACCTTCTCCAGGGTTTTGAATGACATCATCCGCTATAGGATCATCCGTTTGGCAAGCATACACAGTGAAGAAAATCATCACTAATAAACATAGTTTTTTCATCATTTTTTGAGATTAAAATTCATAATTAAGACTTATCCGAAAGGACCTTCCGGGCATTGGGAAATTTTTTATGACGGCATAGTGTTGATCTAATACATTGTTGACTTCCATCCCCAATTTTATAGGGTTTTTCATAAAAAATGGGACGTCGTAATGAAGTGATAGATCATGTGTGTACCACGGATGTAAATAGTTGGAGGCACTATTGGTTTTTTGGCTATACCGCTCTCCGGTATATATAAAACTATAGTTAAAACCGAATTCTTTATAATCGGCCATCAAGCTTAAACCGCCACTATGCTTGGGTGTATAAGGGATTTGTTGCCCATAGCTATAGCCACTAGGGGTGACATCTACCGCTTTTTGGTACGTATAGTTAAGCACAGCCGTGTAATTAATCCCAGACCGGAGCTTTCCGGAGTTTGTAAGTTTCGTTTCAATCCCTTTTGTTTCTACTTCCCCCAGATTGAACATGGTCCATCTAAACAGATTTGTACCCGGAACGGCTACAATTTTATCGGTAATCCAGATTTTATAGAGGTCGCTGCTGAGCTGAAACACCATAGTGCCGACGTCCTTTTGCCAGGAAAAGCCTAAGTTAATCTGTTCCGAATATTCGGGATCCAAAAATGTGTTGCCCACAAACGTATAATACAGATCATTGAAGGTGGGCATCCTAAAAATAGTCTTGTAAAAGGCCCGCATCCTGAAATCTGACGACGTGAAAGGTTGAAAATTTATGAGAAAAGACGGCGAATACTCCTGCAAATCATCAGCGGCGTCGTAATACTTTACAGATTCAAAGACGCTGGTACTTAACACGCTCGCTTGAAGATTCACTCTTTCAAAATTGAAATTGGTTGCTAAAGCATTCAGTAGTGACGTTCTTTTTGGATAGGCAAATCGGTATAAGTTGGCCTGCATCACGTTATGTTGAACGTCCGAAGCTAAACTTAAGGTCCAGAATGGCTTTACGCTATAAGTATTCACCAAAGAGAGGTAATATTCCTGTTGTTTGTAAGTATTGTCCAGAAATCCGGTGGTGGTTACAATTTCAGGGTCTAAATATCTCGAATAATTATCAGCGTACTTTCCTCTGACGGTAATGGCATAGGGGCGTCCAAATTGATGTTTGAAATCGGCCTGTAAAAAATTAGTTTTGTCCCATAAGCGTTGCGGACGTTTAAACCGATTGGCTACTATGGCGCCCGGTAATCCTCTTTCGGAATCATAATGGTAATACTTTACATTCCAAGTGTCCTTGTCGTGTTGACCATGTAGCGATGCTTCTAGACGGTAAGACTTAATGTCAGCATTGGTTCTATGGGCTATGGTGTCATAGATCCCATTGGAATATTGAAATTTATACTTCCCATGGGCCTTTACTAATTCAGTGCTCACACGGGCTGAAACCGATGCACTGAGTTTATAATTAAGGCTTATGGAAGGATTGAAGAGTCCGAAAGATCCAGACCGGACGCCAGCGACCAACTGATGCTTTTGACCGTCGGCGAATTTGGGTGTTTTGGTGTTCAGATATATGGTATTTGCGGAAGCATAGGATTTTGCAGATTGGTTCAGGTCAGTGCGCTGGCCCTGATAAAGGCTGACTTGCTCCATATTTTCTAGAGAGAACTTACCCAAATCGACCTGGCCATTTTGGGCATTTCCCAACTGGATGCCGTCATAAAAAACGCCTGTATGTTGGGAACCCATACTGCGGACATTAACTGTTTTTATACCACCAATACCGCCATAATCCTTGAGTTGAATGCCGCTAAAATACCGCAGTGCATCGGCCACCGATAAACTGTTGAGCTTTTTGAGTTTTTCACCGGATACAGATTGTACGGGCGCTGGCGAATTGTGGGCTTCATGCTTATTCTTATCGTGACTAAGCAGCACTTCCTTTAATTGGACCGGCACTAAGGTATCCCGTTCTTGGGCAAAAAGGAAATTGGGGCAGCCCAGCAATCCGAAAAAAAGAATATAACTAAAATGTAAACAGTTCCTCATGATCATTTTCTGCACACGAGGAAGAATAAGGAAGACAAAAACACCTACTTAACACAGCGTTTGTAGTACCAATCCTAGCTCCAATCCCCGAGAGCCTTAAAGAATTATAAGAAATGGCAGGTGTTCTGACTTGCTTCATCCACCCCGGCCTTCCCATCTAAAATGACAGTGACCATAATTGGGCTTCAATAAAAAGCTTACAGCTGCGGGACAGTTCTGGATTTACACCAGATTCCCTTTTAATGCCTAGGCAACTAGGCAACCTTTTCTAAAAATAATAAGGTGCAAAACTAGAACATATTTTCACAATTGCCACGGTATAAAACTTAAAAATTTTTTGTTCTCTATAGTCGTCTCAATTAAAGTGTACTACAAAAATTATACAAGTCTTGGCTGGTATAATATTTTGGAATACATGTTGAAATAGCCAATTTAAAGGTGCTACTGCCGTATCCAAAAAAGCTTAGCAAGCTTAAAAACTTAAAATTTCTCCCGCCTTTCCAAGGTTTAATTTTGAAATATTAATCATTCCGATTAAAAATTTATTGAATTGTGATAGGATGGGCTATCTTTAGGTCTGATCTTTAACCGTCTTCTTTTTAGAAGACCATTTAAAAAACACAGTCTTATGAATAACGATTCTAGCAAAAACGAATTAGATTATATAAACCGCTACGAAGCAGCGGGTTTCACCGATCAATACCAGATAGTTGAAGGACAACTGGTCAATGTGGATTCCAAAACGCACTACAAACCCCAAGATGTTACGATTTTAAAGGAGCATCGTTTTGAGGGTATGAGCAATCCATCAGATATGTCGCTATTGTATGTTATTGAAACGATGGACGGCCGCAGTAAAGGAACTTTATTGGCGAGTTACGGTGCGAATGCTGACAATTCCATTCATAATTTTATGAAGGAAATTCCGGAAAGCAATATCAAGAATGATTACGTTATTCAACCGGATACAGATGACCATCAGGTATAGATTAGCACGGTACAACTGAACTTTGCAATGAAATAGATCCGACACCGTAGAAATTTTTAGTATTACAATCATAATGCTATTTTTCTGATCATATGTTCCGGATAAAAATTTTAGCTTTTATCAACACTCTTTATTTTTGTTGATAAGGGCTATTTTTTTTGAATTCTTTGCGTTTAAAGGGCTGATTAAAACAGCTTACCATCATATCATAAAGTTCTGGATGTTTTCTTTTGAATAAATCCGGCCGCTCAAAAAAATATTCTGAAGCCACTGCGAAGAATTCTGCTTGTTTTGTCCCTCCGTAAGCACGAATATCAGATTTGTTAGCATTGATGGCTTCCATTTCTTTATGGATTAAGTTAAGCCATGGGATGCTGTATTGGTGCGCCAACAATCGTTCAGGGATGCCATCAGTCGCTCCGTCCAACTTATCAATTAAATGCACAAATTCATGAATACCCGTATTATGCTTATCCGTAGTGTTCATAAATCCGTGGTGCAAGGCTTTTTTAGAAAGAATCATTTGTTTTTCAAAACGTCCGTTGCCCACCACACCTCCAATATGCCGCGCTGAATCCTGTGTACTGAATTGCAAGTCTTCATTAAAATTATCCGGATAGACCAAAATTCCACTCAAATTGCTATAGTGCCATTCCTCAAATCCGAATACGGGAATGACGGCACTTGCTGCAATTAATACGGTATCCAAATCCTCAATCTGCACATCGACACCGTCAATATAAACTTCACTCAAAAATTGCATCATCCGTTGTTCAAAAACAGGTTGCTTCTCCTTGGGTAGTTTTTGATAATACATCACATGCGTATTCAACAATTCGCGCCAATGCTTCGGAAAAGGTTTTACGCTGCGACGCTGTGATTTTCTATAAAAATGAATCCCAAATATCAAGCCGACGACTAAAACAATTATATACACCATAAGTTCTTGCATCTCTACTATAAAAGAGAAGTTCAAAATTGAACATTTTGTAAGGTATTGCCAAATTTTTCCACTTTAAAAAATTACAGGCCACCTTAAGGCGCCAGACTAATTACCATTATTTAGGTTAGTATGAGGAGTCGCTTCTACCCCACTACACAACCCCAACAGTAGTTTTGTTAAAACTGGTTGCACAACAGAGATTTAGCAATTACCTTTGCAGCGCATCATGAAGAGATTAAACAGCATTTTACGCCTTCCATTTTTTAGCACGTATTATTATCAGATACGATCTGCTCGGAATGGCTATGCATATACTTCAAGTAACATCTGATACTTTAAAATCATATAACATAACCTTAAGCCCGAGCATTAGCTCGGGCTTTTTCATTTTTAAAAACTATGGAAACACTATCAAAATTAAAAGAAAATGTAGAAATCATTCTTCCGGAGACTGGTTTGGAAGACAAATTGAAACTCGCTAAAACTGAGAATCGGCAACTGATTATCAAACTTGGTTTTGATCCTACGGCCCCGGATTTACATTTGGGGCACGCTGTGGTTTTAAAAAAGCTGAAGCAATTTCAGGATTTGGGCCACCAAATTGTCATTTTAGTGGGAAATTTTACGGCACGCATCGGAGATCCGACAGGAAAAAACAAAAGCAGGAAACCTTTATCAGCCGCTGATGTGCAGCACAATGCTGAAACCTACCTTAAGCAATTGTCTAAAATCATAGATATTGACAAGGTTAACATCGTCTTCAATTCAGATTGGTTGGACAAACTGTCCTTTACTGAAGTCATTCAAATTTTATCCAAAGTAACTGTCGCCCAGCTCATGCATAGAAATGATTTTAATAAGCGTTTTAGTGAGAACTCCCCAATTGGCATGCACGAACTGATGTACCCTATTCTTCAAGGTTTTGATTCGGTAGAAATTAAAGCAGACATTGAAATGGGTGGTACGGACCAACTTTTTAACTGTACGATGGGCCGACAATTGCAAGAAACCTTTGCTATGAATCCGCAAATTATCATGTGTATGCCATTATTAAAAGGGTTGGACGGTAAAGAGAAAATGAGCAAGTCTTTAAACAACACCATCGGGCTGACAGATGCACCTAATGACATGTTTGGAAAATTAATGTCCATTCCGGATAGTTTAATAGAAGAATTTCTGCAATTAACGACTGATTTTTCAATAGCTGAAAAACAAGCCATCACCGCGCGTTTGGGAGCAGGAGAAAATCCGATGGAAATCAAAAAACTAATTGCTAAAAACATTATTTCGCAATACCACTCCCCTACTAAAGCTGAAGCAGCTGAGAATTTTTTCGTCAATCAATTTCAAAATAAAAATTTTGAAGAGAAAAGTTTTGTTCCTGTTTTGATTGCGGATATTCAAAGCAAAAACGGCACATTGAGCTTGGTCGAATTGTGTGCGCAACTTAAAGGAGAATTCACAAAATCAGCGATCAGACGCTTGATTGAAAGTGGGGCCGTACAGATTGATAATGAAAAAATAACGGATCCTTTTGCAAACATCAAGTTGGAAACAGGAACCAAAATCAAAATAGGTAAACGGGATTTTTTTGAATTAACCCAGAACCAATACGCCTAACCATTGATTTCAGGCAAAAATTATCTACTTCAAAAAAGTCTAAAATCGCAATGCAGCAAGTATTAAGATGAATTTAGGCATCACATTAAAATGGTTGTTATAATTTTGCACGAATGAGTACCATTAAGAAAAATAAATTCACCGAAGGAAAACTGATCAACTCACTCCTGAGTTTAGCGTTGCCTATAATTTTCGCCAACATTCTGCAATCGGCCTATCAGCTGATCGACACATTTTGGTTGGGAAGAATTGGTGCAGATGCGGTAGCCGCAGTGAGTTTAAGTTTTCCGTTGCTGTTTTTAGTGCTGTCCATAGGCGCTGGTCTTACTTTGGCCGGCACCGTTATGGTGGCGCGGTACCAAGGTGCCGGGAATCAGAAGTTGGTTGATTTTAGCTCCTCCCAAAGTGTCTTTTTAATCTTTTTAACCTCCATTTTATTAGCCATAGTCAGTTATTTTGCTGCGGGGCCTCTGATGAAAGTTATAGGAGCAGGCCCAGATATTATTGAAGATTCCACCACCTATTTTGAAGTATCATCTCTAGGCTTTGTTTTCTTGTTCATATTCTTCATTTTTCAATCGCTCATGCGGGGCATTGGGAATGTCATGCTTCCGGTATACATTGTATTGTGTACCGTGATTCTAAACGCCGTGCTCGATCCGTTGTTCATTTACGGTTACGGCCCTATAAAAGGTTACGGCGTGGCTGGGGCTGCGGTAGCCAGTGTGATTACCCAAGCCGTGGCCGCCACCATTGGATTGGTCATTTTGTTTAGAGGGAAACACGGAATTAAAATTTCGCTGTCTTCCATGTATTTTAATATGGAAAACCTTAAAAGAACCTTTAATTTAGGCTTACCTGCGAGCATCGAACAATCTACCCGTGCTTTAGGGATGACCTTTATGATGGTCATTGTGACGAGCTTTGGAAGTGATATTGTCGCCGCCTATGGTATTGGAGCCAGAATGCTAAGTTTTATTGTGGTTCCGGCATTAGGCTTGGGGATTGCTACGACTTCTTTGGTGGGTCAGAATATTGGGGCCTTAAAAATTAAAAGGGCCGAAAAAGTAGCTCGCTTAAGTGCCAAACTCGCCTTTTTTGGATTCACAGGATTAGGACTTATTATGTTTTTGGTAGCTGAACCTTTAACGGCGTTTTTTATTCCGAATGACCCTGAGGTAATTAAAGATGGCGCATTATTTATAAAAATTATGTCCATCAGTTTTGGATTTTTGGGCTTACAACAAGTGATGAATGGCACCTTTAACGGTGCGGGCTTTACCAAAGCATCAATGTTTATCTCTATAATGAGTCTGTGGCTGGTGCGCTTTCCACTGGCTTATGTTCTTGCCAACACCTTAGGATACGGTCCTGAAGGCATTTGGTGGTCCTTCCCGGTCTCCAATTTTATTGCCGGAATTGTGGCTTTTATCTATTTCAAAACGGGCTATTGGAAGAAGCGTCTCATCCGCGACCGAAGTTTTTTAACCTCTCAACAATAGGTTTTCCACCATTTGACGCTTTTGAACCTTGCAACTCATAAGTCATCTGATCATACTTTCTAAAGCGCCATTTTAGATACTGTCCACAAACTCCTTAAAGACTTCTTTATGGCGTTCCAAATCTAAATTTGGGGACAAGGATACTCTAACGATATAATCCTTATCTCCTTCTTTTGTTGTGCCCTGGGTGGAGGTTGCAGGAACAGTCCAGTAACTTCCTTTGAGCTGACCATAACTGACACAAAACTTACTCTCATCAGGAATTTCAGTAATCATCAAATTGATCAATTTCAGATTTAAAGCTCTTTTGTAGGCTTCCCGTTCGTCCTCCGTGGCACCTTTAGTTGGCAGTCCCAATGAAAATACAGACGGTGTAAAGCCTTGTTCTGCTAAGTCGTCTGAAACAAAATTCAACTTAGCTTCTGGCAAGGTCGTCTTAATAAAATTGACAAAGTCACGTGTATTTACATAAGCTTCCTTTATGCGCTGATTCATGGAGGGCAATTGTTCTGCTAAAAGCTCATACTGCAAAGGTGTCGCCTCATTATCGCAAAGTGTTAAATGACGTTCAATTTTTGTCATCAACCCTTCTGTCAACGTATTTCCAACGCAATACCCGGCGGTACATTTGCCACCACTCGGGAATTTGGAACCACTGGCGTAAGACAAGGCTCTGACCGATGATAAGATATCGCCTTCTCCTAAAAAATGTACATTGGGACAAAAAGTCTGATCTAAAATAAATACCGGATCCACGGCCGCAGCGCCAGTTGACGTGGTTCGTTTTTTACTTAAAACCGCCAGTAGATCTTCCAAGTTTGGAACTTCTACTCTAGGATTGGTGGGGATTTCTGCAATGATGTAAGGGATGGCGTCTTCGTGGGCAATTTTTGCTAGAATGGTTTCAATACTTTGTACCATATCATTATCGCCATCAACCGGCAAATCAACCACAGCAACATTCTCGAGACTATCCGCAACCCGCCTGGCTTGGTCATTGGTGCCACCGTAACAGTTTGGTGGTACAATAAATTTAATGTCCTTCCCTTTATGCTGATCCAAGGCCTCTTGCACAAGGCCCATCATAATGGCATATTGCATGGATAAGCCACTAGAGGCCACGACCGCTTTGGTAGGCGAATTGGTGATCTCTTTGATGGATTCTAGAACCTGCGATTTATACGTTGTCGTTTCATTAGTGTTGTGATACTGAGTAGCCTCTACAAAAGCTTGTAGTGCTGCTAACGAATTAGTGGGGGTCATTGCAATAGTCTCTCTCCTTCGCACGTGCTGGATAGCCGAAATGTAGTCTGCGTTCTTTTCTGTATCCACAACCAAAACACTTCCGAGATCACCATACAAATGAAGATGGAAATCAATTGAATTATGAAATTGAAAATCGCCAATAATATTTTGATGGGAGAGATAAATTGTGCTTCCACTAAAACTGTCAATTTCAGCTACATTGTCCACCTTTACTAAATCAAAGCTATAACCATAAATGCTCTTTAAATCGGAGGCGTTAAACGCTTCGGGAAGCTCGGTTTGATATAGGATTCTGGTATTTTTATACTCTAAGGCATTCGTTCTGAGAAGAGCATAAATAGGCATGGTTTGCGAAGAAAAACTGATTACATTTTTGGCATCGATACCATTTTTTTGGGCTATTCCCCATTCTAAAATACAGGATAAGGGATGTCCCAATCGGATGTAATCGTAGGCGGTTGGCAATTGTAGCAAGGCATCGGCATCAGAAATATTTTCGTGGTATAAGTTTTCAAACTCCAATAGAAATTCGGTTTTAGCCAAATCTTCATTGTAGATATCCAACCGATGGGTGGTTAGCGTCACCCAATCTGAAGGCCTATTTTTTAGAACCTCCTTAATATATACTAATGCTGTATTCGCTTTCATAACTGTCGCCTTTAAATAAGACGGCAATATACGTCAATTAGATTTTTTTTGAAAAGATTTGAGCAGGACTTCCTATCAATTATAGAATTACGGAATTGATTTAAGACATCAAGTCAAAAGAGATTTTTATACCTTCGATAACCATCCCGGTTCCGATGATGGCGATAATCAATCCCATAATTTTTCCAATGACTGAAATGACGTTATATCCGACAATTTTAACGATATACTTACTGAGTCTGAAGGTCACGTAGGTCAATAAACTCATCGAGCCAAAAATGGCAATGACCAGTAAAATTTGCACAGTTGATACATCAGACACGAAGTTCATCGCCGTAACAATAGTCCCTGGTCCGGCTAAAATTGGGATGGCTAAGGGCGATACCGCTATATTTTCATCAATATGAATGTGTTTAATGTTTTTAACGTTGGATTGTTTGGATTGCAGCATTTCAAAACCAATGTAAAAAATCAGAATACCTCCAGTAATTTTAAACGCAGGAATACTGATGTTGAACAATTCAAAAATAAATTTTCCTAAAAGGATAAACACTGTAACAATGATAAAGGCAATGATATTTGCTCTTTTATTAATGTCTTTTTTAGTGACATCGTCAGCCCCTTGGGTAAGAGACAGAAACACCGTCATGTTGGAGATTGGGTTCGTGATGGCAAAGAACCCCGTAAATACGGTAATTGAGAACGTTAATAAGTTATCCATCCACTGTTGCGATTTAATACTGTAAGAAATTGAATTCCTAAGAGACCTGCAAAGGTATTGTGCTTTATTTTCATTGTGATAGTAAAAATCCTATTAAATGTGACTCAATTCAAAAAAACAGATAAAAATCTACAGTTTTCGTTTGCAGAAATTTATTTTTATATCCTAATTTAGTGCTTTTATTGCCGTGTTCAATTAGGATGATGAATTTAGTCGTATTCGCAGTTTTCTAATTTGCTGAGATGGCTTTACCAACCAGGACCCTATTTTAGAACGACCTCAAGTTATAAATCGATCTCTAAATGCAACAAATTATGCACAAGGACGTTAGCTTCAATCAAATACCAACAACTATGAAAATTACAATTTACATGGCACTTTTAATTTTGTGTCCATTTTTAAGCTTTGGACAAGTTGCCACTGATTCGACAAAATTCGCCAATCTGAGAAAGGAGATTGAATCTTTAAAAATGAATAATGAAACGCTTTTAAATAGTCTAGAGATTACCGGAAAAACCTTAAATGAATTGGTAAGGGACAAAAAAGTCTCTGACGAAACGAAATGGAATACCATTAAGAGAAACATCAACGGATCTACCCAATTATATAAAGTACTGAGTGATGACATCATCAATTTAAAATCGCGACTGGCCGATGAAGAATACCAAGGTTACATCAAATCATTAAGCAGTATTCAGGAAGGTCCGCTGGGATTTTCCTTTCAGGAGGTGATTATTGAATCTGCAACGTCAATCGGCATCTTCTCAAAACAGTCAAAACTTGATCGCTTTATTGATATTGCCAAAAATGTGATGAACAGTCCGTTAATAGCAAGCATTCCATTTGTATCTAACGCAGTTACAGCCTCTAATTCGATTCTGGATATCGCTTACGGCTCATCGATGAACGACAAAAAGGCGGATTTGGACAAATTGAAAAGATTTGAAAGCCAGCTCAACAAATACTTGGCCTATTACACCACTCTGGACAAGGCCAATATCCTAAATCAATCCTCTAATGGCGATCGCAGAGTATTGTTAGAAAACTTACAGCTCGACCTTTTAAACAAGCTCAAAAAAGATGCACCACGGCTAAGCTTAACCGTTCCCAACAGAAAGGAAAGTGAAACCATGGACGCCTACTTTAATAGAATTTTGACGACATTCAACCATGATTTCAGCAGTAAACATTTGGAAAATCTGGAAAATAAATATAGAAATGACCGAAGGGAAATCAACTACTCTGAACTTTTACAAAAGGAAATTGATGCCAAATATTATAACAACAATATTGATCAGTTGGTAGAATTGTCAAAAAAATACACCCTGTATTATGAAAATTTCTTTGAAGTGGCGGACAATTATCAGCACCGAATCATTGAAGCTGTTGATGTAGCCAAAAGCAACGGCATTATTGAAGGGAAAAAAGAAAAAGGCAAAGAATTGAGTCCTGCTCAGG
>Ga0114916_1000473_pt1 | contig 27107 bp, 26 predicted proteins | sample MalvirAntarct_66_FD_83501 | JGI IMG/M metagenome (GOLD analysis project Ga0114916, IMG submission 83501) | Marine viral communities from the Global Malaspina Expedition - Malaspina viral metaG Antarct_66 | ecosystem: Environmental > Aquatic > Marine > Oceanic | place: West Anvers Island... | reverse complement strand
CGGCTACTCGGAGGCCTCCGAGCGCATCTCTATCGATATGTCGGTCGTGTTTGGCTCGGGGAGGATCCGCTGATGCGCTACGACTTCGGGGCAGCCCTCGCGGGGCTGTTCGTCATTGCCCTCGGCGTCGCCTTCCTGCTGCAAGCGCTGGACGTCGCCGACCTCCGGTTCGAGGTGCTCCTGCCGATCTTCGCGATCGCAGTGGGGCTCGCAGCGATCATCTCCTCCCTGCTCCGCACGAGGGAGCGTTAGGGCGTATCCTGCCCGGCGTCGCGGATCCAGCGCGAACCTGAGACGAACGTCCTTCGGATTCGGTTCACAGCCGTGGCATAATCGCCCGGATGGCCCGTCGGGCCGCCCTCGTCGCCGAGCATTCGTGCAGGTGGTGGAGGTGGCACCGGGTGACGGGCGCCCACCGGCCAGAGCGGGAGCGCCGGGACGCACGAGATCACCGACGCGGGTAACCGCAGGTCCCGTGCCAAACGCGCCCGATGCAGAGAGGACGCCTGATGCAGGCAGTGAAGTATGCGCGCGCCACGTCTGTGGACGAGGCCGTGCAGATGCTCCGTGATGGAGGCGACGTCGCGCGCGTCCTCGCCGGGGGGACAGATGTGATCGTGTTGGCGCGGGAGCGCCGACGCGACATCGACCTGTTCGTGGACGTGAAGCACATCCCGGACCTGATCGGTGTCTCGTACGCCGCGGGCCAGGGGCTCTCCATCGGCGCAGCCACGCCGCTGTACGACATCTACAACCATTCGGACGTGAAGGCGCACTGCGCCGCCCTCGTCGAGGCGTCCCACGTCATCGGCGGCACGGCGATCCAGGGGCGAGCCTCGCTGGGCGGGAACCTCGCGAACTCGTCGCCCGCGGCTGACGGTATCCCCGCGATGATCGCCCTCGGCGGTGTCGCGCACCTCGCGGGCCCGAACGGCAAGCGCGACGTGTCGATCGCCGAGTTCTGCACCGCGCCCGGCCGCAACGTCCTCGAGACGGGCGAGTTCATCGTCTCGCTCTCGTTCCCCGACCCGGCCGTCAACAGCGGCTCCGCCTGGGAGCGGTTCATCCCCCGCAACGAGATGGACATCGCCGTCGCGAACGCGGGCGTCTACGTCGCCCTCGACGGCGACACCGTGACGGACGCGCGCGTCTCCATCGGCGCCGTCGCCCCCACCCCCCTGAACGTCACCGCAGCGGCTGACGCCCTCATCGGCAAGCCGCTCACCGACGACACGATCGAGGCGGCCGCTGCCGCCGCTCGCGACGCCGCGCGTCCGATCTCGGACATGCGCGGGTCGGAGCAGCAGCGCAAGCATCTGACGGGTGTCCTGGTCACGCGGATGATCCGCAAGGCCGTCGCCCGAGCCCGCGGCGAAGAGTAACGAGGAGCACACATGACCACCGACGAGCGAATCGTTGTCACATCCACCATCAACGGCGAGGAGCGCCAGTGGCTCTCCTCCAGCCGCGACTCTCTCCTGGAAGCCCTGCGCGAGCGCCTCGGCCTCACGGGCGCCAAGGAGGGCTGCAACAACGGCAACTGCGGCGCCTGCTCCGTCATCATGAACGGCCGCCTCGTGAACTCCTGCCTCGTCATGGCGGCCGAGTGCGAGGGCGCCGAGATCACCACGATCGAGGGCATGGCCCAGGGCGAGGAGCTGCACCCGCTGCAGACCGCGTTCCTCGAGGAGGCTGCGCTCCAGTGCGGGATCTGCACCCCGGGGTTCCTCATCTCCTCGAAGGCGCTCCTCGAGTGGAAGCCGGACCCCTCCGAGGAGGAGATCCGCTTCTGGCTCGCGGGCAACCTCTGCCGCTGCACCGGCTACGACAAGATCATCCGTGCGGTCGAAAAGGCCGCGGGGGAGATGCGGTCGTAACCTCCGAGGTAGACCCTGAACGCTCGCGAGGCTGCCAAGCCGCGGTAGTCCGTCCTCAAGCATCACGACACAAAGGAGGCCCACGTGGTCGCCACTCCAGAGAAGCCCGACTACAAGGTCATCGGTACCCGTCCCGTCCGCCCGGACGGCATGGACAAGGTCACGGGGCGAGCCGAGTTCGGCGCTGACGTGAAGCTGGAGAACGTGCTCTACGGGGCCGTCCTCCGCAGCCCGCACGCCCACGCTCGCATCAAGCGCATCGACACCTCGAAGGCCGAGGCCCTGCCGGGCGTGAAGGCCATCGCGACGCACGACGACTTCCCGAAGCAGGAGACCGGCTCGCTCGACCTCGGCGAGGGCTCGGCGAACCCGGTCTGGCTCGTGGAGAACGTGCTGGCCGGCGCCAAGACGCTGTACCACGGCCACGCGGTCGCGGCCGTCGCTGCGATCGACCAGCACATCGCAGAAGACGCGCTCGCGCTCATTGAGGTCGAGTACGAGGTGCTCCCGCACGTGATCGACGTGCGCGAGGCGATGCTGCCGAACGCCCCGGTCATCCTCGAGGACCTGCGCACCAACGTACGCGCGAAGGGCGCAGACACTCCGAAGGACGTCCCGACCAACATCGCGCTGCACATGCGCATCGAGAAGGGCGACATCGCCCAGGGCTTCGAGGAAGCCGACGTCATCGTCGAGCGCGAGTACACGACCTCGCAGGCGCACCAGGGCTACATCGAGCCGCAGAACGGCACGGCCTTCTGGAGCCGCGACGGGCACCTGACGATCTGGTGCTCCACGCAGGGCACGTTCTCGATCCGGAACCAGTGCGCCACGCTCCTCGGCATCCCGGAGTCGCGCATCAAGGTCGTCCCGATGGAGATCGGCGGCGGCTTCGGCGGCAAGCTCACGGTCTACCTCGAGCCGATCGCGGCGGTCCTCTCGAAGAAGACCAACCGCCCGGTGAAGATGTGGATGCCCCGCGCGGACATCATCCGCGCCACCGGCCCCACCTCCGCGACGCACAACCGCGTCAAGATCGGCGTGAAGCGTGACGGCACGATCACCGCCGCCGAGGTGAACCTGGCCTACGCGGCCGGCGCCTTCCCTGGCTCCCCGGTCGGCGCTGGCGCTCAGTGCGCCCTCGCCCCGTACGACATCGCCAACCAGCGCATCGACGGGTTCGACGTGGTGACCAACACCCCGAAGACCCAGGCGTACCGCGCGCCCGGCGCTCCGGCCTCGGAGCACGCCGTGGAGGCGACGCTCGACGAGATCGCCGAGCAGCTGAACATGGACCCGATGGACCTCCGCCTCAAGAACGCGGCGAAGGAGGGCGGCACGAACTCCGCCGGCCAGCCGTGGCCGCGCATCGGCGCGGAAGCGGTGATGCAGGCGGTCAAGAACCACCCGCACTACACCAGCGAGCTCCACGGTGACGACACCGGCCGCGGCGTCGCGCTCGGCTTCTGGTTCAACGGCGGCATGGAGTCCTCCTCCAGCGCCACGGTGAACTCGGACGGCACGGTCAGCCTCATCCTCGGCTCGATGGACATCGGCGGATCGCGCGCCTCGCTCGCGATGCAGCTCGCGGAGACCCTCGGCCTCACGATGGACGACGTGAACCCCCACTTCGTCGACACCGACAGCGTGGGCTGGAACGCCGTGACGGCGGGCAGCCGCACCACGTTCGCCGGCGGCTGGGTCGCCTACGACCTCGGCGAGGAGATCAAGAAGCAGGTCACCGCCCGCGCCGCGCGCATGTGGGACGTGGAGCTCGACCAGGTGACGTACGAGGATGGCAAGATCACCGGCCCGGACGACGCCGAGGGCAAGCCGCGTTCCATGACCTTCAAGGAGATCGCGAAGCAGCTACAGCGCACGGGCGGCCTCATCGCCGTCTCGGCGACCTCACGACGGAACACGCAGGGCGCGGCGTACGCCGGGCATATCGTTGACCTGAAGGTCGACCGCGAGACCGGCAAGGTCACGATCCTGCGCTACACCGCGATCCAGGACGTTGGCACCGCGATCCACCCCTCGTACGTCGAGGGGCAGATCCAGGGCGGAGCGGCGCAGGGCGTCGGCATGGCCCTGAACGAGGAGTACTACTACGACGCCGAGGGGCACGTCGTGAACGCGTCCCTGCTCGACTACCGGATGCCGGTCGCCAACGACCTCCCGATGATCGAGACCGAGCTCGTCGAGGTGCCGAACCCCGGCCACCCCTTCGGCGTCCGAGGCGTCGGTGAGGTACCCATCGTCCCGCCGATGCCGGCGATCCGGAACGCGATCTACGACGCCATCGGCGTGCGGCTCTACGCCACCCCGATGTCGCCGCGTCGCATCCTGGAGGAGACGCTGCCTCGCGAGGACGCGTAGCCACCGATGGCCACGGTGCACATCCCTGCACACTGGCGTGAACTGACGGACGGCCGGGCGACTGTGGAGGTCCCCGGCCGTTCGCTTGGCGCCGTCATCGACGCCCTCGGCGAGGCGTACCCGGAGATGCGGCGCGTCCTGATGGACGAGGGCGCACTCCGCGGCGAGGTCGCAGTGGCGATCAACTCGGTCGTGACGGAGAACGACCGCCTCGAACCCGTTGAGGATGGCGACGAGATATTCCTGCTCCCCGCGATTGCGGGCGGCTGATGCGCGTCGACGACGAGTTCCAGGCCCTCCTCGACGACGCGAGCCTCGAACGGCTTGATGACGAACGCAGCCCGATCTTCGGCATCTTCGCCGACGGTCGCCTCGCGCTGACAAACGCCGCGTGGGACCGTTTCGCCGCTGAGAACGGCGCGCCTGAGCTACCCCGCGAGTGGCCTCTCGGCCGGAACGTGTATGAGGCGATCCCCGGGGAGCTCGAGCCGTTCTATCGGGAGGGTTGGGAATGGGCGGGGGAGTCCGGGCACCCATGGAGCCACTCCTACGAGTGCTCCTCTGCAGATGTCTACCGCCGCTATCGCATGACGACCTACCCCATGGGAGGGTCGGAAGGCCTCCTCGTCGTGAACTCGCTCGTGGTGGACGCGCCACGGCCCGAGGGGCGGGGCCCGGGCACCTCACCGCGGGACGAGTACCGACAAGCGGACGGATCCACTGTCCAGTGCTCGCACTGTCGACGCACCATGCACGTCGCCACGGGACGCTGGGACCTGGTGCCTGAGTGGGTGCAGCGCTGGCCGGACCACGCGCGCGGCACCCTCTGCGATGTCTGCGCCGTCTACCACTACTACGAGGAAGCTCGCCGCACCCCCGTCGCCCACTGACGACGCCGGCTGCCTCATCCCGACGGCCAAGGGTCCCCTTGTCAGCCTTGCAGCCGCAGCCTATCGTTACGTCTCGATAGAACATCAGAACTGTTCAGTTGAGCAGACAACTGATGGACTAGCATTCGCGTGACCCCGGGCGGGGTTGAGAGTCCGACCATGGAACAGCCGTCCCGTCGCCGTGCCACCTCGACGAAGCGCGACCTGCTGCGCGCTGATCTCCGACGTTCCACGCCCGAGGAACTCGCGCACGCCATCCATACCCTGCTCGACCAATCGCGCCTGTCACGGGACGAGCGTCTGCACGCCCTCGCAAGCGCGTTCGTGATCGAGGCACTCGCGCCGTACTGGACCGGTGGGCGCAGCCCGGACGAAGCGCACGACGCTCTCTGCGAGAGCGACCCCGAGCTCGCGCAGGTCGTCGAGGCCCTCGCCCCGATGCTCCTCGGCCACATCGAGGTGCACGAGGAGGCGCGGGACGCCATCGCCACGATCGAGTCGATGCTCGGGTTCCGCCGGTAGCCGCCTGCGACCCGCGGGGAGCCACTGGTAGACTCCCGCCCGATGCCTGACACGATCGCCTCACCTCGCTCCGGCCCCACCGTGCTGATCGCCGGGGGCGGTACCGGCGGGCTCACGCTCGCGCTCTGCCTGCACCGGCTCGGTATCCCCTGCCAGGTATTCGAGGCGGCGTCCGAGATCCGGCCGCTGGGTGTCGGCATCAACATCCTGCCGCACTCCTCCCGCGTCCTCACCGTCCTCGGGCTGGCGCCTGGCCTCGGCGCGTCCGGCATCGAGACGCGGGAGCTCGCCTACTACACCCGGCACGGCCAGCGGATCTGGGCCGAGGCACGAGGGCGGCACGCTGGGTACCGCTGGCCGCAGTACTCGATCCATCGGGGCGAGCTCCAGTTGCTGCTCCTGCAGGCCGTCCGCGACCGCCTCGGCGTCGACGCGGTGCGCGAGGGCCACCGTCTCGTCTCCTTCGAGGAGCGCGAGGGCCAGGTGGACGCGACGTTCGCCGGCCGCGACGGCGAGGTCGTCGGGATGGCACGTGGCGACATCCTCGTGGGCGCCGACGGCATCCACTCTGCCGCGCGAGCGACGTTCTATCCGGACGAGCGCGAGCCGAAGTTCTCGGGGCGACTGCTCTGGCGGAGCGTCACGCGCGCCGCGCCGTTCCTCTCAGGCGAGTCGATGATCATGGCCGGGTTCTCGAGTCAGAAGTTCGTCGCCTACCCGATCTCGGCAACCGCTCGGGCGGAGGGCGCTTCGCTCATCAACTGGGTCGCGGAGCTCACGATCGGCGGCGACGAGGAGCCCTCGCGCGACTGGAACCGCGAGGTCGACCGTGAGCGCTTCGCTCCCGCGTTCGCCTCGTGGCAGTTCGACTGGCTCGACGTACCGCGGCTCATCGCGGAGTCAGGCCCGGTGTATGAGTTCCCGATGTCGGACCGCGACCCCGTGGCGCGCTGGTCGTTCGGCCGCACCACCCTCCTCGGCGATGCCGCCCACCCGATGTACCCGATCGGCTCGAACGGTGCGTCGCAGGCCATCCTCGACGCGGCTTCGCTCGCGCAGGCGATCGCCGATGTCGACGACGTCGAGGCCGCCCTGCAGCGATACGAGCGGGAGCGGCTCGCGCCGACCTCGAAGATTGTGCTCGCGAACCGCCAGCAGGGGCCTGAGTTGGTGATGCAGATGGTGGAAGATCGCGCTCCCGAGGGCTTCGAGCGGCTGGACGACGTGATCAGCCCCGCCGAACTCGAGGAGGTCTCCTCGCGCTACAAGCAGGTGGCCGGCTTCGACCTCGACGCGCTGAACGCCAAGGGGGAGACCAGTCTTGTCTGACTACCCCACCCCGGGGCCGCCCGATGGCCACACGCCGCCCGGCCTCGAGTTCGCGTTCGAGGGCTCCTTCGACGTGTCCCGACCGCTCGAGATCGCGGATAGCCCGTACGGGAAGCGCCGCATCATCCCGATCACCGGCGGCACGTTCGAGGGGCCGCGCGTCCGCGGCGAGGTCGTCCCCGGCGGCGCCGACTGGCAGATCGTGCACTCGGACGCCCTCGTGACCCTCACGGCGACGTACGCACTCCGCGCGGACGACGGCGCGCTGATCGCGGTGACGAACAGTGGGTTCCGTCGCGCCGACCCCGAGCTGCTGGCCGCCCTCGCGCGCGGCGAGGATGTCGACCAGCGGCAGATCTACTTCCGCACGACGGCGCGGTTCGAGACCGACGCACCGCAGCACCGCTGGCTGAGCGACCACCTGTTCATCGGATCGGGGCGCCGCCGGCCAGGCGGCGTGATCATCACGTTCTGGCAGGTGGGCTAATCGCCCGTGTCTTTCGGAGGACCCGGATCGAGGACGTCCAAGAATCGGCCGTCCTCGGCGCGTCGTAGCTGCTCGACAGCCCGGACCGCCTCCATCTCCAGCGGCCCGTAGATGTGCGGGTACACCTCGGCGTCGTCGTCGTAGCGCCACTCGGCGCTGACGCGCTGTAGATCAAGCGTGACGAGGAGGTAGGGGCGCGGGTCATCCGCGTAGTAGCGATTCGCCGTCTCGATGACGCGGTCGCGGCCATCCGTGCAGTGGATGAACCCCTCGGTCTCCAACGATCGAGGGCGATACCGGGCGCCAAACCGGACGTCCGGCCACTCCTCCGCAGCGACGAGGTGATAACTGAAGCGTGGCAGAAGCCCCTCCGACCACGTGCCCCCGCAACCTATACTGAAATAACTCGTCGCGTACTACCGCGCGAGCGGGACGCGCTCTCATCGAACCCAGGGAGCGCCCGGACTTCGGAGAGGAGCGCGGCATGCCTCGTGCAATCTGGCGCGGCGCCATCTCGTTCGGGATGGTCTCCATCCCCGTGAAACTTTACTCGGCCACCGAAAGCCACGATGTCTCCTTCCGCCAGCTCGCGGAGGAGGACCTCAAGCCAATCAAGTACCTCCGCTGGTCCCCCACACTGGACCGCGAGGTGCAGTACGGCGAGATCAAGAAGGGCTACGAGTACGCGAAGGATCAGTTCGTCGTCCTGGAGGACGAGGACTTCGAGAACCTCCCCGTACCGAGCAAGCACACCATCGCCATCACCCAGTTCGTCGAGCAGTCCGAGATCGACCCGGTCTTCTTCGAGAAGCCGTATTACCTCGATCCGGACGAGTCAGGCACGAAGCCGTACACCCTCCTGCTCCGCGCGATGGAGGAGAAGGGCCTGATCGCCATCGGCAAGCTGGCGATGCGGCAGAAGGAGCAGCTCGTCGCGATCCGACCGCAGGAGGGTCACCTCACCGTCGAGATGCTCCTCTACCCCGACGAGGTCCGCCCCTACGAGGGCACCGACGTCTCCGACGTCGCGGTCTCGAAGGAGGAAATGAAGATGGCGTTCGCACTCATCGACATGCTCCACGAGCCATTCGATCCCGAGAAGTACTCGGACGAGTACCGCGACGTCCTGATGAACATGATCACGACGAAGCTCGAGGGCGGCGAAGTCGTCGTCTCTTCCGCCGAGGAAGCCCCTGCGCAGACCGTCGACCTCATGGCCGCGCTGCGCGCCTCAATCGAGGCGACGAAGTCGCGCGGCAAGGGCGGCGCACCCTCGAAGGCCGCGGCCCAGGCCGACACCTCCGAGGATGCCGAAGAGGCGGAAGACTCCGACGGCGAGGAGGACGAGCCGAAGGAAGCGCCGAAGCGGAAGCGCGCGGCAGCCAAGAGCTCGACCTCGACCCGCAGCCGGAAGAAGACCACCGCCCGGTAACCGGGCACCATCATGCCCGCGCGCCGGCGTCCCAACACCAGTAGCGGCGCAACGGACTCCGCCCGCAAGCCCGAGGAAGCGCTCGAGCAGTACGAGTCGATGCGCGACTTCGAGCGCACGCCGGAGCCCTCGGGCTCCACGAAGCCAGAGGGCTCCACGGACGGCGACCCGCACGCGCCCCTGACGTTCGTCATCCAGAAGCACCGCGCGACGCGCCTGCACTACGACCTCCGACTGGAGGTCGACGGTGTGATGCCCTCGTGGCCGGTGCCGAAGGGGCCCGCCGCGATCACGGGCGAGAAGCGCCTGGCGGTCATGACCGAGCCCCACCCGATGGACTACGCGGTCTTCGAGGGCCTCATCCCCAAGGGCTCCTACGGCGCGGGCGAGGTCATCGTCTGGGACCGCGGCACGTACTCCCCCGACGAGGACGGCCCGCTGGTCTTCGAGGACCGCGCCGAGGCCAACCGGCGGATGCGGGAAGCGATCGAGAACGGCAAGGTCTCCGTCACGATGCGCGGGCACCGGATGAAGGGCTCGTGGGCCCTCGTGAAGACGAAGCAGTCGGAGAACTCGTGGCTTCTCCTGAAGCACAAGGACGAGGCCGTCACCGGCGTCGACCTCGCCGAAGAGTACGACGACTCGGTCCTCAGCGGCCTGACCATCGCTGACCTGCAGGGCGGTCGGAAGGTGCCGGCGACCACCGCGCCGCCGCTTCTCGCCCACGAGGTGAAGGGCGCGAAGCGTGCGGGACTCCCGAAGAGCATCGAGCCGATGCAGGCGCACCAGACGCGAGAACCGTTCTCGAACCCGGGATGGGTCTACGAGCCCAAGTTAGACGGCATCCGGGCCGTGGCAACGCTCTCAGAGGGTTCTGTGCGCCTTGTGACGCGCCGCGGGAACGACGTGACGCCCGGATACCCCGGGGTAGCGGCCTCGGTCAGCCGGCAGCCGGCAAACTCGGCGGTGTTCGATGGCGAGATCGTGGCGTTCGATGACCGCGGCGTGCCCTCGTTCGAGCGGCTCCAGCAGCGCATGAACCTCAGTAACCCCGTGGAGATCCGGCAGGCGGAGAAGGACGTCCCCGTCGTCTATTTCGTCTTCGACCTCCTCTACCTCGACGGTGTCGACCTCCGGGGCGCACCGCTCAAGGAACGGCGGCGACTCCTCCAGCAGACGCTGCTGCCTCAGCCGAACGTCCAGCTCGTCGACCAGTTGGAGATGGACGGGATCGAGGCGTATCGGGCGGTCGTTGACCTCGGCCTCGAGGGCCTCGTCGCCAAGAAGCGCGGGTCGACGTACACCTCAGGGACGCGCTCGCAGTCGTGGATGAAGGTGAAGCAGCGCCTGACTGACGAGTTCATCGTCGTCGGGTTCACCAAGGGCCTGAACGCGCGCGAGAGCACCTTCGGCGCGCTCGCCATCGCGACCCGTGACGCCGAGGGCAACCTCGTGCCGGTCGGTCGCGTCGGATCGGGGTTCGATGACGCGTCGCTCACGCAGTACCGCAAACGCCTAGACGCGATGGTGATCGACGAGCCGGCGCTCGCCCTGCCTCGTGAGCTGCGGAAGGATCTCACCCCCGTCCGTCCTGAGCTCGTGGTCGAGGTCGAGTACACGCAGATGACGTCGGACGGAAACCTGCGCGCACCCGTGTTCGTGCGGCTGCGCGACGACAAGCCTGCTGGCGCTGTGCGCTCGGTCCCCCTCGTCGCGCCACCTGGGACCAACAGCGGCGGCGGCAGCATCGAGGACCAGGGCGCGGCCGTCCTCGAACAACTCGACTCGCTCAAGAAGCAGGGCGCGATCGAGGTCGGCGGGCACCAGATCCCGGTGTCGAACCTCGACAAGGTGATGTGGCCCGAGCACGACGGCCAGCGCGCCCTCACCAAGCGCGACCTCATCGCGTACTACGCGAGGATGGCGCCATACCTGATCAACCAGGTGCGCGACCGTCCACTCACGATGACGAGGTACCCGAACGGCCTCGATGGGAAGTTCTTCTACCAGAAGCACGTGGACGAACCGCCCGAGTTCATCGACTCGGTCATGGTGCACACGGAGTCGGGAGGCGGGGACCAGCAGTTCCTCCTCGTGAACAACGTTGCCACCCTCGTCTGGCTCGCGCAGATGGCCGACCTCGCGATCCACACGAGCCTCGCGAGGGTGGACCCGGAGCCCGATGGGTACGCGCACTCGCGGGACTTCGCCGGCTCGAAGGAGCAGGTGGAGCAGTCGCTCCTCAACTACCCGGACTTCGTCCTGTTTGACCTCGACCCGTACATCTACCGAGGCGACGAGAAGAAGGGCGAGGAGCCCGAGCTCAACCGCAAGGCGTTCGAGGCCACCTGCGAGGTGGGCGTGTGGCTGAAGGAGCTGCTCGACTCGGCCTCGCTGTCCTCGTTCGTGAAGACCTCGGGCGCCACCGGGCTGCACATCTACGTCCCCGTGCTGCGCCAGTACGACTACGAGACGATCCGCGAGGTGGCGCACACGCTGGGCGGCTTCCTCGTGCGGTCGCACCCGAACCAGATCACGATGGAGTGGGTGAGCGAGAAGCGGCGCGGCAAAGTCTTCTTCGACGCGAACCAGAACGCACGCAACAAGAACCTCGCGTGCGCGTACTCACCGAGGGCGAAGCCGGGCGCTCCGGTCTCGGTCCCCCTGAAGTGGAGCGAGCTCGGCAAGATCTACCCGTCGGAGTTCACCATCCTCAACGCCCACGAGCGCGTGGAGCGCGTCGGCGACCTGTGGCGGCACATCCTCGACGCGAAGCACGACCTCGCCTCGCTCGTCGGCGAGTAGTGCCCGTCCTGCCTCAGCGCTCCGCTACGCTCTCGCGCCGGTCTCCCGCTGGAACTTGAGGAGCGAGCGGCGCTGCTGCTCCTGCGCATCGAAGTTCTCAGGCGCGAGCCACCCCTCGAAGGCGTCACGGAGCGCAGGCCACTCGGCATCCGTGATCGAGAGCCAGGTGGTGTCGCGGTTGCGCTGCTTCATCACCACGGCCTGCCGGAAGATCCCCTCGAACGTGAAGCCGAGGCGTTCCGCCGTCGTCCACGAGGGCGCGTTCAGGCTGTCGCACTTCCACTCGTACCGGCGGTAGCCGTACTCCTCGAAGGCGCGGCGCATCATCAGGTACATCGCCTCGGTCGAGGCCGTCGTGCGCTGCAGCAGCGGCGAGAACGCCAGGTGTCCCACCTCGATCACCCCGTGCTCTGGCGCGATCCGCAGGTACGAGGCCTGCCCCACCGCCTTGCCGCTCGCCTCGTCGACGATCGCGTAGAACTGCGGGTCGCGCTGCGCTGACACCTCGCGGAGCCACGCGCGGTGTGCCTCGGGCGACTCGAAGGGACCGTACGGAAGGTATGTCCAGGTGCGCCCCTCCGCGTCGAGGGCGAACGCCGCGATCAGATCGTCGGCATGTCTTGCCACGTCGAGCGGCTCCAGGCGGCAGGTGCGGCCCTGCATCGCCTCGAGCGCGGGGAACGCCCTGGGCGTCCAGTCAGGCAGGGCCGCACCGATGGGCTGGCCGAGCTGATTGTGGGCGGGCGCAGGCTGCGGTTCCATCGTGACTCCAGGCGATTCGGGCCGAGGGGGCGTGAGAAATGAACGCGCATCGTACGAGGGCTGCCAACCCTGTCGCGACCTCTGTGGGTCAACGTCGGCAGTCTCCCGGCTCCTCATTGGGGTTCCCCCTGATTCGACGCCTCAGAGACACCTCATACGTTCGAGGTGAACCCGAACACGCCCGAGGTGCTCTCATGACGCAGCGACCGCTCAACATCCCCGGCTGGGCTCCGGCCGCCGCCGCAGCGGCGTTCGTGCTCTGGGCCATGAGCATCTGGTGGATGGTCGCCACCCTCCCCTCGGGTGGCGACACCGGCGCTATCGAGGAGGTCCTCGACGCGGTCGTCGCGGAACTCGAAACCGCCAATACCGAGATCGAGACCCTCAGCAGCCAGATTGCGGCGATCGAGGAAGAACGCAGCGCCCTCGTGGCGCGACTCGAAGATCTCGAATCGGATGGGCCGGTCGAGGGCGCGTTCCAGATGTCGGCGGACGAGGCTTCCGAGGATGGCGAAGACGCCGAAGCGACTGAAGCCAGCGCGTCGCCCGAGAGCAGCGCGTTCTTCACGAACGGAGCGGACCGCTACAACTGCCGTGACTTCGCCTCGCACGCGGAGGCGGCGGAAGCCCTTGAAGTGAACGGGCCGAGCGACCCGAACCGCATCGACACGAACCGGAACGGCCTTGCCTGCGAGGACTTCAAGTACCCCACCGCTCCCGCCGCGACGCCTGCCGGCACATCGAGCGACGCCGTCGAGTAGCTCGAGTAGCGGGGCTCGCGGCTAGCGCACGTTCGCGAGGCCGGAGCGGATCGCGCCCGCGATCTTCACGGCGTCCGAGACTTCGGCGACGTCGTGCACGCGGACGACGTGCGCGCCCCAGTACGCAGCGAGCGAGTTGAACGCGACCGTGGCCTCCAGCAGGCCGTCCTGGTCCTGCCCGTAGGGCTGGCCCATCAACTCCGCGAGGAAGCCCTTCCGTGACGCGGACACCAGCACGGGGTAGCCCTCGGCGACGAGGGCGGGCAAGCCGCGCAGGAGTTCGGCGTTGTCGGCGGCGGAGCGTCCGAAGCCGAAGCCCGGGTCGAGCCACGCGTCCACGCCCTGCGCCTTCAGCACCTGTGCGCGCCGCACGAGGTCGGTGCGCACCTCGGCCTCGATGTCCTCGTACTCCTGGCTGACCTCACGATGCCGCTTCGGGTCGCCGCGCATGTGCATGATGCAGCCGGGAATCTCGAACTCCCGCGCGACCTCGACCATGCCGGAGTCGACGAAGCCCGTGACGTCGTTCAGGAGGTGCACGCCAGCCTCGGCAGCGGCGCGCGCCACCTCGGGCGTCCACGTGTCGACGGAGGCGATGAGCCCCGCCCGCACGACGGCCTCGATGACCGGCACGACGCGCTCGATCTCCTCGGCGGGTGCGAGGTCCTTCGCGCCCGTCGCGGTGGAGTGCGCGCCGATGTCGATGATCTCGGCGCCCTCGGCGGCGAGGGCGTGGGCGCGCTCGAGCGCCTGCTCCAGGCCGACGCGCGAGAACGCCACGGGCGAGTCATCGGAGACATTGAGGATGCCCATGACCGCGGTGCGATGCGTGACGTCGATCTGACGGTCGCGGAGCTTGAGGATCATCGGGCCTCCCGCACGATCGAGTGCAGCCGTTCGAGTGTAAAAGCGTTGCCGGTGGCGGTCGCTCCCGCCTACGCTCGCCGGGTTCGCTGCTGGCCCCACAGACGGCCAGGAACGCCCTCAGACGCACTGACAGGCCCCGCATGACCGACGAGACCGCGCCACCCGCGCCACTGGCCACCGATGGCGGGACGCCCGTGCGCAGTTCACCCTGGCCCGAACCCTCCGAGGTCACACCCGCCGATGATGCCGACCCCGTCGCGGCGTTCGAGGCTGAGCTCGCGGAGCGCCTCGAACTCCCCGCCAGCACCGTGATCATGTGCGCCGACGCCGCCGAGGCATACCGGCTCGCGCTCTCGATCCTTGAGATCGGCGCTCGGAACGAGGTGGTGATCCCGAGCCTGCTGGAGCGGGACGCCGCTGATTCCGCGCGTGCCCTCGGCTGGACCGTCGTGCCCGGCGAAGTCGATGCGGACGCGTCTGCCCTCTCCGTCCGAGGAATCGCGCGCGCTACCGGCGAGCGGACGGCGATGGCCGTCGTCCGGCACCCCTTCGGCCACCCGGCCGTCATGACCGAGATCGGCCGCCTCGCCACCGAGCACAGCCTCGCCATCGTCGAGGACATCTCCGGCGCTCTCGGTGCGTCGTTCCGCGGAGCGAGCGCCGGGCGCATGGGACACGCCGCCGTGTTCGTGGGCAGCGAGGGCGTCCCCATCACGCGAGGCGCGTGCGTCGTCGTCTCGGACGGCCCGACCGCTGCTCGGCTGCGAGCGTCAGCCACGCCACCAAGCAGCGAGGAAGCCGCGATTGCCCTTGCGGAGTTGCGAGGGCTCGACGAGACGCTGAAGCAGCGCCGTCACCTCGCGTGGGAGCTGACGTACCGGATGAACCCGCGTGGCGGCGGGCCTCGAGGCGTCACGCCGCTGCCCCACAACCGTTGGATCCGGCACGCTTACGCGCGCTACGTGGTGCGGCTGCGCAGCCTCGTCTGGAAGCGCTCACTCGAGGACACGCTCGCGGCGATCCGCGCCGAGGGCATCCCGTGCGAGCGGGCGTGCGATGAGCCGCTCCACCTCGACCCCGCGATCCTCGAACCACTGTCCGGTGACGTGCGCGTCGGGGAGGATGTCTTCCCGATCGCCACGCGGCTACCCGGCGAGCTGATCGCGATCCCGCTGGCAGGTGACCTGACCTCGAAGGACATGGATCAGGTGGCCGACGCACTACGCAAGATCGAGGCGAGGAGTCTATGAGCGAGCCTGAGTCCGCGATCGTCGGGGTCGACTTCACCCCCACCACACTCCGCCTAATCCTCAGCGAACTCGACGGCGAGATCCTCCGGCAGGAGGAGCACCCACTCCCCGAGTTGGACGATGAGGCCGCATGGGCGTGGGAGGTCGGCGGACGCATCTCGACGCTGTTCGCATCCGAGGGCGGGAAGCGGTACGCCCTCGCCATCGGCGTCGCGTGCCCCGGCACGGTCGACCCGGTGTCCGGACGCATCGAGGAATGCCTCGCCAACGACGAGTGGGAGGGGCTGAACGTCGTCGCGTCGCTGCGGCAGCACATCGACGCCCCGGTCGTCGCCCTCGCGCGCGTCGAGGCAGCCCTGCGCGGTGAGGCCGCCCTCGGCAACGCCGCTGGCACGTTCGATGCGATGTACGTGTCGCTCGTCGACGGTCCGGCTGCCGCGATCCTGACGAGCGGGCGCATCCTCGGTGGAGCGCACCATCGCGCGGGCGGGCTGCCCGCGTTCCCAGAGCTCGAGTCGGACCGGCCGCTCATCGGCGAGGACCTCGAGCAGGCGACCGCCCTCCTCGCCGACCTCGCCTGCCTCGTGGATCCCAGCGTGGTGATCATCCACGGCTTGCCCGAGCACGCCGACGCCCTGCGTCCGGTGCTACAGCGTGTCCTGAACGAGGTGCTCCCGGGCGCGCAGGTCGCCCCCGGTGCCCTCGGCGACCGTGCCGCCCTCATCGGCGCGTTGAAGGCGGCGGCTATCGTGGCGTACGAGGGGGAACGGGCTGATGACGAGTCCTGAGAGCCGCAGCAACCGCGCCCAGCCCGTCCACCTGGAGTTGCGCCGCCCCGACGCTGGCACGCTGCTCGGCTCGATCGCGTGGGTGATGGGCGCGCTGCAGATCATGCGTGACCGCGCGCACGCCGAGGGCGAACACGGCGGCACCGAGTACGACATGCTCTACCAGAAGCTGCAGCCGCGCCTCGAGCGGATCGTCGACCAGATCGCGAAGTCACGCGAGGCCTCGATGACCCGTCCGGAGTTCGAGGAGGGCGTCGAGACCGCCTACCAGGAGATCCGCGAAGCGTTCGAGAAGTGGATCCAACTCACCGCGATCGACACGCTCGGCGCGGCCGTCGCGTCACACCTCGACGAGGATGACGAGCTGGAGTTCGACGGCGAGGACGACGAGGACTAGGGCCGCCGGATCGCTCGCCTAGTAGCCGCGGTACTTCGAGGCCAGCGGCAGCCGCCGGTCGCGGCCGAACGCCCTCGGGGTGATCTTCACGCCGGGCGGTGACTGCCGACGCTTGTACTCGTTGCGGTTGATCATGTCGATCACGCGGCGCACGAGGTCCTCCGGGAACCCACGTGCCACGATCGCCTCGACGGACAGGTCTTCCTCGACGTATCCGACGACGATCGGGTCGAGGATCTCGTACGGGGGCAGCGAGTCCGTGTCGAGCTGATCGGGGCGGAGCTCGGCGCTCGGCGGCTTGTCGATCGAGTTCTGCGGGATCACCATCCCCAGCGTGTTCCGGTACCGCGCGAGGTCCCACACAAGGGTCTTCGGGACGTCCTTGATGACGGCGTAGCCGCCGACCATGTCGCCGTAGAGCGTGGCGTAGCCGCAGGCGTACTCGGACTTGTTCCCGGTCGTCAGCACCATCGACCGCGGTCGGTGGTTCGAGAGGGCCATGACGAGCATGCCTCGGGCGCGCGACTGCACGTTCTCCTCGGCCAGCCCGAGCGCCTCCGCACCGAACTCGTGCTCGAGCGTCTTCAGCGCGCCGGCGTGGATGTCCTCGATCGGGAGGGAGAGCAGCCGCACGCCGAGGCGTTCCGCTAGCTCCACCGCGTCGCCCACCGAGCCCTCCGAGGAGTACCGCGACGGCATCGAGACGCCGGTGACGTTATCCGCGCCGAGGGCGTCGACCGCGATCGCCCCGACGATCGCGGAGTCGATGCCGCCGGACATGGCGACGAAGACGTGGTCGAAGCCGGTCTTGCGGACGTAGTCGCGCGTACCGACGACCAGCGCCTGGTACGTCTCCGCGATGTCCGAGGGGCGGTCGAGATCCCTCGGCGGGAGCGGGGTGCGGTCCTGCTTCTGCTCGTCCGCCCCGGTCACGTGCACACGTCGCGTCCGAGGCATCCCGGACTCGCGCATGCGGCGGAGGCGACTGTCGTGGAGCTGGAGGCGGATGACTTCCTCGACGATGACGTCGAAGACGACGAGGTCCTCCTCCATCGACTTGCCGCGCGCGACGATGTTCCCGAGCGGGTCGACGACGAGCGAGTTGCCATCGAAGACGAGTTCGTCCTGGCCGCCGACCTGGTTCACGTAGGCCAGCGCGACGGTGTTGTCGCCGGCGCGCGTCGCGATCATGCGCTCGCGGAAACTCGTCTTCCCGGCGTGGAACGGCGAGCCGTTGATGTTCACGACCACCTCGGCGCCCGCGACGGCTGCGTCGCGCACGGGCTCCGGGTACCAGGCGTCCTCGCAGATGGTGATGCCCACCTCGACGCCGCCGATGGTGCAGACGAGCGTCTCGTCACCGGGGTAGAAGTAGCGCTCTTCGTCGAAGACGCCGTAGTTGGGCAGGCGCTGCTTGTGGTAACGGGCGAGAACCGCGCCGCCGTGAATGACGGCCGCGGTGTTGTAGAGGTGGTCGGTGAAGTCGAGACAGCCCACGACCAGTGGCGGGAGTCCCACCGCCTCCGAGGCCAGCGCGAGCAGGTGCTGCTCCGCCTCCTGGATGAAGGCGGGCCGTAAGAGTTGGTCCTCGGGCGGATAGCCGGTGACGACGAGCTCGGGGAACGCGACGAGGTCGGCGCCGTACTCCTCGGCGCGCTGGGCAGCCTCCAGGATCTTGGCTCGGTTGCCCTCGAAGTCACCGATCGTGCTGTTCACCTGGGCCAGGGCGACGCGTAGCGTCTGCATGGGAAGCCTCGCGTCCGTTCGATCCGACCCTCGAGTAAGTGTACGGAATACACAAAGTCCGACGCGGACGATGGTACGGAGCGCCTCGATCGGGCGTCAACGCTCCTCGCCGGCCCCGGCTGTGTGTCCCGCAGAGGTCGGGACGTATGCGGGGATGCGCGAGTCACGAGGACGCGGGACACTCGTAGCTACCGGAGGCGCTGATGTTCATCCCCGTCCCCACCGGCATCCCCACCGCCCTGCCCTCGCATGACGTCATCGACGAAGGCGCGGACTGGTGGACCGCCTGGAACTTCGATCTCCAGTACCTGATCCCCCTCGCCCTCGTCGCGTACCTCTACGCTCGCGGCCTCTTGAGGTGGGAGAACCGTTCGCGCGATCACGCGCCCTGGCGGATCGCGTCGTTCTACGGCGGCCTGCTGCTGCTCGCGCTGATCTACGAGTCGCCCCTCGACCGCCTGGGCGAGCACCACTTCAGCATGCACATGATCCAGCACAACATCGCGATGATGTTCGTGCCGCCTCTGATCTACCTCGGTGCGCCCACGACACCCGTCCTCAAGGGACTGCCCCGGAGCTTCCGCAAACGCTTCGTCGCGCCCGTCCTCCGCTCGCCGGTCACGAGGTCAGCGTGGGGCTTCATCACGCACCCGATCATCGCGATCCTGCTCTTCGCCAGCAGCCAGTGGATCTGGCACATGGGCCCGGGCCTCTATGACCTCGCCCTGCGGAACGATCTTGTCCACGACGTTCAGCACATCACGTTCTTCGCGGTCGCGATGATCTTCTGGTGGAACATCGTCGATCCGAAGCCGAGGCGGTCGCGCATCTCCTCGATGGGTATTCGCATCGTCTACTTCTACGGGGCGATGGTGCCCAAGCACTTCCTGGCAGCGTTCATCACCTTTGCCGACCACGTCTTCTACCCAACGTACGAGCGCGTGCGGCTCTTCCTGCCCGGCACGCCGCTGGAGGATCAGCAGATGGCCGGCCTCCTGATGTGGGTGCCCTTTGGGGAGATGGTGAACCTCATGGTCGCGGGCGTCCTCTTCGCCATCTGGTGGCGCCAGTCCGACCAGGCGCAGCGCGAGGAAGAGCGAGCCCGAGACGCCGAGGCCGCTGCGGCCGCCGCTCCCGGGGCCTAGCCCCCGATCCGCCTCTGCCGACAGCACCGCACGCTCGAAACGACTGCACACGAAGAAGGCCCGTCCAGTGGACGGGCCTTCTTATTGCATTCCTGAGTGCCGGCTAGGGCTCGACGTGCTTGATGAACTGCACCAACGCGTTGATGTCCTCGTCCGACAGCTGTGGGCTCCAGGGCGGCATCGCCGTACCGGTGCGGCCATTCGCGATCGTGTCGTGGTAGAACTCGTCCGGCTCAGTCAGGCGTTCAGGCGTCAGCGCGGGCCCGACAACCCCCTGACGGTCGGCACCGTGACAGGCAGCGCAGTTGGCCTGGAAGAACTCGCCGACCGGCATGTCCTGCACGACCGCGGCCGCTGGATCGCCCGCAGGAGCGCCACCCTCGCCCGGAGTCGCCTCGCCCCCGGCGGCCGGGGTGCCCTCGTCACCGTGGTCGTCATCACCCGCCGCCGCGTGGGCAGCCACCGCACCGGGTGTCGCGTACGCGGCGACGGTGCGGCTCTCCTGGTGGTCGCCCCAGAAGAGCGCGAGGAGCGCGACGAGGATCGAGCCCGCCAGCACGAGGCCGAAGGCGAAGAGCCGCCAGAAGAGCGGGTTGTCGAATCGGAGGTGCATGAACAGCGCGACGACAATCGCGAACTTCACGGACGACAGCGCCACCAGCAGGATGACAAGCGTCCGGGTCTCGAGGTCGAACGCCTCGGTCAGTGCGAGTTCGACGACGGTGATGATCGCGAGGATCACACCGATCAGGATGTACTGACGGATCGTGGTGGGCGGATGCTCTTCGTGGTGAGCCGCAGCCTGCTGGTGTTCCATACGGGTGTCCCTCCGGCCGACCTACGGGATCAGGTAGACGAGCGTGAAGATCACGATCCAGACGATGTCAACGAAGTGCCAGTAGAGCCCGGCCGTATCCACCCAGAGCGCGCGGTCCTTGCCGAGGCCGTTCCGACGGGTGGAGCCGATCAGGAGGGAGATGAGGTAGAAGACCCCGACGCCCACGTGCAGGCCGTGGAAGCCCGTCAGCACGTAGAACGATGCCGAGAACTGGTTCTGCCCGAGGCCCAGGCCGATGTGGTTGAAGTGCCGGAACTCGTAGACCTGGCCGCCCAAGAAGATGAGCCCCATGACGATGGTCAGGAGCAGCATCGCCTTCATCATGGTCGGCCGGCCGTGCTGTACGGCGTACACCGCCAGCACCATCGAGAGGGACGACATCAGGAGGATGAACGTGCTCGCCGAGGTGAGGACGATGTCGAAGACTTCCTCGGGCAGCGGACCGACGAGGGACTGCCCCTTGAAGATGAGGTAGGTGGAGATCAGGGTGCCGAAGAAGAGGCACTCTGACGCCAGGAACACCCACATCAGCATCTTCCGGTTGTCGACCCCGGTCGTGGTGTGGTGCTGAACCTCGTGTGACGCTGCTGACATGGACGCGTTCTCCTCGGTGACCGCGATGGTGTAAGGCCTTCAGCCCTGCTGCTGACCTACTCCGTGGGCTCCAGCGCCCAGCCCCAGACCCCGTAGACCACCACCAGCGCGCCGGCCACCGCCACACCGAGGTGTGTCAGCAGACCGAGCCCGATGAGCGCCACGCCGCCCGCCAGGACCAGCGGGAAGTACGACGGGGGTGGCATGTGGATGTGCATGTGCTCCGGCCGCGGCGTCGGCTCGATGCCGTGGTCGCGGTTGTACCAGAGCGGGTCGCGGTCCCGGACTTCCGGGATCACGTCGAAGTTGTGCTCGGGCGGGGGCGAGGTGGTCGCCCACTCCAGCGTCGAGCCACCCCACGGGTTGTCCGGGGCGGTCTGCGGCTGGCGCATGGTCTTGAAGAAGTTGATCAGGAAGATCAGGACGCCGAACGCCAGGACGTAGGAGCCGATGGTGGCGACCAGATTCCAGGTGTCCCAGCCGAGTCCTGACTCGTACGTGTAGATACGCCGAGGCATGCCCGAGACGCCGAGGAAGTGCATCGGGAAGAACGTGGCGTTCATGCCGATGAACATGATCCAGAACGACAGCTTGCCCAGCGATTCGTCCAGGAAGCGGCCGGTGATCTTCGGGAACCAGTAGTAGATCCCGGAGAAGATGCCCATGATCGCGCCGCCGAAGAGCACGTAGTGGATGTGCGCGACGACGAAGTACGTGTCCTGGTGCTGCGTGTCCACCGCCGGGCTGGCGTGCATGACGCCCGAGATGCCGCCGATGGTGAACAGCGCGATGAACCCGACGGCGAAGTACATCGCCGTGTTGAAGCGGATATTGCCGCCGTACATCGTGCCCAGCCAGTTGAAGATCTTGATGCCCGTCGGGATGCCGATGGCCATCGTGCTGGCGGAGAACACGACCTGCGGGACCGTGCCCAGGCCGGTGGTGAACATGTGGTGGCTCCACACGCCGAAGCCGAGGACACCGATGGCCGCGCCCGCGAACACGATCGCGGCATAGCCGAACAGGGGCTTCCGGGACATGACCGGGATGACCTCGGAGACGATGCCCATCGAGGGGAGGATCAGCACGTAGACCTCGGGGTGGCCGAAGATCCAGAAGATGTGCTGCCAGAGGATCGGGTCACCGCCGGTCGCCGGCACGAAGAAGCTGGTCCCGAAGTTGCGGTCGAAGTAGAGCTGGATCAGGCCGACCGTGATGACGGGCAGCGAGAGCACCAGCAGGAACGCGACGACCAGCGTCATCCACATGTAGACGGGCAGCCGCATCATCGTCATGCCCGGAGCCCGCATGTTGATGATCGTCACGATGAAGTTCAGGGAGGAGATCAGCGACGACGTACCGAGGATCAACAGGGAAACGGTGTAATAGTCCATGTTGCGGCCGGGCGAGAACGCCTCGCTGCTCAGCGGCGCGTACCCGAACCACCCGCCATCAGGCGCCCCTCCGAAGAAGAACGAGAGCGTGAGCATCACGCCACCGGACAGGTACATCCAGTAGCCGAGCGCGTTCAGTCGCGGGAAGGCGACGTCCCGTGCACCAATCTGCAGCGGGATGAAGTAGTTAAAGAACGAGGCGCCCAACGGCATGATCGCCAGGAAGATCATGGTCAGGGCGTGCGTGGAGAACAGCTGGTTGTAGAGGTCCGCGTCGATGACGGTCCCCTCGGGCACCGCCAACTGAGTGCGCACGAGGAGCGCCTCGACACCGCCGACGAGGAAGAAGAAGAACCCGGTCACACCGTAGAGCGCCGCGATCTTCTTGTGGTCGACCGTGGTCATCCACCCCCAGATCTTGGATTGCTCGGTGGTCTGGCCGACCGTTCCGACAGCAGTGGCCATCTAAAGACCTCCTGACAGGCGCCCCACCGCGGGGTGCGCCGTCAACGTGTTCATTCGACGCGCCGGCCGAGTCCTACTGCAGCGTCTGCAGATAGGCCACAACCGCCTGAATGTCCTCATCGCTCAGTCCGGTGTCCGGCATCAGCGAGCCCGGCTTCACGGACGCTGGGTCCGCGATCCAGTCCGCCATGTTCTCCGGCGTGTTGTCGAGCCAGCCACCGGCGAGGGTGCTGCGCGAGCCCACCTGCGTGAGGTTGGGTCCGATGTCACCGCTGGAGACGCCCTCGATGGTGTGGCAGGCCACGCACTGCGATGCCGGGTTCGAGAACACCTCGAGGCCGCGCTGCGCGAGCTCGTCCTCGGGCTCGGCGGCAGCCGCCTGAGCGCTCTCGACCCAGGCTGCGTAGTCCTCAGGCGAGTGGACGATGACGCGGAAGCGCATCTTGGCGTGCGAGAGGCCGCAGAACTCGGCGCACTGTCCCAGGAAGACGCCGGTTTCCGTGGGGGTGAACCACAGCTGGTTCTCGTGGCCGGGCATCATGTCCTTCTTGCCCATCAGGCGGGGCACCCAGAAGGAGTGGATGACGTCATCAGAGAGCAGGCTGACCTGGACCGGTTGCCCCACCTGGAGGTGCAGGTCGGTCGCAGTGACGATGCCCTCTTCGGGGTACTCGAACTCGAACCACCACTGGTGACCGATCGCGGTCACTTCGTGCGCGCCCTCGGGCGCATCGCCCTCGGTCTGGACGATGGCGTCGAAGGTGGGGACGGCCATGATCACCACGATGATGACCGGGATGAAGGTCCAGAGGATCTCCAGGCGGGAGTTGCCGTGCGTCTGCACCGCCTCGACGCCCTCTTGCTCCTTGAACATGAGCGAGAACGCGAGCGTGAGCGCCAGCACGCCGACGAACACGGCGCCGGCCAGCCAGAAGATCAGGATGTACACATCCTGAATGGTGTCGGCGTTGTCGGACGCGGGCTCCATGGTGCTCATGAAGTCGCTACCGAGCACCGCGGACTCGCGGAACCAGTAGTAGAGGATGGCCGTGACTGCGAGGGTGATGCCCAAGGACACCACCAGGGCGATGATTCGCCCCGGACCTGACCTGCCCACGCGCGCCTCCCGTGCACTGGACGCCGTCGCGCGTACATGGCGCGCGATCACTCCGCCAGCCGTGGCTGGCCCACGTGAATTAACCATCGGTCAGATTGAGGGTCAAGGGAACGCGCCACTTCGGGACGTTCGTCCCTCCGAGGCGATCGACCCGCGCCGGACCGGCGGCGCTCGATCCCCGCGTCCCAGGACGCGCACGCGCTCGTTGAATTCAGATGCTTCTCGCGGATAGCGTGGATGGGCAATGGTGAACACACGCACCGCACGGTTGGCGGCGGCCGGCATTGGCGGGCTGCTCGGACTGCTGCTGCTCATCCTCGCGCTCGCGATGTGGCAGGGCGTGGGCTCTGCCGAGGAGGGCCGCGAGGAGATCGGCGGCACCCTGGCGCCCGACTTCACGGTGACGCGCTTCGATGGCGAGACGTTCGCCCTCGCGGACTACCAGGATCAGCCCGTCTTCCTCTACTTCTGGGCCTCATGGTGCGGCCCCTGCGTCGAGGAAGCCCCCAACATCGAGGCGCTCTGGCCCGAGTACCGTGACCGCGGTTATGTATTCCTCGGGCTGAACATCTGGGACATCGAGTCCGACGCGGAGGCATTCATCGACGAGTTGGGGCTGAGCTTCCCGCTCGCTCGGGACAGTGAGCGCTCCGTCTATGTAGACTATGGAGTGCAGGGCCTCCCGGTTGCGTTTTTCCTGGAACCGGGCCTCCAAATCCACTCCCGCTACACCGGCCCTCTGGACGAAGAGACGCTCCGCGAGGAGCTCGACCGGATTGCGGGGGATGCGTCGTGAGCCACCACCTCACCACAGGCAACACCGGGGCTCACCGCATCGGAGTCCGCTCATGAGCCAACTCATGGCCAGCCGTCGAGCGCGCCTCGTGCTGCTGCTCGTCGTCGCCACCGCCGCGATCACCGTCCTCGCCGCGCAGGCAGCGGGCTCCTCGCTCTCGTACTACCTCGAACCCCACGAGTACCTCGCCGACCCATCCCTGCAGGACACACGGGTGCGCGTCGCCGGACGCGTCGACGGCGACAGCGTCGTCGAGGTGGCGGGACGTCCGGTCGCCTTCGAGATCTTCGGCGACCACGACGACCGCCTCTCCGTGACCTTCGAGGAAGGCGTCGTCCCGAACCTCTTCGGCCCGTTCGCCCTCGTCGTCGTCGAGGGACGCGGCGTGGAGGGTGGCGTCGACGCCGATTCCCTGATCATCAAGCACGAAGATGAGTTCTTCTCTGACACACCGCCGGACGACTCGATCTCCTCGCACTTCGTCGAAGAGACCCCGGTCGCCGAGTCAGACGACTAGCCGAGCAACGCTATGAACTTCGTCGCGACGCTGGGTGCCTCAGCGCTCGTCGTTTCGCTCGCCTGCGCGCTCGTGGCCATCGCGGCGTCCGTGTACGGGCATCAGGCCGGGCGTCGCGACGCCCTCGCGATGGGTCAACGCGCGATCTACGCCGTCGCCGCGCTGAACACCCTCGCGATCTCGCTCCTCGCCTACGCGCTCCTGACGGACGACTTCTCGATCGCCCACGTGGCGAGCGTCTCCTCCAGCAACATGCAGACGCACATGAAGTGGGCCTCGCTCTGGAGCGGACAGCCCGGATCGTTGCTGTTCTGGACGTGGATGATGTCCGTCTGGATGGCCGCCTTCGTGCGGATCACCGTTCCGAAGATCCCGTGGGGTGCGCCGCACGCGGTCGCCACGGCGGGCGCGATCATTGCGTCGTTCCTCTTCGCCTCCGCGTTCTTCGCCTCGCCGTTCCGGATGAGCCCGGTCACCCCCGCCGACGGCCAGGGCCTGAACCCGCTGCTGGTCGACCCGGGGATGCTGATCCACCCCCCGTTCCTCCTGACCGGCCTCGTCTCGACCGCGATCCCGTTCATCGTGGGCGCTGCGGCCCTGATGGCCGGCAAGATCGACAACGCCTGGATCCGCCACGCCCGAGGATGGGCGCTGGGCTCGTTCCTCGTGTTGAGCATTGGCAACGTGCTCGGCGGGTGGTGGGCGTACACGGTGCTCGGCTGGGGCGGCTACTGGGGCTGGGACCCCGTGGAGAACTCGGCCATCCTCCCGCTGCTGCCACTGGTCGGCTTCCTGCACGCCCTCGTCGTGCAGGAGCGCCGAGGCATGCTGAAGGCATGGAACCTCGTGCTCGTGCTCGCCGCGTTCGCCCTGGCGGTGTTCGGGACGTTCAACGTGCGCTCTGGCCTGGTCGCCTCCGTGCACTCGTTCGCGCAGTCCGAGGTGGGCCCGTACTTCCTCGTGCTGGTGGGGATGGTGCTCGTCGCCTCGGTCGTGCTGATGGTGTGGCGACTGCCACGGATGCATTCCGACTACGAGTTCGAGTCGCTCGTGTCGCGGGAGACCAGCCTGATCCTGAACACCTACGTCATGGTCGCCATCGCGCTCGTGGTCCTCGGCGGGACGCTCTTCCCGGTCTTTTCGGAGCTGCTCCGCGACGTCCGGATCACCGTGGGCCCGCCGTTCTACAACGATGTCGCCGGCCCGCTGCTGCTCATCATGGTGCTCCTCATGGGCATCGGTACGATCCTCCCGTGGAGGAAGGCCGCGCCCGGCCTGCTCCAGCGCCGGTTCACCTCGCCTGTCCTCGCAACCCTCGTCGCGACCGCGGCGCTCTTCGTCCTCGGCGTGCGGGACGTGTTCGCGATCGCCACCCTCGCAGCCGCCATCCTCGTGATCGTCGCGAGCCTGCGCGAGTACGCCGTCGGCACGAAGGCGCTCCGCACCGCCCGAGGCGCCTCGTGGCCGACCGCGTTCGGCGGGATCTTCAACCGTGACCCCAGCCGCTACGGCGGGTACCTCGTGCACATCGGCGTCGCCGTCATGGCGATCTCAGTCGTCGCGACGAACGTCTACCAGGAGCAGCACCGCGTTGTGGTCTCGCCCGGCGAGACGTTCGAGGCGGGCGGCTACACCATGCGCTTCGAGGACCTCGTCGTGCGACGTCCCGGCGTCGATGGCATCGAGAGCGACATCGTGGCGCAGGTCACGATCCTCGACGGCGACCGCGTGGTGGACGTCATGGAGCCCGGGCGTCGGTTCTTCACGAACTTCCCGGATCAGCCGACGGCTATCGTCGACGTGGAGGGCAACCTCCAGCGCGACCTCTACATGTTCGTGCAGGGCTGGGACGAGGACCGGCTGACGGAGCTGCAGGTGTTCGTGAACCCGCTACAGCAGTGGCTCTGGATCGGCAGCGGCATCTTCGTGGCGGGTGGCCTGCTGGCGTT
>Ga0114916_1000467_pt1 | contig 27379 bp, 17 predicted proteins | sample MalvirAntarct_66_FD_83501 | JGI IMG/M metagenome (GOLD analysis project Ga0114916, IMG submission 83501) | Marine viral communities from the Global Malaspina Expedition - Malaspina viral metaG Antarct_66 | ecosystem: Environmental > Aquatic > Marine > Oceanic | place: West Anvers Island... | reverse complement strand
GTTATATGTTTATTAATTAATAATATTTAAAAAAAAAATTTATGAGTAATAGTTTAGACGCGGTATTGGCACAATACGAAAAGAACAAAGTTAGTGGTAGTTCCACAAAACCACAAATGACATCAGAAGAAAGGATGAAACAATACCTTTCCATCATGTTACCAAAAGGAACAAAACAAGGAGAAAAAAGAATTAGAATAGTACCAACATCAGACGGCACATCACCATTTAAAGAAGTATTTTTTCATAATATACAGGTACAAGGTAGGTGGACTAAACTTTATGACCCAGGAAAAGACGAAGCTGGAAAACCATCTGGTGAAAGAAGTCCATTAAACGAAGTTGAAGAAGCGTTGAGGTTAGCTGGTGATGCACAATCAAAAGAGTTAGCACGTTCTTATCGTTCACAAAAATTTTATATTGTTAAAGTTGTTGATAGAGATAATGAAGAAGACGGTGTAAAATTTTGGAGATTTAAACACAACTGGAAAGGTGACGGACCGATAGATAAGATTATCCCTATTTGGAGAAATAAAGGTGATGTTACCGACATTAATGAAGGTAGAGATTTGATTTTAATCTTACAAGCAGTCCCTTTACCAGGAGGTAGGGGTGAATATACTACAGTATCTTCAGTTATGTATGAAGACCCAGGAAAATTATCAGAAGATACAACATTAGCGACAGAGTGGTCTGGAGATGAAAGAACTTGGAAAGATGTGTACTCCCAAAAACCAGTAGAATACTTAGAAGCTATCTCTAAAGGGTTGGACCCAGTATGGGATTCAGAACTTAAAAAATATGTTTATGACGACCCTAATAGTGTTAGGAACGCAACAAGTACATCAATTATAGGTTCTAACGACCCCCAAGCAAACGACCCACAGGACAAAGACCTACCATTTTAATTAGGATATGGCATTGAAAAAAAGAACATTCGCGGAACTAAAAAGCAAATTCTCAAAGAAAGCTAACTTTAAACCAGAAAGGTTTTTTGACTTGGGTAAATCTTTCCTTGACGCTACTGGGTTACCAGGTCCAGCGATGGGTCATTTACAAATGTTTTTAGGTCATTCTGATACCGGAAAAACCACAGCTTTAGTAAAAGCTGCGGTTGACGCTCAGAAAAAGGGTATACTACCAGTTTTAATTATTACAGAACAAAAGTGGGGGTTCGAGCATGCCAAACTATTGGGTTTTGAGTGTGAACAAATTGTTGACTCGACTACAGGGGAAATAGATTGGGACGGATTCTTCCTATTTAATAATGACTTTCAGTATATAGAACAAATTACGGATTACGTCAATGAGTTACTAGACGCTCAAGATAAAGGGGAGTTAGAGTATGATTTATTGTTTTTGTGGGATTCGGTTGGTTCTGTACCTTGTAAAATGACTTTTGAAGGGAAAGGTGGTAAAATGCACAACGCAGCAACTTTAGCTGATAAAATCGGTATGGGACTAAACCAAAGGATAGGTAAATCAAGAAGGCAAGATTCAAAATATACAAACACACTAGTAGTCGTAAACCAACCATGGGTAGAATTACCGGATAACCCATTTGGGCAACCAAAGATTAAGGCAAAAGGAGGTGAGTCTTTATGGTTAAACTCTACTTTAGTTTTTAGGTTCGGTAACCAAAAAAATGCTGGAACAACAAACATTTCTGCTGTTAAAGATAAAAGAAAGGTTAAATTTGCTACCAGGACAAAAATAACTATTATGAAAAATCACGTAAATGGTTTAGGTTATGAGGATGGTAAAATTTTAATAACACCACATGGATTTGTTTCAGGTAGAGAACCGGTAGAAGAAAAAAAATCAATTGAAAAATATAAACAAGAATACGCTACATTTTGGTCCGACCAATTGGGGACTGGTGGTGAGTTCGACTTAAAAATAGAAAAAGAAAATGGATAAATTAAAAACAGGAGATAAAGTAAAAGTACACTATGTAGGTACTTTAAAAGATGGTACTACATTTGATAGCTCTAGAGATAGGGGTGAAGGATTAGAATTTACTATAGATGACGGTAACCTACTTAAAGGATTCAATGACGTTGTAAAAAACTTAAATGTTGGTGAAAAAAGTAGTGTGGAATTAAAATCTGTAGAAGCTTACGGAGAATATATCGCAGAAGCTGTAATAACAGTTAAAAAAACCGAATTTCCACCAGAGATGAAATATGAGATGGACGGATTTATCCAAGGACAAGATGACCAAGGGAGACCAGTACAAGGTCAAGTAGTTAAAATAGACGAGGATAGTGTAAATTTAGATATGAACCACCCTTTAGCTGGTGAAGATTTAAATTTTGAGATAGAATTGTTAGAAGTTGTAAATTAAAAAAATTGTTTAACCTTTTAAAAGAGTGTTTTGATAAGAACATTATTAGTTGACGGAAATTCTTTATTAAGTACTGGTTTTCACGGTATAAAAAATATGTATAATGGTACAGACCATATAGGTGGTCTGTACCATTTTTTAAATACACTTAGAAAACATATAGATATATACCTAATAACAAAGGTTGTTGTGTTTTGGGACGGTAAAGAAAATACGTATCCACGACTTAAGTTATACCCAGATTATAAGTTGAGTAGACGATTGAAAAAGAAATCTAAAGATGACCTACAATCCTACGATAAACAAAAATTACGGACACAAGAATATCTAGAAGAACTTTACGTTAGACACGCTACATTTAATAAATGTGAAGCTGACGACTGTATAGGTTATTATTGTGAAAAATCTAAAGATGAGGATATTACCATCCTTACTTCAGATAGAGACCTATTACAGTTAATATCCCCTAAAGTATCATTACATATATTATCCTTAAATAAGTTGTTTAAAACGGGGGATAAGGTACCATTAAACGGTGTTAATGTCCCACATAGTAATGTAAGGTTGATTAAAACTATTTGTGGTGACTCTTCTGATAATATATACGGCATAAAAATGGTGGGGTTAAAATCACTAATAAAAATAAAACCAAACATAACAGAAGAAAAAGTTACACTAAAAGAGGTTATAGATACAATTAACAAAAAAGACAAACTTACTCAGAAAGAAAAAAACATAATAGAAGGTGTAACACAAAATAAAGAACAAAAACCTAATATATTAGACATTAACTATAATATTATAGGTGTGGGTGACCAATTTCTAACCCAAGAAGCGATAAATGGAATAGAAGAACTATCAAAAGATACGATAGACCCGGAAGGTAGGCATTGGAAGAATGCTTTGGGCTTGATGATGTCAGATGGAATTCTTAATATTTTACCTAAGAAAGATGATTCTTGGGTGGACTTCATAAGGCCATTTTTAAGGCTAACAAGAATAGAAAAAGATTTTTACAAAAATAAAAAAAATAACTAAAATGAAACAAAAAATGGAGAACCAACAAAAGTGTGAAGTAGTATTAAAATTAGGTGATAATATAGTATGTCAAAGATTCTTTTCGGTTAGGAATTTTAATAATAGAGCGTGTAACTCTTTAGATTTACACTGGACAGTCAGTGAAATTTTAGATGGGATAGTAAATGGGTTAAAACGTAAAACTTTATTTTTATTGGAACCAAACCATATAGCTACTAGCGTGGAGGAGGCTGAAGGTGAGGTGTATTTTACATTAACAATTAAAAAAGGGAATAAGGTAATTTACGATACAATGACACCAGCCCACGTATACCCACCAAAAGTTAGGTTCACTGTAGACATAAGACCACAAATATCTTCTATTATACGTGAATTAACAAAAACGTTATCAGATAAAAAAGTTGTGACCCACTACCAAGATTATAATCTAATCACCAATTACTAAGGTACTTATTATTAAACAAATTCATATATGAGCGAAAATAAAAATTTCGGGTACCTAGGTCACTCGTTCCAACTAAAACTAATTAATTTATTAGTCACAGACCGTACCTTCTTCCAATCGATAATTGATGCTATATTACCAAAGTATTTCGATAATCAATACTTTAAATTAATCATGCAGTTAATCAAAGAATATTATGAGAAATATCAAACGTCACCATCATTAGATGCTCTAGACCAACTAACCAGGATTGAAATTAGTTCTGAAATGGCTAGAAAAAACATATTTGATGTATTGAAAGATGTTAAAGAAGCTTCTTTTGAGGACCATCTATTCATTAAGGAAAAATCAATTAAATTCTGTAAACAAATGGAATTGAAGAAAGCTATACGTAAAGTCGAAAGTATAATGGAAAAAGGTGATTTTGAGAATTATGATAAATGTGAGGAATATATTAGAGACGCAATTAAAATTGGTGATGGGGACATGGGTAGTTTTGAAATATTTACTGAATTAGAAAAACTACTAGAAGAAGACTACAGACACCCAGTACCAACAGGAATTGACGGTCTGGATAATATTCTAAATGGTGGATTAGCAAAAGGAGAGATTGGTGTTATACTAGCTCCAACAGGGGTTGGTAAAACAACTATGTTAACAAGATTCGCTAATACAGCTTTTAATATGGGATATAACGTACTTCAGATATTCTTTGAAGACAATCCCAAAATTATACAGAGAAAACATTTTACATGTTGGACCGGGATAGTTAATGATGAACTAAGTAACCACAAAGAAACAGTTTTAGAAAAAGCTGATGAAATGAAAAAATCTGGAGGTAGACTAATACTAAAAAAATTACCATCTGACGAAATGAGTATGTTACAGATTAAGAACCAAGTAAGAAAAATTATTTCAGAAGGTGTAAAAATTGATATGGTTTTAATAGATTATATAGATTGTATAATACCAGATAGGTCTTTTAACGATGAATGGAAGGGTGAAGGTTCTGTAATGAGAAAATTTGAAGGTATGTGTCACGAATTAGATATAGTTGGGTGGACAGCTACACAAGGAAATAGAACGTCTATCAGTTCTGAAGTTGTAACCACTGACATGATGGGTGGGTCAATTAAAAAAGCCCAAGTTGGACACGTTATAATATCTGTAGCTAAAACTTTACAACAAAAAGAATTGGGTCTAGCTACCATAGCTGTTGTAAAATCTAGGCTAGGTAGGGATGGTATTATATTTGAAAATTGTAAATTTGATAACGGTACTTTAGAAATTAATACAGATACCACATCTACATTCCTAGGTTTCGAGGAAGACAAAACACAAAGAAATAGACAAAGAGTCACTCAAGCACTAGAGAGAAGACAACAAGTAATAAATAAAAGTAATTAATAAAAATTAAAATATGGAAGTATCAAACAGAATCCTTTCGGATATTACTGTGTATATGAAATACGCAAAATACGTACCAGAACTAAACAGAAGAGAAACATGGGGAGAATTGGTCACACGTAACAAAAATATGCACATTAAAAAATATCCACAATTAAAGGATGAAATAAATGAAAAATATGAATTTGTCTACGATAAAAAGATTTTACCATCTATGAGGTCAATGCAGTTCGGGGGAAAACCAATTGAGATATCACCAAATAGAATTTACAACTGTGCGTACCTACCTATAGATTCTGTAGATTCTTTTAGTGAAACCATGTTTTTACTATTGGGTGGGACAGGAGTTGGATACTCAGTTCAAAAACACCATGTAGAAAAATTACCAGTAATCCAAAAACCATACCAAAAAAGGAAAAAAAGGTTTTTAATTGGTGACTCAATCGAAGGTTGGGCAGACGCTATCAAAGTTCTTATGAAATCGTATATGAACGGAGGTGGTTCAAGTGTTGAGTTTGATTTTTCGGACATTAGAGCAAAAGGAGCTAGGTTAGTAACTTCAGGAGGAAAAGCTCCAGGGCCACAACCGTTGAAAGAATGCCTAGTTAAAATTTACGGTATATTAGAGCAAAAAGAAAATGGTGAACAATTAACCACACTTGAAGTACATGATATTATATGTTATATAGCAGACGCTGTACTGGCTGGTGGTATTCGTAGGGCGGCACTTATTAGTTTATTTTCTGCAGATGACGAACAAATGATTGGTTGTAAATCTGGTAATTGGTGGGAATTAAATCCACAAAGAGGTAGAGCTAACAATTCAGCGTGTTTAATGAGACATAAAATTACAAAAGATTTCTTTATGGGCTTATGGAAACGTGTTGAATTATCTGGAGCTGGTGAACCTGGAATTTACCTTAATAACGATAAAGATTGGGGGACTAACCCGTGTTGTGAAATCGCACTAAGACCCAATCAGTTTTGTAATCTATGTGAAGTAAATGTCTCGAACATAGAATCACAAGACGACTTAAACGAAAGAGTTAAAGCTGCAGCATTTATTGGAACACTACAAGCAGGATACACAAACTTCCACTACCTTAGAGAAATTTGGCAAGAAACTACAGAAAAAGATGCCCTTATAGGGGTCTCAATGACTGGGATAGGTTCTGGTAAAGTATTGGATTATGATATGTCAAAGTCAGCAAGTCTAGTTAAGAGAGAAAATACAAGAGTATCTAAGTTAGTCGGAATAAATCAATCAGCAAGATGTACGACAGTTAAACCAGCAGGTACTACATCATTGACATTAGGTACTTCATCAGGAATTCATGCATGGCATAACGATTATTACATCAGAAGAATTCGAGTTGGTAAGAATGAATCAATATACCAATATTTAGCAGACAACCACCCTGAACTAGTAGAAGATGAGTACTTTAGACCTCATGATACAGCAGTAATTAGTATACCACAAAAAGCTCCAGAAGGTTCCATAATGAGAACTGAATCACCATTCCAACTACTAGAACGAGTAAAGAAGGTAGCTATGGAATGGGTTAAATCCGGACATAGAAAGGGCTCAAACTCACATAATGTATCAGCAACAATTTCTTTAAGAGACCACGAATGGGATGCAGCTGGTGAATGGATGTGGGAAAACAGAAAACATTATAACGGATTATCAGTATTACCTTACAATGGTGGGACTTATATCCAAGCCCCGTTTGAAGATATTACCGAAGAAAAATATAACGAAATGATGGGTTCGTTATCTGAGGTTAATCTATCTAAAGTTGTGGAATTAGACGATAACACCAACCTTTCAGGGGAACTAGCATGTGCAGGTGGTGTGTGTGAGATTGATGTTGATTTAAAAAGTATTGAGGAAAAAAAAATAAACGAGTTAGATGACGCATAAATCTAGTAAATAAATATTATACCACCCTAATTGTGGTAACGGTAATAAGGTATCTAAAAATGAAAAGAGAAGATGATTGGATTAGCAAATTACATTATAAAGAAATTGTTAAACCCAAACTACCACCAGAAGATTTTTATTTGGAAAATGGTGGTGTGGTGATGACAGAGGACTATCACAAAAAAAGAGGTTGGTGTTGTGGGAATAAATGTAGGCACTGCCCATACCAACCCAAACATATAAAAAGGAACCAACAACTAAGATAATATAATTTCAAAATCAAAACAAACCATAAAGTAATATATGAAGTATTTATTATAAAAAAGAAATGCCAACCCAAAGATACGGTATAACATTCCCATTTGTAGATAGTTCCGAAGGTTTTTTTCTAGGACTAAATACTGATACTGATAGTGAGATAAGGTCTAACCTTGTTCATTTAATTCTTACACGTAAGGGTACTAGATACTTTTTACCTGATTTTGGTACGAATTTGGCTGGTTATATATTCGAACAGATGGATACGACTACTAAGATATCTATTGAACGAGAAATACGTGAAGCGGTAAGTAAATACCTACCTAGTTTAGTAATAAATAGTGTTGACGTAAAAACAGTAGAAGAATTAAAAGCTGAGGAAAAAAATAATGAACAAGAAATTGATTTAACTATGGATGATGGTAATATGAGTTTTATTGGGGAGTCCCAAAGAAACTACTCTATGAGAGTAAGAATTGACTATACCGCTGGTGATGGTGTGTTGGAGAGTAAAGATTTTGTTATAATAGACTTATAATATGGCAGAGAAAAAAATATCATATACCGAAAGAGATTTTTTAGGAGTTAGAAATGAACTTCTAAGGTTAACAAATACCTATTATCCAGATTTAATTAAAAATGCTAATGACGCATCAATATATTCGGTATTTTTAGACCTAAACGCGGCAGTTGCAGACAATCTTAATTTCCAAATAGATAGAACCTTCCAAGAGACAGTCCTACAGTACGCTCAAGAAAGAAGTTCTTTATATAATATAGCTAAAACTTACGGGTTAAAAATTCCAGGTAACAGGCCTTCTGTTACTGTATGTGACTTATCAATCATAGTACCAGTCCTAGGTGACAAAGAAGATTTTAAATATTTGGGTAAGATAAGAGCCGGAGGACAATTTAGGGGGGCTGGTCAGGTATTTGAGTTAATAGAAGATTGTGACTTTTCATCCCAGTATAGTGCAGAAGGAATACCAAACCAGACAAAAATACCAAACTATAATTCTAATGGTATTATACAAAATTATACAATTATTAAAAAAGAAGTGTTGGTGAATGGAATAACTAAAGTATTTAAAAAAGAAATTAATAATGCTGATAGCAAACCATTCTTTAAACTTTTTTTACCAGAAAAAAATGTTATAGGTGTAACTAGTGTAATACAAAAAGACGGCCTTGGGTATCAAACAATACCTAGTACCACAGAATTCTTATCACCAACCGTGAATAAATGGAGTGAAGTGGAAGCTTTAGCACAAAATGAAGTTTTTGTTATAGACCCTTCTATGCCACCAGATACTCCAGGGATAAAAGTTGGTAAGTATATCACAGTACCACAAAGATTTATTACTGAGTTTACACCTGAAGGATTTTTCCATTTAACTTTTGGTAGTGGTAACCAAACTTCACAAGATTTATTAGACGGATTCGCATCAAAAGGTGTTAAATTAGATATGTCACAGTTTTTAAATAACATATCTTTAGGTAACTCTGTTAAAGGGAATACCACTTTATTTATACAATATAGGATTGGCGGTGGTAAATCATCCAACATAGGGGCTGGGGCTATAAATACGGTAGGTAGTGTGGATTTTGTTGTAGCTGGACCAAGCCAACAAATAAACCAAACAGTAAAAAATAGTTTATCAATTACGAATACTACACCATCTATAGGTGGGGCAAATCAGATGTCACCAGATGAGATAAGAAATTATATAGCTTTTAATTTTACAGCACAAAATAGAGGAGTAACCATTAACGATTATGTTTCTAAATTAAGGACAATGCCAGCTACATTTGGTGCACCAGCTAAAGTTGGTGTTACTGAAATAGAAAATAAGGTAAACTTAAACGTTTTATCTTACACACCAGACGGTAAACTAACATCCCTAGTCAGTGAAACACTTAAAAATAACATATCCAACTACCTATCCAACTACAGGATGTTAAATGACTACATATTGGTGGGAGCTGCAAGAGTTATAGACTTATCATTAAGCGTCGATTTAATTTTAGAAAAATCCGCGAATGAAGGTAGTATCGTCACAAATGTAATAACAAAAATTAGTGAATATTTTTCTGTGGATAAAATGGAATTAGGTGAAGACCTAACTTTAGGTACATTAAGGGGTTTTATAATGGGACAACCAGGGGTACTAAATATAACAGGACTATACGTGTTTAATAAGGTGGGTGGAGAATACTCCCAATCGATAAGTACCCAACCATATATAAACGCAACAACTAAACAAATAGGTCTAATAGAAGACACTATATACGCTCAACCTAACGAGATACTACAAATCCGTTTCCCAGAAAAAGACATATCAGTAAGATTCAAAAAACCAAGTAAACCAGTATTTTAATAATCTTTACTATATTCCATTATTAAGTACTTTTAGTTTTAATGGTGGAACTATTTATTTTATAGCCACCATAAAAATAATAAAATTATTTTATGGGGTAATTAATAATATTAAATATGGGTCAATCATTCAGGGTAAGGACGGACATCAACACAAATGGGGCAAAAGATAAAAATGTAACATTTAAATTAAATCAGGACTTTGATTTGTTAGAAATTCTTAGTCTTTCATTAACGCAACAAGATGTGTATACACGTATGTGTGCGGATTTTGGTGTTGTTGTTGGGAGAGTAGTTGCGAATGGTGGTTTCGGTATCCCAAACGCGAAAGTCTCAATATTCATACCACTAGACGATAAAGATGAGGAAAATGAGGTAATAAAATTTTTATACCCATTTAAACAACCTTTTGATAATGATGAGGATGGTAAAAGGTATAATTTACTAAGTAGTGAAAAAACATTTGACTGTCACGTAAACGTAGGAACATTCCCAACACTAAATAACGTATTAAACAAACAAGAAGTTAAATACGTATATGAGAAATATTATAGGTATACTGTAAAAACAAATGAGTCTGGTGATTTTATGATATATGGGGTGCCTGTAGGTGACCAAACTATTATTATGGATGTGGATGTTAGTGATATTGGTTGTTTTTCACTTTTACCAGAAGATTTTAAAATAAAAGGATTCCCAGATTCCGATTTTGATGGTCCTAGATTTAGAGATGATAGAGCGATAGATTCTCTCCCACAAGTATTAAATTTACAAAAATCTATAGATGTTAGACCTTTTTGGGGTGATGAAGAATTTTGTAGAGCTGCCATTACAAGGGTTGATTTTGATTTATCACAAACTGGGTTTAAACTGGAACCTAGAGCTGTGTTTATGGGTAGTACAGCTTCAGACACTGATAAAGATTCTGTAAATAATAACTGTAGACCAAAAGCTAATATGGGTGGGTTATGTAGTCTAATATCAAAACCAGGGATTATAGACTGTGTAAGGTATACCCCATTTTTTGAAAACGACCCTCTTGCTTATCCAGAATATACTCCTGGTGGGTGGGGAGCACCACTAGGTGGGGAAGTTCCTATCCTAGAAAGATACTATCTTGAAGATGGGGGTAGGGTAATTGACGACTCCGGTTCTTTCCTTGTCCACTTACCAATGAACCTAGACTATATGGTGACCGACGAGTTTGGGGATATGGTATTATCCGACGACCCAACACTCGGGGTAGCTACAAGAACAAGAGTTAGATTTAGGGTAAGGCCAGAACAAGCAACAGGTGGAGCTAGACAAAGAAGAATAGGTTCTCACCTAGTACCTAACATTAGAGAGTTTTATGAACATTGGTCAGGAGATAATAATGGTGATTGGCCTGGCATTGAAGCTAGTTCTTATACGTTTTCTACAAAGTATAGTGACTACCATCCTTGGGCACAGAGAAATCTTATACCAGCAGCGGAAGATGTGTTTTATGATATGACTTTTAATAGGGTTTATACTTATTCACAATTCCATGACCACGTAAAACACAGTGGTAGGAGACAATTTGTGGGTATAAAAGAGATATTACCAGAAATGGACCAACAATGTTCCACAACAGCAATGTTCTTCCCAATTAACAGTGCCGTTAGAAGTCCAAACCTTATGGTTTTCTTATGGATGTTTTTAATAGATTTTCTTGGTATGTTTTACCAACTAATAGCGTACATGGTTACTATACTAGCTGCATTCTTAAGTATTATATTAGCTGTAGTATTGGTTATAATCTATATTTTGTGTGTTTTCTGGTGTTTCATATATTGTATGACTATTAGTGTGTGGGGTACAGTCATATTTCGTATGACATGGATATTACCCCCTAGTGCGGCACCGCCAGCAATGTGCGGTTCAGTAAACTTAAATGGTTTTGGTTGTAATGCTAAGTGTGAATTTTTTGGTTTAAGGATGGGTATGGTTTTATTTAAATTAAGACAAACCAAATACCCAGAATGTGAAAAATGTATGTGTAGGACAAACGTTGGTAATATTAATATTGAAGATAGTATGCACTTCCTAACATCAAACCCCGTCCACAGATGGCCATGTCCAGGTGACCCACCAGGTGACCCATCAAACCCTCCCGGAGGTAGTACTAGTTCATCATGTGTACCACAATGTCCACCAGGTAACAGTGGAACTGGTGATGATTTCGGTGGGTCGTTCAATCATGATTGTTGTGAGGAGACAGATGAGGTTAGGGTTTGTTGTGATGATAACTATGGATTCAATTCAGATGGTTCAATGAATGCACAATCAACAAATGTTCTAGATGGTATAGCTGGTGGTGGGTGTTATGTTAAAATAATATGTTTTGCTAGTGGATGTATAGACGAAAACCTAGATATGACAGTATTGAGGCAATGGACAAGAAGAGAAAAAATTGCCGTTGCTTTATGTAATGGTATTATGAACTATTTTTGGGAAAACAATTGGGTAAGTGGGTTCCTATACCAATTCCAATTTAAAGCAAAATTAGAATATAACAACACTACTGAGTCTTACGCAACAAATTCACAATGGTGTAAAAAATTAACATACCTACACCCAACAGAACATACCTTCTATTATAGGTCAACACCATTTCAGGTTAGTGGGATTAACCTAGTTGATGGTGATTTTATAGGTGATACTGATGGTGTTTATTCTCCTTGGTGGGCATTTAATGGTAATGGTTCTAGTGATGAACACGCAAGAGGGGACATGGACAGACACATCCTATTCCCAACAACAATTGTAGATATGGGTTCTAGAAATCAATGTATGCAACAAATCTGTCTAGACCCTAAATTTAGTGAGGAGTGCTCAATTACAGACCAGATAGGTAGTACAACATTCCAGGATATTACACAACTAGTTTCAGATATGTGTAACATTAAAATGGCGTACCCTTTAGCTTCTATGTCTACATTTTTCCCTAGACCGGAATATGAAATAGGTGGTGATATGGCTCAAGCATTAATGCAGAATTGTATGTTAGGTGTTTATGGGTACGAAACTAATCTAGGAAATACAGCTTGTGAGTGTGACTACGTTACCAAACAATCTATTATGGGTAACCCACCACAAGACGGTGGGGGTCTAGCATACCCATCACCTAACTTTACAGCGGGAACCTATGTAGACAATGCAGTTAACGTAAATCAATTAGGTGGTGATAATACATTTAACCATACAATCCTATGGGAGCCTATACTTTTCACTGGACAAACACAAACTATTATGGACGGACAAAATTTGATAGATTGTGTGACTGAGGAATTAAATAACTCAAGTCAACACGTACCGTACTATCCTTGGCGTATGAGACCAGCCGCACCTAATTTTGGTTTTGGGGATACATGGAATGACTGGCTTGGTACAAAAGGAAAGTATAGGTATGCTTTCGGTGTCCCGGGTCCAGCTATGTCTATTTTACCAGCAATTGATGCTGTTTCCGCGTGGGACGTACATGTACCTGCTAGTGCGATACCACTAGTGTATGATGGGAATTTCCAAAACAATATGGGTAACCCACCATTCTCAATCGCAAATGACAACTACCCACTATTAAGGCCAGGTAGTTCTAAAGAAATTGTTTTTTCACAACCGTTATTTTATTATTTTGGTCTAAGACCAGGAGCTACATCATTTAATACGTTTGTTAGAAAATATATTGATGAAGAATTAGCAGATACTGTGATATAATGAGTAATGAAAAAAATACAAGAATAGTAAGAGGTGACGCTAGATTTGCTGGTTCATCTAATAGTGAAATGGTGGTCCACCCTTTATTGGTCTCTACTAAGAAAGAACTAACACAGGGAGATAGAAATCTAGTGTTAAACCTAAGAGACCAGTTTGATTTTGAGAGGGAATATAGTGCCAACTACAGAGTATACGGTAAAATAGACGTACTGTTCAATAACATTGTTACCGGACAAACAAACGAACAAGATTTTTATAAATCTATGTATTTTTTACCAGACTACTTAGGTTGCCCACAAGTTGGTGGGTCCCCACCAGGAAGTTGTGTCGGGTTACCCCCAGCTGAAACATTTTTATTTATTCCAGAAAAAAGATTTGGGATTAATGCTAGTTTATCCGGATGGGAACCATTATTGGCGTATCAAGATAATTGGGCACAGTACATTTCTTATATTCACGAATCAGACTCGGGACAAATAATGGAATATTATACAGACTACAATACACTATCCGGAGTGAGATTTACCTCTGGAGACGGTATCCCATTTACACCAGTCAGTTCAACGATAGACGGAAAACAAGTTTTACAATTAATCACACCAGTGCCACACGGTATACAACCTGGGGAATATGTGGAACTACAATCAACAGCTTCGGTATTGGGTGTTGCTACCCTAATGATTGACGTGCCTATAATTTCTGTTCTTAACCCAGTTATAATGGGTACAAGTATACCAGCACCACCACAAAACACATTTAAAGTAGATTTTCTAGGTAATGGTTTAGTGAACTCCGACCAATACATAATTAATATAGAAACCAATGGGTTAGATGTTGCCTCTATACCACTTAATAACCCAGTAGGCACATTAAAAAGAATAATAAATATAGATAACCCTATTGAGACAAGGTCGGAATACTACACACAGAAACATAAATTGATAACCAACCCCAACGACTATACTTTTGATAGAACTGGGTTTGAACTTGGAACATATGATGTTAAAGGTAGGGTGTATACACCAAAAAGAACGCCAGACTATATAGAAAAAACAGTAAAAACCCATCTATACGAATCCTACTTATGGAACTCAAACCAAGACATAAATACCGATAACTACTATGATAACTTCAACCGTCCCGTAACTGATTTGTATTTAACTATTTTAACTACGAATAGAAATTTAATTTGGGACTGGGACCCAAGTGGTGTTTCGAGTCCAGCTGGTTTTGGTTGGGGTTGGAATTTTCAGAAAAATGGTTTGGTAGACCCATTTGTTGATAACACAATACATCCAGTAAATTTAACACAAAATGGGTCTTTAGGTGTTAAACCATTACCAGTTAGTGGTAGTACCTTTAGAGGGGCATTTGCAGAATACAACCCATTTGAATTAAAAGAAAGGGTAATATCTAATATTGGTCACTCCTTAAAGTTTAATAGAGATACCATGTATAAGGTTGGTGGTACAACAAACGACTTCGTAGATACAATCTACAAATACCAACCACACCACAAAATACCTTTAAAAAAACTATCAAATTACATAAGTTATAACGATAGTTTGTTTACATCACCACAGTATGCTGTTTATTCTTTATCAGAGGAAACATTTAGGTGGAGAGAAATTTTACCGGTTGAATTTTACGAAGATGATATAAATGGGGTTAGTTATCCGTATCTAAATGATGCCCACTACCCTTTCCAAAACATAAAATTCACAATAGAAGCTGTAGGTCCAGCATTAATCCCACTTATCAATGGGGATATAAATATATTATCTGAGTATACCGATGGCTGTCAATAGAATACAAATAAAAGCTTCCGTAGGTGATAAATCTGTCACCGTACCTATAGGTCAAACTTTTGAAGAAGTTGGGCAAGAAGAATTAATTAAAACTTGGGAAGAGGTAGAACTACAAGATAATATAAATGTTATACAAGATTATGAAACTACAAGATATGGGTATAAAAATATATTGGGGGGAAATACAGTATCCTACGAATTTAAGTTTTGGGAATCCACCACTTCTACTTATGTGAGTAATTTTAATGTTGTCGGATACCTAAACAAAGACTTGGCAAAACCTAAGAAGGCATTTATTAAAAGCTTTTTTAAATTTGATTTCTATGATTCCCCGCAAAACGAAAACCAAAAAATAATGTTCACCAACATAATGCCATTAAATAATTGTGTAAAGATTAAAAAGGCAGTACTACCATTAGAAGACCCAATAGAGTATTATTCACAACTAGCAAATAACATACCAACATCCCAAATAGTATACGGGGTTTATGTACCCACAGCAATACTAAGTCCTTTAAAGGGTAAAAATGAGAATTACTACATGCAATGGTTAAAAGATAGAGAATTAACACCTATAGATACTTTTTATATGTCTTGTAAATTTTTTAACGCAAAAACGGGGAAAGTCACCAATATGTTAAATGAAGAACCAACCCCAAACCAGATTGCTAATGGTCTGGTCCTTAATAATTTAAATTGGTTTTATTATAAAGTAAAACTTTTCGTTGGACCATCTAATGTTTCAACTACAATACCAAAATATAGGTATGTGGTAACTAAATTTGATGAGGCTATTATGACTCTGGGTAGTGTTACCGCTGCTGGCACAGGAATCCCAGGTGGTACACCACCAGACGCAGTAGAAAACACACCACAAGTACCAAACGGGGTACCAATAAAATTTTATGAATACGTAAATCCTTAATATATGGAAGTCTACAAATACAGAATAAAAAGAACCAATCCAAGTATATATTGGACGGTACCCTGTACTGGGGGTACTGATTTTTGGCCTATAAACCTAAGTACTAACTGTTCTGGGTTGACGATGTATAACTCCACCTTTAGTCAAGTTAGGGGAGCGTTAAATGGTGATATGAATAATTTCCCACAAGAATTAACTGGGTGTTCCATAAGTAACCCATGTGTTATTTTAAACGATACAGTAACAATGCCAATGTTTCCATCTCCGGCACCTTACTGTTTAGATTCAGCAGCTCACCCATATATCTTATTTGCTGGTTTAAACCTAATTCAGTTAGGTGTACAAACATTTACTGGGGAAAGTTATAATGATATGATAAGTATTTTTAGTTTAACAAATTCTACTTTATCACAACCACTAAAAAACCAAACATCAGCCAACCTAATTCCTAATTCGGTATCTTGTTTTTGTGAAAACCCTCTAGGAACAAACCTAAACCAACTCCCACTTCTACTGGACCAAGATTTTAACGATATTGGTCATTATGATATTTGGGATGGGAACATAGGACAAAAAGATATTTTTTCTAATTTTGTTGTCTCATCAACTACAAGTTCTGGGTATAATATAAAAATATGGAATTCTACAGATTTTGGTTATTACAAATCATACCAAGACTCCCCGTATACAATAGATTGGGGTGATTGTGACTGTAATTGTCCAATTACACCATGTCTAAACTCAGCCGGCCAACCATGCTGCGAAACCTTACAATTTCCTAACTTAACAAACCCTTCAGACCACACTTATGCTGGTGTTGGTACGAGAAGAATTACAATAACACATGAAAGTCCGTGGGGACCAACGTCAACGTCCCAAGCAATCACAGTACCATTTATGTCACACAATAATTTAATGGCCACTGGAGGTATCCCAACAAGTGTGGCACCGATTATTGGACCTAGTGGTCCTACCGGTAACAATTCTTATTTTGGAGCTTACCCATTTTCACCACTAGATGGTGGAACTAACATATTACAATATAGTGGAATGTCACCTATATTCGGTGGTGGGAATAATAGTAATTGTTTTGATGTGACAGGAAACACAGAGAGTTTATTAGGAGCCTTCCAAAGTTACACTAACAGTAGTACCGCAGGTTTACCACCAGGATATCAAATGGGTATAACTGTGCCTCTTATGGGTGATGTTTTAAATCCAGTAACCAACACAACAGTACAAGGTGTTATGGGTGAAATAATAGCAGTAAACGCACAATATACATCGTATACAATTAGTGTTGGGACTAACACACCAATAACACTATACGATTTTAGTAATGGTGTTACGTTATATGAAGCTGTAAGTTGTGGGTTAGACGCTTTTGCATTTGGTGCGTTTGATTGTGTAAAATGTGAGATAGGTGATTGTACCTATTGTGAAACAAAAGATGAGTACATTGATAGAATTTCGTTATTAGCAGAATCTATAACGTTTAACAACCAAATGGGTGAATGGTCACCTAGTGATAATTATGTGGTTGGTGATATTGTTTTTGATAGTACCTGGGGTGAATGTTGTTGTTATATGGCAGTGAAAGATATAACACAAAGTGCTACCACCACCTCACCATGGGCTGGTATAAAACCTACGGATACATTCCAAGGTGTGTGGTGGTTTAACGGACAACCGGCCGAACATATCTGGGAAGCCTGTTCACCAATATGTGAAAGTTGTCCGGACTATACGTCAATACCATGTTACGACCCAACAAATAGTTGGAATGCGTACCCGACACCTCAAGGGGCAACTGTGGGCCCAGCTGGTGTGTATGTTAATGGTTCGGGGTATACTGCAGGACAGTTTACGTTAGGTCAATACGGTAATTGTTATAGAGCATTAACAACAGGAACACTACCACCACCAACAGGGTTAACTAATAGCTCAGATTGGGATTATATAGGGTGCTCTAGTTGGATATGTCCCCCAGTGTCAGCTTTAACAGCTTCAAGTGTGTCATGTCAGTTAGTTGCTGGTACTGGTTCCACAAGTACTGGTCCGTGTACGTCAATAGGGTATACAACCTATGAAGGTTGTACTAACGATTTTTTAGCTGGTGACTGCTGTGAAGATAGATTTATATGTGCGGACCCATATTCGTGCACACCATGCCAACCTATAAGTTCAGCTCACCCAGATTACAACGACCCAAGTGCTTTGAATCCATTACAAGGACCAGTTTTTGATTCCGAGATAGATTGTAATGGGTGGTGTAACCCAGACGCTTTTTCATGTACAACTCAGATAGGAGCCTCCAACAATTGTTGTATCGCACTTTCATGTGCTCAAGATTTACTAACATCAAACCCAGGATATTATAGTAGTGTTATACAACCAGTTATTGCCGCAGCTGGTACGAACCCATCACCGTTCCCAACAATGGTCGATTACATAGCTGCGACTTACGAGTTATGGTTTGGTCCAAACTACAATATTACTGATTGTAATAATGGTGTTTCAGGTATCGCTAGTGCGTGTTGTGACTACACATCATGGGTTTATAATTGTGAAGAGGGTTGTATAGAAGCTTTTATTGGTGACTATCCAACACAGGGTGATTGTTGGGCGGCTAACCCACAATGGATGGGTGTTGGAGTTACACAATGTGGTTGGGACTGTCCTGTGGTATGTGAGGGGTGTGTCCCAACATACACACTTGCCAATATGGGTTATCCGATTAATATGCAACTTCAGTGTGAAATGAATTGTTCTTGTGTTACCGCGTGTTACATATGTGATTGTACCGCTACAACAGCGTCAAACACAAACCAAACATGTGACTTATATATTGACCCTTCAACAGGTCAACCTGGTTGTCCCCACTGGCCACCAAACGAAGGTTTCCCATTAAACCCAGGTGACCCATTAACATTTTTACAACAAACTGATTGTATGGATTTGTGTGGGTGTGAAGGGGGGATTGATTGTTTTGTGGATTTAACCACAGGGGCACAACTTGGAGGTTGTAAATCATACCCTGATTTATATTTTATGATGATGGATAATGCAACGTGGAGTCCAGGGGCACCAGTTGATGCAGATGGTACACCTACAGGGTATACCACAGTAGAAGAATGTTGTTTGGCGACAGAGTGTTGCTGGGCTGTTTGCGAACAAGACCCAGCTGTGTACGACCCTGGGTATTTGGGCCAAAACCCATCGTGGTCCCCAGCGTTACAAGGTGGTGGTGGTGGTAACTACCCATGTTGGTGGTATGGTCAAGGAGTACCAGATGATACTAGTGATTTCGGTGGGGGGCAACCTTCTAATTGTTGTAGCCCTGCGTTCATAGATACTAACGGTGCCAACACAGGATTGGCGGGATGTTTCGATGACAACCCAGGTCACCCTTATTGTGATATGGTAGATTGTGTAAATTCGTTATGTCCAGCACCAGCACCTTCTCTTGAAATGACTTGTTGTGAAGTCCCAGTTGAATCGTGTGAGTGTGCATGTGAGGCCTTTTTAATTTCACAGGGATGGTCAGGGACATTAGATAATTCAGGAGCATATAGTAATTTTGAACAATATGATGAATGGGATACTGTGAGTTACGGTGATGGTAACACACCAGAGTGTTGTTGGATATGTACTTGCCCATTCGACCCATTAGGGTTAGTATTGGGTAGTGGGGTGTACGATTGTAATAGTGGGCCACCAGATGATGGTGACTATGTACCCGGCATACCAAATTGTTGGGTTAGTTGTGAAAGGCTACCAGCTACATTCGCTGCACCACCATCAAACACAATAGGTGACCCGTGTGGTCCTTGTAGTCCTGGTGGACCTGTATTGACATATTCCTGTAGTACAGAAGGATGTTCGTTATCTACCTGTATTTACAGCCCAGGAGGTTTTAACCCGTCCGAATGGCAAACACAACATAATTGTTACACATCATCTATTTGTGATACAACAGCATTTCCTGGTTATAACCAGTGTAGAGCGGATTGTTATTGTGCAGACCCAGACCCAGCAAATGAAATTTCAGACTGTACCGTTATGCAAGATTATTTAAATGATATATATTCACCAGGTACAGGTAATAACGGTATATACAATGGGAATTATATTCTCTACCCCACAACTTATCCACCAGTATCACCAGGAATGAATTTTCCTACCTGGCCTTTTGATTCACTAGCTACTTGTCTAACTGTCATAGCGTCGGGAGTGGATTGTTGTGATACACAACAAATGACATACGATTGTGACTTTTCCTGTAATTGTCCTGTTGTAAATGGAAATCCTTGTATTGGTGGTACAGGTTGTTTCCCAGTAATGACTGGTCCTCCAGGACCATTTACCACTTTAATTGACTGCCAAGAATGGTGCACATGGGAGTGTAATAGTAATGGTGCTCAAGTATGTCAATTTATACCACTGTCTCAAGCAGCTACAACATATTCATCAGCGGGAGACTGTAACGCCTCCAACGTTAATTGTGAATGTGGTGGTGTTGTGGAGGAATGGTGGTGTGATTGGGCAGGTGCTGACGCTGGTGCATACAATTCAATAGGTGCACAACCATGTCAACCAAGTTCATTTTTTGTCGGCCAAGGAGCACCATATCAAATCATGGCGATAGGTCAAGGTATGACTGGACCAGCGGACCCAACAAACAACTATCATGACGCTGTAGTGTTAGGAAATAACCCAACAGGACAAGGGTTTCCAAATTTAGCTTCATGTCAACAAATGTGTAGATTCTGTTGTGATTGTGCACCTCCAGGTTCAGGTATCTGTGATTTATGTGGAGACCCAAGTGTGGCAATATGTAATTGGGGTGACCAATACTGTAGTGCAAGTACCGTATGTAGTTTTGGCCCTAGTGAACTATCACCCTATCTATGTCAACAAAATACAAATCCATACCCTTGTCAAGCACCACAAACTGAATATTGCTGTCACGCAATAGATGGGTGCATATCTTTTATTGGTGCAGCACCTAATGGTAGTGATGGAAACCCATGTACTACTATGTATGGTACAAATGCTGCGGCATGTGCATCAGAATGTAATTTTTTATGTGGTGATTGTGTAAATGCGTGTGAGTGTGTGTTTTATAATGGTATACTAACAACTAATTGTTCTCCATACCCATTTAATAATATGGCAGATTGCCAAACTTATGTTAATACTATAACCATGTTAGATGATGGTGGTTCTTGTTGTAGGTGTTATGATTGTTTCTTAAATAGCCCTATAGTTTATACAGCTTATGACTCGGGTTCGTGGGTAACACTCACCACACCAGTAAACCCTATAACTCCAACCAACGCTGCAGCTTGGGTAAGTCTAACACAATACAATACCGGTGATATAGTTACAGCAAATTGGGATGGTTCTGAGTGCTGTTATGTTTGTGTTTGGGGGTTTAATGAAACTGGTGGGATAGCGAGTGACTGGTCTGTACCACCTTATTTTTATTATACAGCGTACATGAATGACGTAAGTTTGCTTACACCAGTTTGGCCAGGTGGTGGTTCTGGAAGTTTAGTTTGGGTACCGTGTGACGCGGGATGTCCAAGTGTCTCAGTCGTAACCTGGGACTGCATACCAGGAATAATAACCAACACATGTGAGTATGACATATTTAGTAACTTATATAATATAGTGTCACCAGGGACCGTCTTATTAAACACTACGGACGTATTAGATTTTATATCAGACCCAATGGGTTCACCATATCTACAAACAATAGATGTCAGAACAATTAAATGGCCCTACGGTGGGTGGCCAGTAGGGTCCCCAGCAACACCTTGTTTACATAATGGATATCCGTTAGGTGTTATTACAGGGATTTATATAGATAGTGATATGTTTACTGTTTATGGTATCAGTTCTGGCCCTTATTATTCATGGTCTAGTATGATTGCGTCTCTACAGAGTGTAAGTGTGGTAGATTCTAGTGGGTCGGTTGTAAGTTTAGGGAATACTCATTCAGAAATATGTGAAGCAATATGGATGTCCATCGGTTCAATTCCTGGGTCACTAGGTAAATGTGTTAGTACAACGGTAGACGCGTGTCTATGTACCCAAAGTCTTTGTGTTTGTCAACAAATCACCGGACCAACAGGAGCCTTTAGTATTGAAGCTGATTGTCTAGCATTATTAACTAATGTACCTTGTTGTGGTACTTGGTTGTGTTCTGGACCAACTTCTTGTGATTGTACTTTTGTACCAAACCTACTAACCGGATTCGCTTCAGAATTGGATTGTTACACCGCAAAAAATTGTTGTGAAGTACAATTGCCGGAGTATGATTGTGAAATAACTGTTCCGTCTCCAATGGCGGGAATACCAGACCTATGTAACTGCACCCAAACAGTTGGTGGTTTTTATACCGGAATAAACGCACTGAATGATTGTCTAACTGACCCTACTACATGTTGTTCAGCTACCACTTTACCAGATAGGTGGGAGTGTAATAAGGATTGTAATTGTATAATTGACCCATACGGTCAATATACAACATTACACGATTGTCATACCGCTATAAATAGTAATTGTTGTTATACTGGTGTTACTACTGGATGGGAATGTAATAAGGATTGTAATTGTGTATTAACAGCAACTGGTCCACATATGACTAAAGCAATTTGTGAGGCTCAAGTAAATGATTGTTGTTATACAGGTGTTACTAGATATGACTGTGTAACTGGTACTAATAATTTGTGTAAGTGTACACAAAACCAATTTGGGTTTTATCCCAACCTATACGATTGTGAAAATAGTATACCTGGACCAATAAATTGTTGTGATAAGGCAGTTGGCACTTGTTTAAGTTGTGAAAACCAAGTTGTAACATATACACAGGGTAAACATTACGGTACTAATGGCGGTTTGGGCGTATCAAATACTACTACAATAACACTACCAGCAGTTGTGGATAGGGGTTTATGGGTTTCAGGAACCGCAACATACGTCTACTTAGATGTGGTAGAAGACCCATTTGATGGTTGTTGCTACGTACTTCTCCAAACTACGAATCATAGTGGGTCTAATATGCTAGCAGCGGGAAGTCCACTTTTAATCTACTCACCAAGTATTGTGTATAATAATCATATTAATGGCTTTTTTGCTGACGGTACACAAAATTCTAACGTTAGTACGGTAGGGCTTGTACAACAACTCTACGGTCTATGGTGGCCTTGTAAGTCAGATTGTGTGACAGTACCAATTGTTGGGTTCGATTGTGACAATTGTCCAGGGACTTGTGTGTGTGTACCCAATAATACTATAACAGCCCAGTACCAAGGACCGGGAGCGTTGGCAGCTTGTCAAGCAGTTTGTGTTGCGGGTTGTGATGATTGTGTGTTTAATTTAGGTTCATATCTAACAGGACCTATTGACTTTGAAGGGGTATGGAGTGCTACTTTTGGTACGTATAATGTTAATGACTGTGTGGTAGACCCAGTGGATAAGTGTTGTTATTGTTGTGTCGAAGATACAGCAGTATCGCTGTGTACACCGTCTACACCCCCAGGAATGTGTCCACAGGGACAAACATGGATACCATTTCCTGTATGTGGGTGTCAACTACCAAATATGACATCCAATAGCATAAAAGAAAGTCTAGCAAGGTATGACCAACCATGTCTACCTCAATCTTGTATGGTTGGGTATACGTGGGTAGGTATGCCTGTTTGTGACTGTGTTGAAGATGGCCCTGGTGGTTCTGGTGTTGGGGGATGTAAGTCCATACACCAACCATCCCAAAATGTTGGTGTAAATATAGGTACTACTGCCTACCCAGTAATGTGGATGGATTGTAATGTGGATGTTGATGGTGGTATCTGTAAAGGACCTGGTGGTTCATTTGAACCAAGTTGTAATGATTGTGATACCTACATGAATGTACAATGGGGTGTACCACTACCATTAACATGGTACGCCAACCCATTGTGGATACAACACTTTGGTCCTGGGCAATGCATAGACGACCCAAACGCGGGATGTTGTTATTGTTGTGTTACGTCACCAACAGGTGAGCCCACAATCTTTGGTGAAGGTTGGCAAGTAGAAATCAATCAAACAGCCCCTTGTTCTGTTTACGATATGAATGGTGATGGAATTTTGGAATATTTTGGTAGTGGAGCACCTTCTTACCCATCATATCATGGTTGGGTTGCTTGTTCATCTAGTGTAGGTGTGCCATGTCCTGGACTCTCAAATATGAATTACGAATGTACACTACAACCGACTTGGGGTAACCCAAATAATTTAGTTTGTCTACCAGACCCACAGGGTTCTTTCCTGGATTTAGTAAGTTGTACAAATTCACCATGTCCTCCACCTGTCCCACCTTGTGAACAATGTTGTAAACAAGCTAAAAAAGGTGGTGGTTGGAATTACCAGTACCTACAACCCCAAATTATTCCCGGATTCCCCACTGACCCGTGTGATTGCCAATATTGGATGGGGGTAACCTGGATACCAACAACATATGCTGATTGTTGTGTACAAACACCATGCCCACCTGGAATGTACTGGAGTCAAATTGACTGTGAGTGTAAGACAATGCCTAATATTGCTACACCAGGTCCACAAGATGAAAATTCGTGTGTACAAACAGAAAATTGTGGTATAAACCATATTTGGGATTGGGGTGTGTGTGGTTGTGTCGTAGATAAATTAACAATAACATAGATATAATAATGGAAATATCTAAATATCTAGAAGAAGAAATTGGTAAGGTTTTTAAATTTGAAGTCGGACCAATTAACGTTACTAAAAAAATCTATATGCCTACCATTAAAAGATTTGAGAAGTGGTTAAGTGTGGTGGAAAAAAAAGAATATTTTAATAAGTTTGAGTTTTTAATTAGTGGTTCTTTCCCTAACCACATAAATAAAACAACAAATTGGAGAACTTGGGATGTAGATATTATTTTAATTGATAATGGAAATAATAGTTTAGAGTTAATTAGAGATACACTAGTAGATTTATCTAGAATAGCATTAGAACAATGTGATTTTTATATAGACGTTTATTACCAGAATAAAAAAGATGTGGAATTAAACAAAGTTTGTTATAGAGGAGGTGTAGAAAATTGTAAGGCTTATAGTTTTGAAAAAAAAGGTTTATGTTACGCACCCCACGTAAAACGAGACGATATAATAGTTTCTAATTGGAATATAGAAGAAGAAGTTATGAGTGGTCTTTGGGTGACTAAATTGAAATTCCCATCTAGAAAACAAATTCAGAGAATCAGTAAAGGATTTAAGTATGACGACGAAATTTATTTAAAAGACTATAAAAAACATTTTACACCTATTAATGTCACAGATAAATAAGTGTTATGATATTTATTATAAAATAACTAATGGGACTGAGTGAAGTAAAAGTAACGGGATGCATATTACCTCTAACAAAACTAGAGGTTTTAATGGGTATGGTACAAAGACCAGAAACCAGGTCAAATATATTTATTGAAAGGGGTAAGGTAACCGTTTTTGAGAAAGCACAAAGGTTAGGGCAAATAAACAGTATCGGTGAATTAGAGTTACACGGGTATGGTTATTATAAAGTAGAAAAACAACCATAAATTATGGCATTAGGAGCATATGGGATTAAAAGACCGGCAGATGTAAAGGTCGAAGACGTACAAATAATTGTACACGAACAAAGGGATAGAGACTCTTCGTCAATACCAACAGTGTATGAAATAGCGGCAACGACAGTATTAACCCCAATACTTCATACCGGACCTACCGGAACCGGAGGTCCTGCTGGTGAAATTTTAGGTGGTCTTTATGACCTACAACTCCCATCAGCAGTATTTGCTAATAAAGGTATCTATACGGTATATATTAGACCCGTAGAGATTAGAACTACAATATTAGATTGTGGTATACTATCATCACTACCGAATGTAAAAGGTCTCGTATTTGACCTAAATACAATACCAACCCAATATAGAAATAGGTTTTCCCCTATGGACTTAGTGGGGTATAGGATAGAATATTTAGATTCAGACAGTGGGGCAAAAATAAATAACTTCTTCAGGATAGTCACATCAAACTTCTATTGTGAGACAGTGGCACAAAATAATACAAACCCAACCCAAACATCACCTAGGTACGTTTATACAAACGCAAGGACTAATTTAATATATTGTACACTAACTCCTACTAGTGCACCATCTAATAACCCTAATGCGATTCCATTCATAGGGCAACCAGGACAATCAGTTATAATTACTAACACTTACTTTAACCCTATAGTACTTGATATAGAAATGGTGGACCATGATTTCGAGACTCTTGCCATAGCACTTTACGGTAATCAAGCAAAATCTGTCGACAGTGGAATTTACACACTTTATGATTTAACCGGGGCAAATAATATATACATGCAGTATGATTTGTATGAGGTCAGAGACCAATTCAACGGACAATTATTTGAAATTAAACAAAATAGAGGAAACAATATTGACTTTAGTCAAATGTTTGGCACAATAACTAACTTTTAAAGATTATGGCTAGTAATAGATTTAGATATCCACCGGCCCCTAATAACGGAGGGGATACTTTTAGTGATTATCTTGTGGGTAACCAGTTTATGGGGAGCCAACAGATGACATTGGGTAATTTTTATACTATGCCACCATATGAGAAACCAAACTCACCAGAATATAATCTAGGTACATTCTCGACACCAATTACACTACAATCATTAAATATTGAAAATTTAAGTGCAGCACAACAATTATCTAGTAACAACCTAGACGTTTTTGTTAATAACAATATAAGTGATATTTCTAGTTTTGTTTTGTATGGGTCATTGAAAAAAAGATTAGCGGTTGCGGTACAAACCATAGTTAATTTTTTTCCAGGAGCTTTATTTGTTGATGGGGTAGACACTAATTACGTTTCTGGTAATACAACAGCTTATGATATATTATATAATTCAGCTACAAAAGAAACCACATTTAAAACTAATGTTAATTTATTATCTAACCCATTTAGTTTAGAATTCACAACAAACGGGAATCAAATAAATAACAATATCAATCAACAACAGATACTAAATAATTTTGAAACATTT
>Ga0114916_1000465_pt1 | contig 27419 bp, 19 predicted proteins | sample MalvirAntarct_66_FD_83501 | JGI IMG/M metagenome (GOLD analysis project Ga0114916, IMG submission 83501) | Marine viral communities from the Global Malaspina Expedition - Malaspina viral metaG Antarct_66 | ecosystem: Environmental > Aquatic > Marine > Oceanic | place: West Anvers Island... | reverse complement strand
TCGCGCCAATGGTAGTGTGGTTCGCCCATGTGAGAGTAGGTCATCGTCAGCTCTCTATTCCTAGATAACCCCCTTTGCTTATGCAAAGGGGGTTTTCTTTTGGCTGGAGTTTGGTTGGGGTGGTGTTTATTGAATAATCGCGCTGATTTATTCAGTTTAGAGTACGTATTCTAGTGGGGGGTTATCATGAGCTTTTTAGAAAAGCTTACCCGCTCCTGCTGTGTCTTCAAAATCAAATCCTAGCTGCTCATCTTTACGCTGTCTCATTTGTTCTATACGCTGTTTACGTCCTGCGATAAGCCTCAGTACTTCGCGTTGCTGTTCTGTGGTCATATCATGCCATAATTGGCGCTCGATCCGACTGCGCAGGCAACCAAAGCAATAGCCTTTTTTATTGCTTTTACAAAGACCAATACATGGATTGGCAATCTCGAACAGCTCAAACTGTTGATTCATGGCTACTCCATCGCTATTATCGTCATTCCTTTGACCTATATAAAACTGCAATGACAACATTATTATGTCGCAAATACTGACTAATAGTGTGCCGTTTTATTGTTATTATTTTTGTTTAGCGGGTGCTATGCTTGGCTTTGATAGCCTATATAAGATAATCATAACAAAATTAACAAAGGAGATGATACGTGAACCTGATTTATATCCATGGACTGGACAGTGATGCGAACTCTACCAAAGGTAGGTTGCTAGAGGATTATTGCCACCAGCACCATTCTGATATCAATGTATATCGTCCTAACCTGAATAGTGCTCCTGAGCAAGTTTTTGAGCAGTTAGTTGAATTGGTAACCGAATTAAATAAAGGTGCTAAAACTATACTGATCGGTAGCTCATTAGGTGGTTATTTTTCCACATTAATAAGCAACCATATAGGCTGCCCAGCGTTACTGCTAAATCCCAGTACTCAGCCTCATATCACCCTACAGCGTTTTTATAATACATCGATATCAAATCGAGATAGCAGTGATGGGTTACCTAATAATAAAGTCCTGCATACGACGGCGGGCGGCTGGAATATTACTCCCTCAGATTTACAATGGTTTGCAGACCATCAACTTTTAGCAGTAAATTATCCCGATAAAGTTGCTGTGCTACTGAAAAAAGGCGATGAGCTGTTAAATTCTGAATTGTCTAAAGCTTTTTATCAGAGTCAAGGCGCATCGGTAGCTGTGCAAGCAGGTGGCGATCACAGGTTTAGCGATTTTGGTGAGCAATTGCCAAAGGTGATTGATATGCTACAGCAGTTGCTCTAAGTTCAAATAAAGCTGACATAGCGTATTAAATAGACGACATTATCTGACGTAAGCGACTGACTATTACCGTTACCGTCGCTATTTTTCGTTATAATGGTTTAATAGAATTAATCGTATATGAATATTTAAGGATGCATTTGTGAGTCAGTATAATGCGCAATCATTAGAAGTTTTAGAAGGGCTTGAGCCAGTACGTCGTCGTCCCGGTATGTATACTGATACCACTCGCCCGAATCATTTGGCGCAAGAGGTCATTGATAACTCGGTTGATGAGGCGTTGGCTGGTTATGCTAAAACCATCAAAGTGCAACTGTATAGTGATGGCTCGTTGTCTGTCGAAGATGATGGACGCGGTATGCCGACGGATATTCATCCTGAATTTAACCAATCAGGTATTGAGCTAATTTTGACCCGCTTACATGCAGGTGGGAAATTTTCGACTTCCAATTATGAGGTGTCAGGTGGCTTGCATGGCGTGGGTATCTCTGTCGTCAATGCGCTATCAACGCGTGTTGAGGTTACGGTATGGCGTGATAGCACACAGTTTGATATGGCGTTTGAAAATGGTGCGCCCGTTACGCCGTTAACCGAAGCGGTCAGCTCAAATAAGCGCAAACGCGGTACTAAAGTGCACTTTTGGGCAGATGGTAGTTTCTTTGATACGCCAAAATTTAATGTAAAGCAGCTCAAGCATAATTTGAAAGCCAAAGCGGTGCTAGCAGCTGGACTGACGATTGAATTCACCGATGATATCAATGATGAAAAGGTGGTTTGGCAGTTTACGGATGGGGTGGTCGAGTATTTAAACGAACAATTAGATGGTCTTGAGACATTGCCTGAGGCACCTTTCTATTATAATTACGATGCGAAAGCGGGCGAACGAGCTGCTATTACCTTTGCCTTGTCTTGGTTACCTGATGGTGGGACGCCAATTCAAGAAAGCTATGTAAACCTGATTCCTACAGCTCAGGGCGGTACGCATGTTAATGGACTGCGCACGGGTATCTTAGAAGCCTTGCGTGAGTTCTGCGATATCCATAATTTACTACCACGTAGTGTGAAGCTAACCGCAGAAGATGTCTGGGATGGGGTGAACTATATCCTGTCTCTTAAGTTCTCTGAGCCGCAGTTTTCTGGACAGACCAAAGAGCGCTTGTCTAGCCGTGAGGCTGCAGGAGCTGTGCAGACATTGGCAAAAGATGCCTTTAGTCTTTGGCTAAACCAACATGCTGACATGGGTACACAAATTGCTGAATTGGCAATTAATAAAGCAGGGCGCCGTCTTAAATCTGCTAAAAAAGTCGCCCGTAAGAAAATCACTCAGGGACCTGCATTGCCCGGTAAGTTGGCAGACTGCCGCGGTGATTTGCGTGATGGCGCAGAGTTGTTTTTGGTGGAAGGAGATTCGGCAGGTGGTAGTGCCAAACAAGCAAGAGATCGTCATTATCAGGCCATATTGCCACTGCGCGGTAAGATTCTAAATACATGGGAAGTATCCTCAGATACTGTGCTGTCGAGCCAAGAAATCCATGATATCGCCATCGCTATCGGCGTTGATCCGGCATCTGACGATTTATCTGAGCTACGTTATGACAAGGTATGCATCTTAGCGGATGCCGATTCTGATGGACTGCATATTGCTACCTTGATCTGTGCGCTATTCGTGAAGCACTTTCCTGCCTTAGTCGATGCTGGTCATTTATTTGTCGCAATGCCGCCACTCTATCGCGTCGATGTGGCTAAAGAAGTGCATTATGCGTTAGATGAGACCGAGCTTCAGCATATTTTAGCCAATGTACCGGGCAATAAAAAAGCCCAAATCACACGTTTTAAAGGCTTGGGTGAGATGAGTGCAGAGCAGTTGCGTGAAACAACCATGAACCGTGATACTCGACGTCTGGTTCAGTTGGATATGGATGACATGGTACTAACCAACAGTGTGATGGATATGCTGCTAGCCAAAAAGCGTGCTGCTGATCGTAAGATATGGCTAGAAGATAAAGGTAATCTAGCTGATATCTCATAGCTATTTTTAGGACGCTTAGCATTATTTATAGTCATGATTGAGTAAGCTATAACATAACAAAAGCATGTAAAATCCAGATTAGTGATACCAGCTTAATGGTATTATATGGATATCTTCTACTACATGGTGCCGTTATGACATCAAAACTATTTAATCGCTCTAATGCTAACAGTGCTAAGCCGCCACGCTCTAAAATATTACCAAGTCTCAATAAAAAACAGCTTGGGAATTTGGTTCCTAGACGCGGCAACAAGATTGCGCCAGTGATTGCGTCTGCATTGTTAAAAGCGGCAGGCTGGCGCACCGTTGGTGAGATAGCAAATATTTCACAGGCGGTGGTGCTAGCGCTTCCGCATACATCAAATATCGATGGTGTATATGCGATACCCAGTTTGTTTGCGCTCGATTTGAAAATCAGTATTATGGGCAAACACACCTTATTTAAGGTGCCGGTCCTTGCACAATTACTGCATTGGATAGGTATTGTTCCGATTGATCGCCGTAATAAAGGCTCCGTATTACAAGCGAGTATTGATAAATTTAAAACAGGTGAGCCATTGTTTTTGGGGTTGTCGCCAGAAGGTACGCGTCAGTACACCAAAAATTGGAAGTCAGGCTTTTATTATTTAGCAGTGGGTGCCGGTGTGCCAATCTTGCCAGTGGCGCTGGATTACAATACCAAAGAGATACGCTTTATGCCTTTGGTCTATCCTACCGGAGATATCGAAGCCGATTTGCCAAAAATATATGCTCAATATCAAGGTGTAATTCCAAGACATCCTGAGCGTTTATCGCAGCCGCTACAGGACGTTAATAAATCAGCGGAGTAGTTTTTTAAGCAGTAGCTGATTATATTTATAAAAAACCCCTGATATGGAGTATCAGGGGTTTTTTGTTTGCGCTTATTAATCTTGAGCCCTTACACATTAAGGCTTTATAAAGTTGCTTATAAGTAAACTTCTTATAAAGGTAACTGACGGTTAGAAGTGCTTACACCGCCATCGACGGGCAAATTGGTACCAGTAATCATGGCAGCATCATCGCTTGCTAAGAAAGTAATCACCGCGGCAATATCGTTTGGTGTGGCACAGCGTCCTAATGGACTATTATCTGATGATTCATCTATATTTGCTTGAAGATCTGTTATATCAGTATTTTGAATATCGGTGTTTTGAATCGCATCTGATATATCAGACTGAGTGACGCTTGGATTTACTGCATTAACGCGCACGCCGTCTGCGCTGTGTGCCGAAGCCAACGTACGGGTCAAATCAGTAATACCTGAGGTGGCAGCATCATAAGTTGCTGCACTCTGATCGCTACTACAAGCTGCAAATGAAGGAACGTTAATGATACTACCTTTACTCTGTATTAAGTAAGGCATCGCCGTCTGACAGACATACAAGGTTTCACTTAAATAGTCATCAACAGCTGGACTCTTCTGTTCAGTAGATAACCCACTATTTCTGCCTTGCGTCGTTTGTGCTGCGTTATTCACCAATATATCGATTGTTTCAAACTTATCGATGACTCTTTTTATCATCTCTTGTACTTGGCTCTCAACACCAATGTCACAAGCAATGGTTAAAAAGTTGTCGGTATGAATCCATGTACGGTCTTGTGGAAACCCTTCAGTGATTTGATTTAATGTATCGGTCGAGCGTCCGACGAGTATGACATTAGCACCTTCATTCGCAAAACGAATGGCAGTTGCACGACCGATATGTGAGTCGGCACCTGTTACGACGACTGTTTTCTCTTTAAAGCGTTTCATGATGGGCAAGTCCTTGTTATCATCAGAGAGTTATTTGATACATAAATGGGCTAATTATATTGTAAAGTAGCATGCGTATTAATTGATTCTTCAATACGCGAGTAATACCGCTTTTATATCATCATAACAAGACACTGTGCTGAAAGCGACCATGTATAATTGCTATTATGTAGTTTATTTTTTATCCAATAGTCTTGGAGTAGCAGTTGCATTTATCCGCTGCAAACCAATTGCGCCGCTTATAATAGCGTATTTTTTTCAGACAAAAAGGTGGTGACTGTGCCCAGTGATTCGACGATGGTAATGTCTGATGGAAGCTATCTTATGCATGAAATGGCTTGTTATTTACGAACAGATATCTTAAAGATTATCTTACCGGATATGCCAGTGGTAGAGAGTAACTATCAAGCGCAATATTCTCAGTACCAGCTACCACTGGGCGAACTTAACTTAGTAGAGTTGGTGATATATTTGCCTACTGACATGCTGCCAGCTGATATTGAGGCACTAGGTAGGACAGCTTTTAATGCTGTAAATATATGGCGCAAGACTCATATATCAAGATCTATAGACAGCCAGTTACGTAGTATTGATGTCTTGGTTTTGGATATCCAACGTCAAAATGATATTGATAATGAACATGATGTTCATAATAAATCCTGCAAAAAAAATCCTGTTCAACGTCTAGCCCATAGTTTTACGGACAGTGATTTAGTAGAGGGTTCGCCCGTTGATACAAGTGCATCTATTCAGCCATTACAAGCATTTGGCTGGCATGACTGGCATATTCATTTAAATAAATTACAGATACCTTGCGAGCTATGGCGATTTTTATACTATCGTTTAGGGCATTCACAGCAGGATAATAAAGATCATATAACAAATTCCGAAAACGATATTATTACTGGATTTCTAAATGTTGCCGACTTCTTTGCACCTGCAATTACGATAGATAATGCATTGATAAAATATGGTTTGCAAAATGAGCCTAACTCGGCATTGATAGCGATGTCGCTGGCGCAAAAAACCAATAGCCCAACTAAGCAGATGTATCAACAGCATATGGCGCAAGCCACTGTCTTATGGTCACAACTTAGCATGCAGATGTTAGAAACAGTTTATAAAAATCCTGCTGCGTTTAAGCAAAAAGAATCATCGGAGAAGTCTAGTGAGGCAGATTTTTCTCATTGGCAACAGCAGATATTAGATGAGTCATTGTTTTCGCGTCATGAGTTAATTCGCACTTTATATAAGCATCCCAAGCAAGCGCAGCAGTTGCAGCAACAAGGCTATGTCGTTCACCAACATTCTTACGAGTGTTTGGGGCGGCATTATGTACTAATATTTTATGGACAAGATGCAGAAGGAAAGCATAGTAAGTCGGCTATATGCCCAAATTTAGCGAAAATTGCTTTAGATGTGGCGACACGATTACCAATGGCAGAACTACATCATGTGATTGTATTGGGTATAGATTTTATAATAGAGGCTGAAGATGCTTTTATGGATCTTGATTTATGGATTCAGCCAGTTAATCCCATGACCCAGCGCGAGCGCCAACTGACTAAAAAGGTTCAGCAGTTACAGCAAAATAATCAGAGTAACGCTAGTGAAATTACCGAAGATAATAAGAAAAAAGCTGATTCTAATCATCTATCATAAAGACGCTTAAATATTCCAAGTGCATCTCGCCCTAATAATACTGACTAAAATTACTTATTATCAAACATAAAAAAAGACAGCCTAAGCTGTCTTTTTTATAAAATAAATCAATAACGATAAATTATCTTAGATTATTAGGACCATCGATATCACTATCATCAGTTGCAATATGATTGATATCAACCGTAGAAGAATTTACATCACCGGTAGAGCTTAAGTTATTAGGTGTGATGGTATTATTATCTACTTGGGTTGTGCTGCTACCAAACGTATCAGTAGCTGTACTTGGCGTATTGTCACGTACTGAAGCAGCAACCTTATCTTGAGTCGATGAGCTTGGTGTCAAAGCAGATTTTGCTTTTGCTTCATCACGTTCTCTGTCCATTTTATCCTGCATTTTGCGTAAGAAACGTGCTGCTGCTTCTTGACCACCTAGACCAAACGATAGGGCAAATGCTACTGCAACTGCACCTAAAGTTAGACCAAATGCTAGGTTAACAATAGAGTCAGCAATACCCATTGCTTTGAGACCCATGGCAAGTACTAAGCCCATGATCAAAACGCGCACGATATTTGCTAGGAACTGTGAACCTTGTTCAGAGCGCTCAACGACACCAGCGATGATGTTGGCAAGCCAAAAACCGATGAATAGGATAATTGCGCCTAAGATGATATTGGCACCGAAAGCAATAAACATCGCAATAATGGCTGAGATAGGTTCAAAACCCAATAAGTCAGCAGCAGCGATAGAGGCAAATAACATGGCAAAAAATACGATGGCATAGCCAACTAAATCAGAAACCTTTTTATCACCCATGGTCTGTTGAAGACCAACTTTGGCAGGTAACTGATTGATTTGCGTATTTTCAAGCAAGCCTTTGATGATGTTTGCAACCATACGTACAACATAAAAAGTCACAACCAAGATAGCAATTGCCATAAAGATATTTGGCAAGGCTTCCATGATTTTGTTTAACATGTTGGTTGCAGGGCGAGCAATTACATCAATTTTTAGGGCATTTAAAGCAGCAATGATTGTTGGAATAATCACTACTAGAAAGGCTAAAGAACCTGCAATGTTGGGTAAGCTATTCTGTTCGCTTAAACCAGCTTTGGTTGCAAGCTTCTGGACATCGAAAGTAGAAACAAGGTTGGTTACGATGCCACGTACTACTTTGGCGATGATGTAACCTACTACGAATACTACAACAGCAATCAGAATATTAGGGATAAAGCTGAAGATTTTATCAACCATATTGGTTAATGGAGCAAATAAACCGTCAAGCTCTAGTTGGCCTAATACCATGGTCAATACTACTAATAGAATGAACCAATAAACCATGTCAGCAATCGTGCTGCTCATTGGTTTTACACCAGCTTTTGCACTTAAACGCTCATCCATTGAGGTTTTTGAAAGCGCAGCATTGATGGCAGTACGTGCAACCGTTGCAATAACCCAACCGATCACACCAACTGCAATAGCAGCGATAAGATTAGGGATAAAGGTGAGTACTTGGTTTACCATGTTGGCAAACGGTGCTGAAATAGAGTTTAGGTTTAACTGACTTAACGCGCCAGAAATAGCAATAACGAAAATAAACCAAAAAACAATCTTAGAGATAATGCCCTCTAAGTCATAGCTTTTACCCGTTGAAGAGTTCATACGTTGATTGAGATTGATTTTAGACAGCACGCCGCGTACCAGAGCAGCTATGCCCAAGGCGACAAGCCAACCAATGATAAAAATAAGAATAGCGCCGATGATGGAGCCGATAGGGCCACCCAGATAACCGTTGAACGATGTAAACATTGGATTCATCCTGTCCTCCTCTAATGATCATGTGTCTGCTATAAGATAAGAAAATCACTTTAATTCAAGCGTCTCATCTGAGGCAAACACACACCTATTTATTAGTATTTTTAATTAAAATTATTTGAAAATTTGATTTTAGTGCTTTATAAGAAATTTATACTTAACAATCAGTAGTCACTATTAACAAGACATACCTTTTGTTATTTCTTTCCTTAACCAATTTAGCTTAACTTATGTAATTATGAATTTAAAGATAGAAAGCTTAACGTCTTACTATATTTGTGTGATAAGTTGTTATTTTTACGGTAAATATTAACATAGACTGTACATTTGACCGATAATTTCAAGTGAGTCATAGCAGGCAAAACTAAGATTTGCTATTATAGATAAATGTGACATCTCGCCACTATTATTACAATTTGAGAGCATTTTATGAAAAAAATCACTACCCTAAGCATCAGTGCCCTTGCTAGTGCTATGTTATTAATTACAGGCTGTAGCGCAAACAATGGCAGTAAAGAAACCGCTACCAAAAGTGTTTCAGTGACTGAACAAAGCCCTGCCAAGGAAAAAGTAGGCTATAGCTTGGGCTATATGATGGCAGAAGGGAATAAAGAAGCGGTTGGGGATCTGCACCTAGATACGTTTGAAAAAGGTTTCCGTGATGGCTATGAAGGCAAAAAAGCGGCATTGACAGAAGAGCAAATGCAAGAAGTGTTAATGGCCTATCAAAAAGAACAGGAAGCGAAGTTTGTGAAAGATATGGAATCTAAAGCGGGTGCAAACAAAACTAAGGGCGCCGCATTCTTAGTAGAGAATGGCAAAAAAGCTGGCGTAAAAACCACTGCTTCAGGTCTGCAATATAAAGTAGTGACCGCAGGTACTGGCAAGTCGCCAAAAGCTACGGACGTAGTTGAAGTAAACTACGAAGGTAAATTGATTGACGGTACTGTATTCGATAGCTCATATGAGCGCGGTGAGCCAATTGAATTCCCACTAAACCAAGTAATCGCTGGTTGGACTGAAGGTCTACAGTTGATGAAAGAGGGCGGTAAATACGAGTTTTATATCCCTTCTGATATCGCTTATGGTGAAGCGGGTAACGCAGGTATCGAGCCTAATAGCACGCTAATCTTTACCGTTGAGCTATTAAAAGTAAAGTAATTAGCAGTAATTAATGCTAATTTAGTATTGATACAGTAGACGTTAAAAGAAGCCCTCTTAATGTAAGAGGGCTTCTTTTTGCGTAAGAAATAGCACTTAAGCTTTCGACGTTAATGAGCCCTTATCAAAGGTTCTTTTGGAAAACTTTAGAATTGCGACCGTTATTATACTTCTCGCGGCGTACTTCAGGTAAGGCGCTTGCCTCAACTTCAGCAAACCCTTGTTCAACGAACCAATGTGCTGTACGAGTGGTCAATACAAACAACTTGTGTAGACCATGGCTGCGTGCTTGTTGCTCCAAAAATGCCAGCAAATCAGCGCCGCGGCTACCGCTGCGATATTCTGGATGTACCGCGACGCAGGCAACTTCTGCTGAATCTGTATCGAGTGGATAAAGCGCTGCACAACCTAAAATCATGCCGTCACGTTCGATGACGCTATAATTATCAATCTCTTGCTCCAAGCGTTCGCGTGAGCGACTGACTAAGATACCTTGCTCTTCTAACGGCGATAATAGCTCTATCAGCCCTACCACGTCATCGACATCAGCGCGGCGAATCTCTTCATAAGGGTCGTGACTAATCAAGGTGCCAGAACCATCACGGGTAAATAGCTCTTCAAGTAGGGCGCCGTTTTTGGCATAAGAGATAATATGGGTGCGATGAACCCCTTGGCGACAGGCATTGCTGGCACAGCTCAAAAAGTAATTAATCTCACAGTTTAGATCACGGTCACGTAAGAAGCGATCGACCTCATTTGGAATCATTTCACGTAACAAACGATCATTGTGATTGATACCGGCTTCTTCTCCTAGGAAAATCAGCTTATCAGCACCAAGCGCCACGGCGGCACTAAGAGCAACATCTTCCGCGAGCAAGTTGAAAACTTCGCCGGTTGCCGAATAGCCCATAGAGCCTAAAATTACAATATGATCGTGTAGTAGATTATTTTTGATGGCTTCAACATCGATAGAGCGTACTTCGCCTGTCATCTGGTAATCAACGCCATCGCGGATACCATAAGGACGCGCAGTGACAAAATTGCCCGACACTGCATCAATACGTGAGCCGTACATAGGTGAGTTGGCAAGCCCCATCGATAGCTGCGCTTCAATCTGCAAGCGAATAGCACCAACCGCTTGTAATATAGAAGGCATCGCGACGCGAGGTGTCACACGAATATCTTGATGCAGTGGCGATTCAATATCAGCATCTTTGAGGTTTTTCTCGATCTGTGGTCGCGCCCCATGCACCAATACCAGCTTGATACCCAAGCTATGCAATAAAGCAAAGTCATGAATCAGTGTGCTGAAATTTGGATGATTGACCGCCTCACCACCAAACATAATCACGAACGTTTTGCCGCGATGGGTATTGATATAGGGGGCAGAATTACGGAACCAATGGACGTATTCAGGGTTAATCTGGGGCATGGCGCTAGTAGTCATAATGGGAGCAATAGTCGTTAGAATAAGAAAAAGGGCGTGACAGAGAATGCCTGTCGCTAAAGGATCGCTAAAGATTTACCATAGCAAAAAACGTCGTTATGAGCTATCTTTTATTTCAGTAGCGTTAAAGAGTCTTCGCAGCAGATTAACGATATACACAACATCAACACAGGGTTAATATACGTATAAATGCTTTTTGCTATGCTAAGCGCTATTGCTTTACCGATGGCTTATTCAGATAATTGATAAAAATAATAATGTTTAAAAGTTAACATGACTGAGTATGACCATATATGATGGTAAATTGCTTATTCTCCTATATTTTTAAAACTACTAACTTTTACCAGCTGCTTTTTTACCAGCTTTGTTTTACCGATACATCAACTAGGGATAATGAATATCATGAAGAAAAGTAACCATTTTGCGAACCCATTCAGTGCATGGACTGGACACCGCTTGTTTCATGTTGTCGCTGGTACGCTTGTTGGCGTAATGGCTGTCACGCAAGCATCAGCGATGTTACCCACACCAGAACAAGCCGTTAATAATTCAGTAGCAGTTCAGTCAAACTTTAATCAAAACAGTCAGTCAAATGCGCAAGCAGTTAACAGTAGAATTACAGCGTCATTGATTAGTGTTGATGCCAATGGTAAAGAAATACTGGTTCCTGTGGATGCAAATACGCGTTTGCAGTCAGGTAATGTCTTAGAGTATCAAGGCTATTTTACCAATACCAATGCGGATCGTGTTCGTAAAATGACCGTGACGATGAGTATTCCTGAACAAGTAGAATTACTGCGTGCTGTTTCTCCTGATTTTCCTTATGGTAGTGCAGACGGCAATACCTTTGCCCGTATGCCGCTACGTGGAAAAGTTGACAATCAGTTGCAGGAAATTCCGTTAAAATTCTATAAAGCCGTACGCTGGGATTTGGAAGGCGTTGGTCTTAATGATACAGTCGCAGTGAAATACCGTGCACGTGTCAAATAAGTTTATGCTTTGATATCTGCTTCAACAAAAAAGCACCGCAGTAATCACTGTGGTGCTTTTTTTATCGTCAATCTTTAATATCTGTAGTTAGCAGGATTTTTTATATATCCTTTTCCACTATAAATTAAAGAGTGGCATATTTACTCTTAGATTTTTCGTTAATAAGTTGCTTAATGGCATGAATTTTGGCGGTAGTGGCTTGCGAGCCAGCAGTAATCACAGCGCTGCGCTGGCTAGTATCTAGCGAGCTGATATGACCGACATTTGGCATAATCACAATATCAGCACTATCACGCTCATGACGCATTGATGCAGCGCTATGATTAATTGGAGATGCTTTCGCATTATAGGCTGCATTGGCGATTAAACTGTTTTCAAGAAAGCCCCAAAAGCTGGTTAATGAATTGAGGTGTGGTTTTTGATTGACAGTCGATGTATTAGCGTTAGCAGCAGTCACATCAACGGCGATGATAATATCGGCACCCAAATCACGGGCGCTATCCACAGGCACCAAGCTGACCACGCCACCATCAATATATTTTTTGCCGACTTTTTCAGGGATGCGCGGTGCAATAAAGATATTAGGCACACTACAGGATGCTTGTACCGCAAGCCCAACATCACCCGTGGTAAAGACCGCTTTTTTCAACGTGTTTTTATCAGCAGCAACCGCCGCAAAGGAGATGGGGAAGTTTTCTATCGTTCGTCCACCAACATTCGTGTTAATAAAGTTTTTGAGCTTAATACCTTCGATAAAGCCTTGGTTAGATAAAGTAAAGTCTGTCAACTCACTATCAGTGGTGTTCAATGCCAAGTGTTCAAGCTCTTTGGTAGTATAACCACTGGCATATAAGCTACCAACTAAGCTCCCGACACTAGTGCCTACTACCAGTGTCGGTTTGATACCGTTCTCTTCTAATGCTTTAATCACGCCTACATGAGCGAAACCTTTTGCACCGCCACCACCTAATACTAAAGCTACCGTAGGTTTGTTCGGTACTGACGTATCTGCTGGCGCGACTGGCGTCAAACTATTACAAGCACTCATCAACATAGCAAATATAGCGAAGAGGCTCAGACGAAGCGTCAATAAAAAATGATAATAAGGGTGGCAGATAGAATGAGAGGACATAAAAAACCTTATCAAAAATTATCATAGAGGAATAAATAGCGGTGTAGTAGGGTATTCATCAATAGGTTACGCAGAAATCAGCTAGACGTTGTATGGCGAAATAGCTTAGCATAAGGTATTAGTTAGCATAATAATTTAGCGGTATAGCTAGGCACGTTACAGAATATTGATCATTATCACATGATAAGACAGCTTATAAGCTAGCATGAATTCTTAAACAAGACACTTGACCCTATAAAATTTATATTAACATCGTTAGGATTTTTGATGCCCACATCGGTTAACCCTGCTACACCAAATTTACTAGACGTTTTGGCACTTGATATGCCGGTGACGGCGCTGGCAGGTGTTGGACCAAAAGTGGCCGAGCAATTGACGCAATTGGGCATTGCCCGTATCTTTGATTTGCTACTACATCTGCCACGCGACTATGAAGATCGTAGTCGCTTAGTATCAATAGGCGATGTGGCTCATGGACAAGCCGCCATGATTACTGGTCGCGTCGTGCATGTCGATACCAATCGCAGCGGCATGACGGTGATTGTAGATGATGACACGGGTACGATATCTCTACGCTTTTTTAAGGTATATCGTGGACTTGCTCAAACCATGTGTCTAGGTACCCATCTGCAATTATTCGGTGAAGTCAAAGTGAGCCGCTACGGTAAGCAGATACATCATCCTGAATATCAAATTATCAGCAGTAACGAGACGGTAGTAAATACGGGTTTACAGCCTATTTATCCAAGCGTTAAAGGTTTACATCAAAATAAGCTGCGTACATTAATTAAGCTTGCACTGCAAACGGTTCGTAGTCAGGGCTTGCCAATGACTTTATTTGCGCCTGAGGATTTTTCAGTCGTTGCGGATTTGCCATTAGTGCCTTTGGAACCAGCTAAAATACCGATAACCGAGCCAGATTATCCAGAAGATATCTTTTCTACCCTCGCGCGTAGTGTGCCTGACAACGGTTTTAGTAGTAGTGATAACAGTAACAGTAGCGTCAATAGAACGAAGCCCTCTTTTTATCATAGTCAAAATAATACCAGTTCCGATGTTATAAGTATGGCTAACAATAACGTCTATAATTTAACCATATTTGAGGCGTTGGTATTACTGCATACGCCGCCTACTTATACTGATGCTGGTCAACAATACAAATTATTAACCCAATTAAGCGCTCGTACTCATGCTGCTTGTCAACGCCTCATTATTGAAGAGTTGACTGCACATCAGCTCAGCTTATTATATCGCCGTCAGCAATTGCATCAGTATAAAGCGCCAAAATGTGCTATCCAAAGTCCATTGGCAGATAAATTATTTGGTGCGTTACCATTTGATTTAACGGGTGCGCAGAAAAGAGTTATGAGAGATATTACCGCTGATATGGCGACTTCAATACCAATGCTCAGATTGGTACAAGGCGATGTTGGCGCTGGTAAAACCTTAGTCGCGGCAGGCGCGGCGGGTTATGCATTAGATAGTGGTTGGCAGGTGGCGGTGATGGCACCGACGGAGATTTTAGCGGAACAGCATTTGGTTAATTTCAAAAACTGGTTTGAGCCGTTAGGTATTGGTGTCGGTTGGTTGGCTGGTAAACAAACCGCTAAGCAGCGCCGCGAAGCGTTAGAAGCGGTGAACGAGAATACCGTACAAGTAATCGTTGGTACTCATGCGCTTTTTCAGGATCAGGTGCAATTTGCCAAATTGGGTTTGGTTATTATCGATGAACAGCATCGCTTTGGTGTTGAGCAGCGTATGGCGTTGACCAATAAAGGCGTGGCTGGTAGCACACCGCATCAGCTGATTATGACTGCAACGCCCATTCCGCGGACGCTAGCGATGAGTGTTTATGGCGATATGGACACTTCTATTATCGATGAGCTACCACCAGGGCGTACACCAATTACTACCGTAACAATTGACCGCAACCGCCGTGATGATGTGATTGAACGTATTGCAGTTAATTGTGAAGCTGGCAGGCAGGCATATTGGGTGTGCTCACTGGTTGAAGAGTCGAGTGTACTCGATGCGCAAGCTGCTGAGGCGACTTATGAAGATTTGAGCGAGCGTTTAGATATTCGCATTGGCTTGGTGCATGGCAAAATGAAAGGCGCTGATAAACAAGCCATTATGCAAGCGTTTAAGGCAGGACAACTTGATTTGTTAATAGCTACCACAGTTATCGAAGTGGGTGTTGATGTGCCCAATGCTTCACTGATGGTCATTGAAAATGCAGAGCGATTGGGTCTATCGCAATTGCACCAATTACGCGGGCGAGTCGGGCGCGGTTCAACAAAAAGCTATTGTGTGCTGTTGTATCAGAAGCCGTTGTCGGAGACAGGTATTGAACGTCTAAATGTATTGCGTGATAGTACTGATGGTTTTGTCATTGCGCAAAAAGATTTAGAGCTGCGTGGTCCGGGCGAGTTATTAGGAAAGCGTCAAACAGGTAATGTTGGCTATTATTTGGCGGACCTTATTCGGGATGAGCAGTTATTTGCTATTGCCCAGCGTTTGGCAAAGCATCTGATTGCAGATCCTGCACGCAAAGCCGATGTCAGCCAACTGATTCATCGTTGGATGCCAGAGGCAAGTCGTTATACCAATGCTTAATGATAGTTAAATCAACCTATTTTCTATTACTGGTTACTATAAAAAAAGCCATTATTTTCTTAAAATAATGGCTTTTTTATGGTTTTATAAATCATTTATCAACCAATAATTAACACTGTATTCTGATTTTAATGAACTAATATTGACTTATGTGTTCATGAGTTATTATTGAACTATGATTATTTGTGTGGCAGTTTACGATAATGGATTGCCACAGTGTTTTCCATGCGTTTGCTAGGATATCGCGTTTTGCATAATGATATATGTTTAAAATATGCGTATTTCTAGTCGTTTTATCGATTCTAACAGGACGTTAGGATGAGAACTTGATTAACTTCATAGTGGCAATCTATCTGCTTTGTCTGATGACTACTGTGCCATTCATGCTTTTTATTAACGACCTGAATTTATTAACAAGGATGTTTCATGAAAAAGACGTTAACCTTCGTTTGTGCTATCGCCACACCATTATTATTTAGCCAGTCTGCTTTTGCTGCATTCGATTATTTTAAAACCGATGGTAGCTTCAAACGCTTTTCGGTCTCTGCTGGCTGGTTGCATGCCTCTCCGCAAGGCACGGCCAATCCTCTAGAAAATACGACAGCCATTAAAGATGGTACTGTCGCTAAAAACGGCAGTGTTAAAATAAAAACTGTCAGAGAGGTTATTGATCCTGATCAAAGTGAGCTTACTAAAGTTAAAGTAAATACAGGCCTAACTGCTATAGGGGTAGTAAGCTTTAGAGGTGAAGAAACTGATTTGTCTAGAACTACCCTAGGTGATGTATCAGGTCAAGTTAAGCTTGGCGGTTTAGAGAATTTCAGCAGTCCAGGTACGGGTCTTGAGTCTGCTGATGTTGATACTTTTGGTTCGCTATTTAACTATTATCTAAATGATAACTGGTCGATTGAAGTCAAAGCCGGATTTCCTCCTAAAGTAAATATTATGGGTAAAGGGAAAGTGTATGCACCTATATCTGGTGAGGTTACAGCTGGTGGAATAGGAGAATATGCACTACCAAAATTTAAAATTAAAAAAGAACAGCTTATAACCGATTTAGAACAAGGTGATGGCGTGGCATCTAAGGCTCGCGCATGGCTACCGGCAGCGGGGGTGCAATATCAGTTTGGCAAATCTGGGGTCAATAAGTTTCGCCCTTATGTCGGTGCTGGGGTCATGTATGCCTATTTTAACGGTATTGAGCTAAATGAGGGTATTCGTAAAGATTTAGAGGCAGCTGGACATCAAATTCAGAATATCAAAGATGGCAAATCGGGTGCTGCGCTAGAAAATGTGCCATCCAATCGAGAGATGAACGTGGATGTGGAGGCAGAAAGCGCTTTTGCACCTATCGTCACTGTTGGCGCTACTTATGATTTCAATGATAGATGGTTTGGAGTCGGGTCATTGTCTTATGCAAAACTGGACAGCGATACGACCATCACCGTTAATAATGATAAGAATGAAGAGTTGATTCGATCGAAAGCTCACCTTGATATCGATCCTTACATTACTTTCCTTGGCGTTGGCTATCGTTTTTAATAGAAGGTTTGTAGTAACTACAGAATAGTAGGATAAACATAGCGCACATTCTTAGGAATGTGTTTTTTGTCTTACGATCTACAAAAAGAATCTTTATGCTATCAAATTCATTAATAAGCGGTATGTATTGTTTATCACTTTTAGTATGTTCGCTTGGAGCGTTTTTATATCTGCCGATATTGAGTCAGTATGGAACTTACGAAGCTCAGACACTATATATATAAATCAGATGACAACTTAATATATGCTATGCTCAATAAATTTACGAACTATTGTAGTCACAAACAGCATTTTGACCATATAAAGATGCTCGTTTAACGTAATGCTAGTCTATTTTCACCTATTATTTTCCTCATATTATATATCCTTATTATTGCCTGTATTGACAGAGAGTTATCATGATCGATGTTGAAGACAACAAGCTGCCAGTTGAGTCTGAGCTACCACCTTACCGCCAAGCGGACGCACGTGCGCCCAAATCATCATCGAAATATCCTTGGTGGTTATTGCCAGTATTAGCCGTAGTCCTTGTGATTGGGGTTTTGGTCGGTAAGTATTGGGGCGGCGATAAAGATGCGAGTGTTGATTCACCAGCGGCTAACAAGGTACAAAGCGCAAATGCTGACCCAAAAGAGAGTAGCAATCAACAGGCAGTGCTTTCGGTCGAAACGGTGATGCCAAGCCAAGACAGTATTGGCAATACCTTAAGCGCTGACGGCACCATCAGTGCCAAAGATGTCGCCAATGTCAGCCCTAAAGTAAATAAAGTAAATGGTGTGGCTATCGAGCAGGTGTTGGTTGAAGAGGGCGATCGGGTCAAAGCGGGGCAAGTCCTGGCGATATTTGATACCGATGCCATGCGGCAGCAAGTCTTGCAGGCAGAAGCCGATGTTGCTGAAGCCGAAGCAACGCTTGCCAATGCAACTGCCGATGCCGCTCGTGTCCTGCCATTAATTGAGATTGATGCCATTAGTAGGCAAGAAGCGGATCGCTATCGTACCTCAAAGCTACAGGCAGAGGCGGCCTTGCAAGCGTCGAAAGCGCGTCTTAGTACCCAACGCTTGAGTGTGAAAAACGCCAACGTGGTTGCGCCGGTCAGCGGTGTCATCAGTGAAAAAATGGCGGAAGTCGGTATGGTGGCTGGTGGTGAGCCATTATTTACCATTATTAAAGGCGGCATCTTAGAGTGGCGCGCGGATATCGATCCTAAGCTGATCGGTGAGGTTAATGTGGGCACCCCAGTACGCGTCAGCTTACCAGGTGGTGATTCTGTCATGGGGCAAGTCAGTCGCATTGCACCAACTGCGGATAATAATAGACAAATTACCATTTATGCTAGCCTCGCTGCTAACGCAAAAGCGCGGGCAGGCATGTATCAAACGGGCGAGTATTTATTGGGCAGTATCAGTGCTCAAACGGTGCTTAATAGCGCTATCGTCAGCAATGACGGCTATGACTATGTGATGCTAGTGACTAATATCAGTACTAAAGACGGTCACAACATTGGCCGTATCAAACAACAGCGTGTGACCTTAGGAGAGCGCTTTGGCGATAATGTTACGCTCACAGAACCCTTGCCTGCAGAGAGCCGACTTGTAAAGCAAGGCGGTAGCTTCTTAAATGATGGTGACTTGGTACGTGTCGTTGATGGTCTAAATACCGCCAATGATAAATCAGGTAGCCAAACTGGTAAAGCTTCAAACACTGCAAGTACTGGCACTGACACGCAGGCGCGCTCATGAGTTTAAATGTTTCCGCTTACTCGATTAAAAATCCATTAGTGGCCATCTTGCTGTTTGTGCTGCTGACCTTAGGCGGCATCTACGGCTTTATGCAAATGAAGGTGCAGCAGTTTCCTGATATTGACCTGCCAGCGGTGGTGGTCACGGTTACTTTACCGGGTGCTGCACCATCGCAGCTCGAAAACGATATTGCAAAAAAGGTGGAAAACAAGCTCACCAGTATTGAGGGCGTCAAGCACATTCGTACAACGCTACAGACGGGCGCCGCTACTATGGTTGCTGAGTTCGTCTTAGAAAAAGACATCCAAGAAGCGGTTGACGATGTACGTTCAGCAGTCGGTGAGGTACGTGGTGATTTACCTGCCGCTGCCAATGACCCTATCATTACCAAAGTCTCAACATCAGGATTCCCAGTCGTCACGTACTCTGTCGCTGCTGAAAACATGAATGTAGAAGACTTGTCTTGGTTCGTCGATGATACCGTCACCAAGCGTTTATCTGATATACCCGGTGTCAGTACTGTCAGCCGTATTGGCGGTCTACAGCGTGAGATTACGGTTGCCGCTGACCCTATTACCTTGAGTGGTCTAAAGCTTTCTATCATACAATTATCCAATCAAATCACCGGTATTCAGCAAGACAGCTCAGGCGGTGAAGCCGAAGTCGGCAAGACCACGCAGACCATTCGTGTACTTGGTGCTGTTGAGCGTGCAAGCGATTTAAATAACTTACAAGTTGCAGTGCCTACGGGTGGTACGCAAGCGCTTGGGCGTATGGCGCAAATTACGGATGGCGCGGCTGATCCAAGCTCTATTGCCAAGCTTGATGGGCAAACGGTGGTTGCATTCAACATTACGCGCTCGCGTGGTGCCAGTGAAGTAGAAGTCATGGCTTTGGTTGACGCCGAGCTTGCCAAGCTGTCAGCAGATGTGGGCAATATTAGTATTGAAAAGGTTTATGATCGAGCAACGCCAGTCGCTGAAGATTATCAAGCGTCATTACGGATGCTGATAGAAGGTGGTTTGCTTGCCGTAGTCGTGGTGTTCTTATTTTTGCGCAATATCCGCGCCACCTTTGTAGCGGCGGTGGCATTGCCATTGTCCGTCATACCTACTTTTTTGGGTATGTATCTGTTCGGTTTTAGTCTTAATATAATCTCCTTATTGGCACTGTCGCTGGTCATTGGTGTACTGGTCGACGATGCCATTGTAGAAGTTGAAAATATTATTCGTCACTTGCGTATGGGTAAGACGCCTTATGAGGCGGCCATGGAAGCAGCGGACGAGATTGGCTTGGCGGTTGTTGCCACTACCTTTACTCTGATTGCCGTATTTTTACCGACTGCGTTTATGGGCGGAATTGTCGGGCAGTTTTTCCGGCAGTTCGGCTGGACGGCGGCATTATCAATATTTGCCTCGTTAATGGTTGCGCGCCTTATCACACCGATGATGGCAGCATATATATTGAAACCAGAAAAGAAGCACGTTGAAAAGCAGAGCGCGCTGATGGATTGGTATCTTAAAGTGGTCTCATGGACGCTAGATCATCGCTGGATTACGATGGGTGCTACCTTAGTATTGTTTGTGGCTTCATTGGCTTTGGTAAAATTATTACCCACCTCTTTTATACCTGACAATGATATTGACCAAACACGGGTGGCCATTGAGCTGACACCCGATGTGGCGTTAGCGGACACAGAGAGAGTTGCCGCGCTGGCAAGTGAGCGTATATTGGCTATGCCTGAAGTGACCAATATCTTTACGTCGGTAGGTGAGGCGCAGGCGACAATGGACTCAAACTCTAGCGGTGGCAAGGCAGAAAATATAGCAGGTCTAGATATTGTACTTGCGCCAAGAGCAGAGCGCGGCTCTAAGCAAGAGATTGAGCGTAAGATGAGTGCTATGTTGGCAGAAGTACCCGGTGCGCGCTTTACGGTCGGGTTATCGAGTGGTGGTGAAACGGGTTATAATTTTTCTTTGACCAGCACCGACCCGCAACTGCTTGAGCAAACTGTACAGCAGATGATGTCAGAGATCCGTGAGCTACCAAGTGCCGGTGCTGTCACAAGTGATCGCAGCCTGCCACGTCAAGAGTTGACCGTCACGCCAAATAGGCTAGCAATGGCGGATAAAGGGGTGACGACGCAAGACATCGCTACGACATTGCGTGTGGCGACCGTTGGTGACTATGAGCAACGTTTATCCAAGCTGAATTTAGACACGCGGCAGATACCGATAGTGGTACGCTTGCCAGATATCGCTAAGCAGAACGTCAGCCAACTAGAAGGCTTATATGTACCAAGTACGCTACCAGCAGGACAGGGCGTACGTGTGGGTGAAGTTGCGACACTCGACTTTGGTACTGGACCTGCGCAAATCAGTCGCCTTGATCGGGAGCGGGCGATTAGCATTACTGTTCAGCCTGCCAATGGTGAGCTTGGTGATTTGGTACAAGCGGTCAAGAGCATACCTAGTATGCAACAGCTACCAGCCTCTATTACCATTATCGATCAAGGACAAGCAGAAAACATGGCCGAGTTATTTAGTGGCTTTGTGATTGCGATGTCGGTCGGCGTGGTCTGTATTTTAGGCGTACTTATATTACTATTTGGGCGTATTTTGCAGCCCTTTACGATTCTGATGGCCTTGCCACTGTCTATCGGCGGTGCCTTTGTCGGCTTGGTGATTACCAATAGCAGCTTATCGATGCCTTCGATGATTGGTTTTATTATGCTGATGGGCATTGCGACCAAAAACTCTATCCTATTGGTCGATTATGCATTGATTGCGCAGCGGCGCGGCTTAACACGTTTTGAGGCGATTATCGATGCTTGTCGTAAGCGTGCACGTCCCATTATCATGACCACCATTGCGATGGGCGCGGGCATGCTACCATTGGTCTTTGGTTGGGGCGATGCCGATCCGACGTTCCGTCGACCGATGGCGGCCGCCGTATTGGGTGGTTTGGTCACTTCAACTTTATTAAGCTTGGTCGTCATTCCAGTTGTCTATACGCTGATGGATGACCTATCAGGATGGTTTGCTAAGTGGCTTGCTCCAAATGGTAAGCCAGATAGAGTGACTGAGGAAAAATAGCAGCTCTAACAGTATTACTGTTAGTAAGCGACATAAAAAGCTCAAACTATATTCAGGTATAGTTTGAGCTTTTTATGGGTAAGATGTTAGCTACTAGATTAATTCAAGCTACTATGAGGTCAAAGAGTCGTAATGTGTGTTATTGGGAGACAAGTTACCAAGGTAATGGGCTTTAATTATGGTTCTTTGTATGACGTTAGTCTGAAACTGGTAAGTTTAGTGGTTTAGTTGAGCAAGTCTTTGTTATAGTCGATTCAGTTAAATTTATCAAAGAAACGGTTTATATCGATATTTTGATGCTATCCGTGTCTTGATCATTACTAGAACTATAAACCAGTTTCTATACATATTAGAAAACAAGGAATAACTATGATTAATGCTTATGCAGCAAAAGAAAAAGGCGGCGAGTTTGTGCCTTATCAATATGATCCTGGCACATTAGGGGATCATGAAGTAGAAATCGAAGTACATAGCTGCGGTATCTGCCATAGCGATTTATCGATGTGGCAAAACGAATGGGGAATGACCCAATATCCGTTTGTAGGTGGGCATGAAGTCGCAGGAAAAGTACTCGCAAAAGGCAAACACGTCAAGCACCTAGAGCTTGGCGATAAAGTCGGGCTTGGCTGGCATAAAGGATATTGCAACGTTTGTGATCTATGTATCGGTGGGGACCACAATCTATGCCCTGAGCAAGAAGGGACTATCATTGGTAACCATGGCGGTTTTGCAGATAAGGTGCGCGCAAAAGATACTAGCGTCATCAAGATACCTGAAGGACTTGATTTTAACGCTGTAGGACCGTTGCTATGTGGCGGCGTTACGGTGTTTAATCCGCTTATGCAGTACGACATCACGCCAACCTCAAGAGTAGCTGTTATCGGTATTGGTGGTTTAGGTCATTTAGCGCTTCAGTTTGCCAATGCGTGGGGCTGTGAGGTGACGGCATTTACCAGTGAATCAAAAATGGAAGAGGCAAAAGAGATGGGCGCTCATCACTCATTAAACTCAAGAGAGGATAGTGAAATTGAAAAAGCCGCTGGTTCTTTTGATTTAATCATATCAACAGTGAATGTCGATATGAACTGGGATGTCGTGATCAAGACCTTGAGACCAAAAGGTAAGCTACACTTTGTCGGACTGTTAGAAGCTCCATTAGAGATATCAGCTGCACCAATGATTATGGCTCAGAACAGTCTGTCAGGCTCACCAGTTGGATCACCGTCAATCCTGCGAAAAATGTTAGATTTTGCCGCTCGACATAATATTCAGCCAGTGACTGAAACGTACAAAATGTCTGAGATCAATGAAGCATTTGAGCGCCTAGAGAGTGGTAACGCTCGCTATAGAGTGGTATTAGAAAGAGACTAAAAGTCTTTAAAGGTAACGAAGCATAGTTATAGTAGTGATACCTCAAATGATAAATGATGAGGTATCGCTATTTTTTTGTACTGTCATGCTACTTTCTTTAAGCCATTTTTGCTTTTTTTTGAGCGCATAAAAAACCCTTGCTGTGGTATTAAACAACAGCAAGGGCTAATAGTTGAGTCAATAGAATGAATTGTCTAATATGATACTTTATTACTCGCTGACAATAAATATTGCTAAGTTAGTAAACATTATTCGACAGTAACACTCTTGGCTAAGTTACGTGGCTGATCGACATCAGTACCACGCATCACCGCCACATGATATGACAGCAATTGTACTGGCACGCTATAAACAATCGGCGCAAGCGTTTCGCAAACATCTGGCACATACACCACGTGCAATCTATCTGCTGCGACCATTTGACTGGATTCGCTCGCAAAGACAAACAGTTCACCATGACGGGCATGAACTTCTTGCATATTGGCTTTTAGCTTATCAAACATACTGTCTTTAGGTGCTAGCACCACGATAGGCATATCTTTATCAACTAATGCCAATGGTCCGTGCTTCAGCTCGCCTGCTGCATAGCCTTCAGCGTGGATATAAGAGATTTCCTTTAACTTTAATGCGCCTTCTAGAGCAATTGGGAACTGTAAACCACGACCTAGGAATAAGCAGCTTTTCTTATATTCAAAATGCTCACTCATGATCTTGATAGGCGCGTCGAGGTGTAAGCTGGCATGGAGCTGACCCGGTAGTTGTTGCAGTTGACCAAGCAGCGTGCTCAAATTTTCATCAGTCATGCGCTGTTGGGTCACACCTACCTTTAATAACAATAACATCAATGCCGCAAGCTGAGTGGTAAAGGCTTTGGTAGATGCCACGCCAATCTCGGGACCGGCAAGCGTTGGTAAGAAGATATCCGTTTCACGTACCAATGATGAGGTTGGTACATTGCATAATGCTAGACTAACCAGTCCAATAGGAGCCTGTTTTTGAATATCACGTAGTGCAGATAAAGTATCAGCAGTCTCGCCCGACTGAGAAATACAAATCACTAAGGAGTTATCAATGACGACTGGATTGCGATAACGGAACTCACTGGCAACTTCAACTGAGCAAGGCACACGAATAAGACTCTCAAACCAGTATTTTGCGACCAGACCTGAATGATAGCTAGTACCACAAGCGATCACTTGTACGTGCTTAATGCCTTTTAATTGCGTTTCATGACGTTGCAGAAAATCATCACGCAGTTTAGTTGGCTCATCATTATCTAATGCCATCTCGAGAGTGCGAGCGACGGCATCTGGCTGCTCGTAGATTTCTTTGAGCATATAATGCTTAAATTCGCCTTTGTCCGCATTGTGTTGTGCTGCGTCAATTTCATGGATTTGGCGTGTGACCTCGACACCATCAGCGTAAACCTGAATACTGTTACGCGTTAATCGGGCAATATCGCCTTCCTCTAGATACATAAAACGATTGGTCACTGGTAAAAGTGCCAATTGATCGGAGGCGATAAAGTTTTCGCCAATACCGACGCCAATCACTAAAGGAGAGCCTAAACGTACTGTAATAAGCTCTTCTGGGCAATCAATATGGATAACGCCAAGGGCAAATGCGCCATGTAATAAAGGAGTGACAGTGCGAACGGCTTCTAATAAGTCAGGCGTTGCTTTATAGATATCGTTAATGAGATGCGCGACGACTTCGGTATCGGTTTGCGAGGTAAACTCGTACCCTTTGGCAATTAATTCTTCTTTTAGCTCGGCGTAGTTTTCAACGATACCATTATGTACCACAGCAATCTTGCCTGAAACATGCGGATGGGCGTTACGCTGAGCCGGTTCGCCATGCGTTGCCCAGCGTGTATGCGCAATACCAATATGACCATCGAAAAACTCTGGGTTGACTGCGACGGCATCGACTAAGGCCTGAACTTTACCCACTTGGCGCTCACGGTGGAGCTCGCCATCACGAATGACAGTCAGACCAGCAGAATCATAGCCTCTATATTCTAGGCGCTTAAGTCCCTCAAGTAAGATATTGGCGATATTACGCTCAGCCACTGCTCCAACTATTCCGCACATAACTATTCCTTAAATTTAATTATTAGTATTTCTATGTATTTCTATGTATGACGATGTCTGGTTAATCTATAAATATAAATAAGCAGCACCACAAATCATTGTCGTACTGCTTGAGATTGCTAAGAGCCATTTTTATTTAACTAACTGTCAACGCTGCCATTATTTTTTAGTCGGACGCTTAAAGTCATTTTTCTGTGTTTGACGAGCACGACCAAAGGCTAGTGCATGAGCATCAACGTTTTTAGTAATCACTGAACCAGCTGCCACAGTAGCGGTATCACCAATTTTCACTGGCGCCACTAGACTTGAGTTAGAGCCAATAAAGGCATTATCGTCAATGATGGTTTGTGATTTATTCACACCATCATAATTGCAAGTAATCACACCAGCGCCAACATTGACACCAGTACCAATAGTGGCATCACCAATATAGCTTAGATGATTAACCTTGCTACCATCACCAATTGTTGATTTTTTAATTTCGACAAAATTACCGACTTTGCTGTTGTCAGAGAGTATGGTCTCAGGACGTAAATGCGCAAAAGGACCAATATCTACACCTGCGCCAACTTCAGCGCGATCAATCACGCAATAAGGTTTTATATGACAAGCGTTGCCTATCTGGGCGTTTTTAATGACACAGCCCGCTTCGATATAAACATTATCACCTAAGAAACAATCTCCCTCAAATACCACACCCACATCGACAAACACGTCCTGACCTGCGCTCAAGGTACCACGAATATCGACACGAGTAGGGTCAGCGAACTGTACGCCAGCTTCTTGTAAGTCAGCGACCAGTTTACCTTGCCATGTACGCTCTAAGCTAGCAAGTTGTTGGCGGTTATTCACGCCTTCAATCTCAAAGGTATACTCAGGCTCAATCGCTGCAATAGTGATGCCATCAGCAACCGCCATTTTGACAATATCGGTCAGATAGTATTCTTGCTGCGCATTGTCATTCGATAGCTTGGGCAAAAATTTATGCAATAAAGCATTATCGACGCAGTAAATACCGCTATTAATTTCTTGTATCTGTTGCTCATCGCTATTAGCGTCTTTTTGCTCAATAATGGCTTCAATATTGCCATCTTTATCACGTTTAATACGACCAAGACCAAATGGATTATCTACGGTTAGCGTCAACATAGACATGCCGTCAGTATTGGCATCCTGTAGAGTCGCTAAAGTTTGACAGCTAACCAATGGCACGTCGCCGTAAAGAATGAGGCTTTGTCCATCTTTTGGTAGCTCAGATAGAGTCACTTTGACCGCATGTCCCGTGCCCAACTGCTCAGTTTGGGCGACCCAAGTAATGGGCAAATGCGCATATTGCTGGTCAATGTGATCTTGTACTTGCTCGCCGCCAAAACCATGGACAATGATGGTGTCATCAACCGTCAATTGATGGCAAGTGTCTAACACGTGACCTAGCAATGACTTGCCAGCCAATGTCTGTAGCACTTTTGGCTTAGCCGACTGCATACGCGTGCCTTTACCAGCAGCGAGGATGATTACCGAAAGAGGAGATGTCATAGTATTCCTAAAAAAGAGCCCTACAAATGTAACAAAATATAATTTCAGATTATAGCGTAAATTATCATTTAATTAAAACGCTATGTCGTGACCTCTTTGTAATTCAGCTATCGCTAACAGCAATATTAAATGATAAAAGTTGTTG
>Ga0114916_1000462_pt1 | contig 27558 bp, 25 predicted proteins | sample MalvirAntarct_66_FD_83501 | JGI IMG/M metagenome (GOLD analysis project Ga0114916, IMG submission 83501) | Marine viral communities from the Global Malaspina Expedition - Malaspina viral metaG Antarct_66 | ecosystem: Environmental > Aquatic > Marine > Oceanic | place: West Anvers Island... | reverse complement strand
GTCGAATCCGACCTGCGCGGCATCGACAGCCACGGCGTCGGCAAAATCAAGCTGTACGAGAAGCATTTTCACGAAGGCCGGATCAACCCGACGCCGAAGCTGCGTCTCGTCCGCGACCTGCCCGCACTGGCCCTGGTCGACGGCGACAACGGGATGGGCCACCTGTCGTCTAAATTCGCGATGGAGACCGCTATCGCGAAGGCGCGGGACGAGGGCGTCGGCGTCGTCTCCGTGCGGCACTCCTACCATATCGGCGCCTGCGGGATTTATTCGGGCATGGCGGCGGATGCCGGGATGATCGGCATGGCGATGACCGGTGCGACCCAGCTGACGATGGTGCCCACCTTCGGCCGGATGTCGCGGATGGCGACCAACCCGATCGCCTTCGCGGCACCTGGACGGCGGAACCCGCCGTTCTCGCTCGACATGGCGACGACGACGGTGGCGGTCGGCAAGATCGATATCGCGCGCTGGCAGGGCAAGCCGATCCCGGAAGGCTGGGCGAACGACGAGGCCGGCCGGCCGGAAACCGACCCGAACGCCGCGCTGGCGGTCGAACCGAAGCGGCTGACCCCGCTCGGCGGCACGCGCGAGCGCGGCAGCCACAAGGGCTATGGCCTCGCCGCCATGGTCGAGACGCTCGTCACGATCCTCAGCGGATCGCAGAGCGCGGGGCGCAATCTGCGTACCGGCGAACGCGGCAAGTATGTGGACGTCGGGCATTTCTACCTGGCGATCGACCCCGGCTTCTTCCGTGGCGCGCCGGGCGCGTTCGAGGAGGATCTCGACGGCCTCGTCGACTGGCTCCATGCGACGCCGCCGGTCGATCCGGCCCGGCCCGTGATGGTGCCGGGCGATCCGGAGCACAAGGCGCGATTGGATCGTGTCGAAACCGGCATCCCCATGACCGCCTCCCTGCTGTCGGAGGTGAGAGAAGTCGCAGAAGCCGCTGGCGCCGCATACTTTCTGGAGAGCGATCGATGAGCGGACCTCGTATCGGAATCGTGCATGCGCTGCGCGATTCCATGCCGCCGGTGGATGCGGCCCTGGCCGAGCATTGGCCGGAAGCCGTTGTGCTGCATCTGTTCGACGGGTCGCTCTATGCCGACCGCAGCCGCGGGACGGCCACCGCCGCGGAAATCGACCGTCGTATCGCGCTGCTCCTGCGGCACAGCGCCGACGTCGGCGCGGAAGGCATCCTGTTCACCGGATCCTTCTTCGGCGCGGCGGTGGAAAAGGGCAGGGAGGGGCTTTCCATCCCCGTCCTGACGTCGTTCCAGGGCATCGTTGATGCGGCGTTCGCCACGGACGACACATTCCAGGTCCTGTCGACGGCACCGGATTCGGCGCCCCTCCTGATCGAAGAACTCGAGCGCCAGGCGGAAGGTCGAACCTGCAACGCGCGGGGATCGAGCGTGCCGGATGCGATCGCCGCATTGCTCGCAGGAAATTCCGACCGGCACGACGAGATCATCGCCGACGCCACCGCCGGGCTGCCGCCGGACGGGACGATCCTGTTCGCCCAGTTCTCGATGGGGCGGGCGAAGCGACTGGCCGAGACCAGGAGCGGCCGGCGCATCCTGGCTCCGGCAGAGGCCGGTATCCTGGCCTTGAAGCGGATTCTTGGAGCCTGAACCTCAGGCCGGCAGGACGAAGTCGCGCAGCATCAGGATCGCAAAGGCCACCAGCACCATACCCGTCGCCCAGGACACGCCGCGCTGAACGGCCGGGCGGCCCAGCCAGCGGCGTATGCCGTTGGCGAGCAGGGCCAGCAGCGTCTGCCATGCGGTGTTGACCACGATGAGCAGGACGCCGAGGAAGGCGAGCTGTGTGGGAACCGGCCAGCCGTTGTCGCGAAGGAATTGCGGCATCAGCGCGAGAAACAGCAGAACGACCTTCGGATTGAGGACGTTCGTCAGCAGCGCGTCGCGAAACGCCTTGGGTCGTCCGACGGCGGTTTCGCCGCCGACATCGTTCAACGGAAACACGCCTGCGCGGAAGCTCTGCCACCCCAGCCACGCGAGGTAGAGGGCGCCGGCGACGGCGATCGCCTGGAGCGCCACGGGCGTGGCCGCGATGAGCAGCGACAGGCCGACCACGGCGGCGAGGGTGTGCACCGCGAGGCCCGCCTGGACGCCGGCGACCGTCGCCAATCCGGCGGCGCGGCCGGAGCCGATGGTGTAGCGGAGAATCAGCATCGTATCCGGCCCGGGCGACAGCACGAGCAGCAGCGACGTGCCGAGAAAGGCCGCCAGAACGGGAAGGTCGACCGGCATCAGGCGACCGGCATCACTGGAGGCGGGCCGGATCGATCCGCATCAGGAAGGGGTAGTTGGTCGGCCAGTTGGGCCAGCGCCGCGAACCCGCCTCGGACGCCGCCCACAGCATGCCCTCGGCATCGAAACCGAGATCCTCGATCCCCGCGACGGCCCGGTACTCGGCGAGAACCTCGCCGTCGTTCGGGTCGACTTTCTGCAGGCGCCCGAACTGGCTGGAACTCTGGCTGAGCCAGAGGTTGCCGGCGGCGTCGAACGCCGCGCCTTGGGACGCTGCGGCGATCTTCAGCACGGCGGTCGCATCGGCCTCGGTCAGGCCGCGCGGTTGGGCGGGCTCTTCGACGGCCTGCAGCGGAACGCGCCACATCTGCGCGGTACCCGGCTTCTTGAACTCGCCGATCCACAGCGCGCCCGCGCCATAGCTCAGGAACGAGCCGCGCATCGGGAAGTTGAGCGACACCTGGCGGATCACGGCGTCTTCGCCGCTACCCGAGGCGAACGCCTTGGTCAGGTCGATCTCGAACAGCACCCAGGTATCCGAGACGAAGAGGCGTCCGTCGCCGGCATAGGCGAGCCCGCCCGCATGCCCGCAACGGCCCGGCATGTCGTAGACGCCGGTGACGCCGGCATCCTTGGGATCGATGCGGTAGAGGCGGCAACCGCTGCCGTCCACGCCCTTATAGGCGCCGATCAATATCTGGCCGTCCGCGACGGTCAGCCCCTGCGGAACGTAGCCCTCGTCCAATCCGGGCACCCAGGCGCGCCAGGTGATCGCGTCGGCGTTCGGGATGTCGGTGGACACCGCCCGTTGCATGTAGGTCGGCGCCGTTCCGAGCGGCTCGGCCGACGACTGCAGCGGGGCTGTGCAAAGGAACGCGGCGGCTGCGGCGGAGAGGAGGCGCTTCATCGGACCTGCTGCTTCTTCGGGCACGTCGCCTATAGCACGCCCAAGGGGTCGCCGCCGCTACGACCGTCGTGCGGCGCGAATGGCCTGCCATACCCGCTCGGGCGTCGCCGGCATATCGATGTGCGTGACCCCGAGGGGGGCGAGGGCGTCGAGGATCGCGTTGATCACCGCGGGAGGCGCGCCGGTGGCACCGGCCTCGCCGCAGCCCTTGATGTCCAACGGATTCGAGGGCGAGGGGCTGACCAGGTGGGTGAAGGCGAAGGTCGGCAGGTCGTCCGCGCGGGGCAGGCAGTAGTCCATGTAGGAGCCGGCCAGAAGCTGACCATCGGACGAATAGGCGGTGTGTTCGAGCAACGCCTGACCGATGCCCTGCGCCACGCCGCCATGGACCTGACCGGCCAGCATCATCGGGTTGATCGCCCGTCCGAAATCGTGGACGGCCGTATACCCCGTGAGCACCGTAGCGCCGGTCTCGGGATCGACCTCGAGCTCGCAGATGTGACAACCGTACGGATAGGTGTAGTTCTCCGGCTGGAACCGCTCTTCGGCGTCCAGCCCAGGCTCCTCGCCGGGCGGCAGCCTGTCCGGGTCGAGCGCGGCCGCGGCGACCGCTTCCAACCGCATCGTCAGGTCGGTGCCTGCAACGGAGAAGATCCCCTCGGCGAACTCGATGTCCGCCACGGCCGCTTCCATCGCATGGGCCGCGATGCGCTTCGCCTTCTCGATCACCTTGTCCGAGGCGAGGGCGATCGCGCCGCCACCCATCGGGACGGACCAGGACCCGCCGGTGCCGAGACCGACGGGGATCTGGTCCGTGTCTCCCTCGACGATCCGGATCTTCTCGAATTCCAGCCCGAACTTTTCGTTCACGATCTGGCTGAAGGCCGTCTCGTGCCCCTGGCCGTTCGCGATGCTGCCGGAGAAGACGGTGACGCCGCCGTCCGGATCGAAACGGACCCGTCCGGTTTCGCTGAGGCCGCCACCGCCGCCGCACCGCTCGATATAGTTCGAGATGCCGAGGCCCAGCAGCCGTCCGCGCGCCAGCGCCGCGGTCTTGCGTTCCTGCATGTCGGACCAGCCGGCCTCGCCGAGCGCCTGGTCCAAAACCGGCACGAAATCGGCCTGGATATAGGTGAGGCCGGTCGGCGTGGTGTAGGGAAAGGCGGCCGGCGGGATTGCGTTGCGTCGCCGCAACTCCGCGCGATCGATTCCGGTCTCCCGCGCGGCGGCGTCCACCAGACGCTCCATCAGATAGGTGACCTCCGGCCGGCCGGCGCCGCGATAGGATTCCGTCGGCACGGTGTTGGTGAACACGCCCCGCACGCGGACATGGACCTGGGGAGTCGCGTAGCCGTTCGGCAGCATGACCACGCTGGTCGGCGATCCGGGACCGCCGTTCGAGGTGTAGGCGCCGAGATTGCCCCATCCCGTCAGGCGGATGGCGAGAAAGCGGCCATCCGCGTCGAGCGCCAGTTCGCCGTGCGAAACATTGTCCCGTCCGTGAAAGTCGGACGTGAAGGCGTCGCTGCGCTCGCCCATCCATTTAACCGGCCGGCCGAGCTTTCGCGCGGCGTAAACTGTCAGTGCCTGCTCGGGATAGAGCGAGTTCTTGCCGCCGAACCCGCCGCCCACATCATGAACCAGCACCCGAATCTGCTCAGGCGGCACTTTAAGAACGGTCTTTGAGAGCTGGTTCTTCAGCTTGTGCGGCATCTGCGTTCCGGTCAGCAGGGTGACCTTGCCGTGCTCACCCTCGGGCCACGCCACGGCACCACGCGTTTCGATGGCGTTCTGCACGATGCGGTTGTTGACCACCTCGAGGGTGACGATGCGTGCCGCCGCCGCGAAGGCGGCCTCCACTGCTTCCGCATCCCCGGTTTCGAACTCGAAGGCGACGTTGGCGGAGACGTCGTCCCAGACCAGCGGAGCATCGTCGCCGGCCGCCTCGACGGCCTGGGTCGTGGCGGGAAGCGCCTCCCACTCGATCGTGACCAGTTCCGCCGCGTCGCGCGCTTCGGCGAGCGACCGTGCGACGACGAAGACGACGCACTCGCCGACGTAACGCGCGCGATCGACAGCGAGAAGCGGCTGGTGTTTGGGAAGAAAACTCGTACCCGGCCGCACCTTCGGGATCGTCAGGCAGGGGATCGCCCCTATGCCGTCGGCGATCAGATCCTTGGCGGTGATGACCGTGACGACGCCCGGCGCCGAGACGGCATCGCGCGTGTCGATCGACAGGATGCGGGCGTGGGCGTGCGGCGAGCGCACTGGCAGCGCATGCAGGGTGTCCGCCGGGGCGTGGTCGTCGACGAAACGTCCACGGCCCGTCAGCAGACGGGTGTCTTCGCGCCGGAGGACCGGCTGGCTGATACCGAAACGCCCCATCTGTGTACTCTCCTGGCGGCTCGCCGAAGCTGTGGTCGTCTGCGAGGATCGTACCAGAGAACTGCCACTGCCGGCGCCCCCGACGAACCCCGCCATGACTCTCGGGGGGCGCCTGTTGACGGCGGTGCGGATTTGTCCGATCCCCAGGCATGGATAGGCGAACGGAATGAAGGCGGTTGTCATGGAAACCGGCATCGTCAGCGGCACGCGGCGGGTGGAGCGGACGGACCTGGACGAGGCGGTCGCGCGGGCGGCGAGCGGCTTCGATGCGCTGGGGGTAGGGCAGGGCGACGCCGTGGCCTGGATGCTGCGCAACGACGTCGCCGTGTTCGAGGCGACGCTGGCGGCGGGCCTCCTCGGGGCCTATCCGGTTCCGGTGAACTGGCACTTCTCGGCTGAAGAAGTGTCGTATGTACTGCGCGATTCCGGCGCGAAGGTCATTGTCGTCCATGCCGATCTGCTGGCCCGCGTGCGCGAGGGGATCGCGAACCTGGAGGCGCCTCCGGCAGTGCTGGTCGTCGAGACGCACGGCCACATCGCGGCCGCCTATCGAATCGAAGGGTCGACGTGCAGGCCGGAAGAAGGCGATGTCGTCTGGCATGACTGGCTGGCACGGCAGCCTCTGTGGACCGAGGCGCCCCGGCAGGCGCCGTCCAGCATGATGTACACGTCCGGGACCACCGGCCGGCCGAAGGGCGTTCGCCGCCGGCCGTGGACCCCCGAGCAGCGCGCCGTCTACGGCAGGATCAACGCCCCGGTGATGGGGTTCCGGCCGGGCCTGCGGACCGTGGTGACGGCGCCGCTCTACCATGCAGCACCGAACAGTCATGCGCTGGGCGCGGCGGCAGCGGAGAACGCGCTCGTCGTCCTGCAGCCGCGCTTCGACGCCGAGGATCTGCTTCGGCTGATCGAGGTCCATGGCGTGACGAACCTGTTCATGGTCCCCGTCATGTTCGTGCGTCTGCTGCGGCTGCCGGCCGAGATCCGCGCCCGCTTCGACGTGTCGTCGATCGAGCACGTGGTTCATGCGGGTGCGCCCTGCGCGCCCGACATCAAGCGGGCGATGATCGACTGGTGGGGCCCGGTGTTGCACGAGTATTACGGCAGTACCGAATCCAGCCTGATCACCGCGACGACCACCGCGGAATGGCTCGCCAAGCCAGGGTCGGTCGGCCGTGCGGTCGAGAACGCCACGATCCGCATCCTGGACGATGCCGGCCGGGAATTGCCGGCCGGCGAGATCGGCGAGATCTTCGTGCGCCGCTCCGATGTGCCGGACTTCACCTACCAGAACGACACGGACAAGCGCACCGGCGTCGAACGGGACGGCCTCATCACGAACGGCGACGTCGGCTATGTCGACGCGGACGGCTATCTGTTCCTCTGCGACAGGCGGCGCGACATGGTCATCTCCGGCGGCGTGAACATCTATCCGGCCGAGATCGAAGACGTTCTGATCCGTCATCCGGGCATCCGCGACTGCGCCGTGTTCGGCATCCCCGATACCGAGTATGGCGAGGCACTCGCCGCGATCGTCCAGCCGGTACCCGACTTCGGGCTTACCCCCGACGACGTGAAGCGTCACCTGCGCGAGCATGTGGCGGGGTACAAGGTGCCGAAGCTCGTCGAGTTGCGGGACGAGCTGCCGCGCGAGGATACGGGCAAGATCTTCAAGCGAAAGCTGAGGGAGCCGTTCTGGGAATCGGCCGGGCGCCGCATCTGAGCCGGATCGGTAAATGCTTTCCCCGACGGCGAGGGGAGGTTACATCCGTGCGAATGTCAGGTGGAGCAAAGTGGGATGAGCATGGCTGAGGCGACGCATGAGCGGCGGCGCATCGCGGAAACGACGGCGGGTATCCTGTTGGAGATCGGCGCGATCCTGGCGAATACGGACGAGCCGTTCACCTTCACGTCGGGAAGCCGCAGTCCGGTCTATGTCGACATCCGCAAGCTCATCGGATTTCCGCGCGCACGGGCGCGGGTCATGGACATGGCCGTGGAGACGATCGAGCGGGAAATCGGCTACGAATCGCTGGATGCCATAGCGGGCGGCGAGACCGCCGGCATACCGTTCGCCGCCTGGATCGCCGAGCGGCTGTCGCTGCCGATGGTCTATGTGCGCAAGAAACCCAAGGGTTTCGGGCGTATGGCGCAGATCGAAGGTGAGCTTCGCGAGGGCCAGCGCGTCCTTCTGGTCGAGGATCTCGCCAGCGAGGGCGGCAGCAAGATCGCGTTCTGCAACGCCCTTCGCGAGGCCGGCGCGGTGGTCAACCACACGCTCGTCGTCTTTCACTACGGAATATTTCCCGAGAGCATCGAGCGGCTTCGCGACATGGGCGTGCGGCTCCACGGCCTGGCGACGTGGGCGGACGCCATCGATACGGCGGAGAGCCGCGGATATTTCCCGCCGCCCGTCGCGGCGGAGGTCAGGCGGTTTCTGGACGATCCGCGCGGATGGGCCGCCGCTCGTGGTCTCTGAGCGTTAGGAGCCCGGTTCATGGCCCGCTTCTGTACCAACATCTCGATGATGTTCGCCGAGCGCCCGCTGCGGGAGCGGTTCGCCGCGGCGAAGCGGGCGGGCTTCCCGGGCGTCGAGATCCAGTTTCCCTACGAACTCGCCGCCGACGACATGGCGCGGCTGGCGCGGCTGGCCGGCGTCGAGATCGTCAGCTTCAACACGCCGATCGGCGACCGGGCGGCCGGCGAGGTGGGCATCGCATCGCTGCCGCGCCGTGAGGCCGATTTCAGGCAGCACGTCATCCTGGCGCGGGATTACGCCGTCGCCGTGCGTTGCAAGAACGTCAACGTCCTGGTCGGTGTGTGCCCCGACGGCGGCAACAAAGACCGCTGTATCAATATCCTGTACGACAATCTTCACTTCGCGGCGACGGAACTCGCCGCAGCCGGTATCGGCCTTACCATGGAGCCGATGAACACAACCGACCGGCCGGGATACCTGTTGAACACGCTCGACGACGCGGCGGCGGTGATAGAGCGGATCGGTCATCGCAACCTGAAGATCGAGGCCGACATCTATCACATGGCGATGATGGGCGAGGACATCCCGGCATCGCTCCGGCGCAACCTGAAGCATATCGGGCACGTGCAGTTCGCCGACTGGCCGGGCCGCCACGAGCCCGGCACCGGTGCGCTGGACCTTCCCTCCCTGGTCGCGTTGCTGGAGGAGGGGGGGTACGAGGGCTGGTTCAGCGCCGAATATGTCCCGAGCCAGGAAACGGAAAGGACGCTGTCTTGGTACGATGCATGGCGATCGGGAGGCGGCTGAGGTTGCCTCTGCGACGAACGGCGGTCGCCGTTCTGGTTGCGATATGCGCCCTGGCGGCATCCGCCGGGCTGGCCTCCGCCCGCGACCGGCTCGTCATCGGGATCACGCAGTATCCGTCGACTTTCCACCCCAACATCGACTCCATGCTGGCCAAGAGCTACGTGCTCGGGCTGACGCGCAGGCCGGTCACGGTCTACGACGCGTCCTGGCAGCTGGTCTGCATGCTGTGCACCGAACTGCCGACGATCGAAAACGGGCTTGCCGTGCCGGAGGATCTGCCCGACGGCCGGCGCGGCATCGCCGTCACCTATACGCTGCAGCCCGAGGCGCGCTGGGGCGACGGAACGCCGGTCTCCACGGACGACGTGCTCTTCACATGGCAGGTAGGCCGGCACCCGAAGGCCGGCATCGCGAATTCAGAGCTTTACCGCCGCATTCTCTCCATCGACGTGAAGGACGCGAAGACCTTCACCCTGCATCTCGACCGGATCGAGTTCGCGTACAACGCGATCAACGATTTCGGCCTTCTGCCCGCGCATCTGGAACGGCCGGTGTTCGAGAAGGATCCGGAGACGTATCGCAACCGCACCCTCTACGACACCCGCACCACCGAGCCCGGCCTGTATTTCGGCCCGTATCGCATCGTCGAGGCGGTCGCCGGATCTCACGTTTCGCTGGAGCCCAACGCGAACTGGTGGGGAAAGAAGCCGGCGTTCGACCGCGTCGTCGTGCGGATCCTGGAGAACACGGCGGCTCTCGAGGCGAACCTGCTCTCCGGCTCCATCGACTACATCGCCGGCGAACTCGGACTGGCCCTGGACCAGGCGCTCGCGCTGGAGAAGCGGCGGGGCAGGGACTTCCAGGTCGTCTACAAGCCCAGCCTCGTCTACGAACATGTCGACCTCAATCTCGACAACCCCGTCCTGGCGGACCGCCGCGTACGGCAGGCGCTGCTCCATGCCCTCGATCGCAAGACCCTCACCGAGCGATTGTTCGCCGGAAAGCAGGCGGTCGCCGACAGCTTCGTGAACCCTCTGGACTGGGTGCACGCCGGAAATCTCCCGGCCTATCCGCACGACCCGGCGAAGGCGGCGGCGCTTCTGGACGCCGCCGGGTGGAAGGACATGCGCCAAGGCATCCGGCACGATGCCGACGGCAAACCGCTGTCGCTCGAACTGATGACGACTGCCGGGAACAGGACGCGTGAGCTGGTGCAGCAGGTGCTGCAGAGCCAGTGGAAGGCCGTCGGCGTCGACGTGCGCATCAACAACCAGCCGGCACGCGTCTTCTTCGGCGAGACGATGACGAAGCGTCGCTATTCGGCGATGGGCATGTATGCGTGGATGTCGGCGCCGGAGAACGTGCCGCGGACGACGCAGCATTCCAGCATGATCCCGACGGCCGATAACGGCTGGTCCGGGCAGAACTATCCCGGCTATGTGAACCCGAAGGCCGACCGCCTGATCGAATCGATCGAGGTCGAGTTGGACAGGACCGCGCGGGCCGGCATGTGGGGCGAACTGCAGCGCCTCTACATGGAGGAATTGCCGGCGCTGCCGCTGTACTTCCGTTCGGAAGCTCATGTGATGCCGAAGTGGCTGCACGGCGTCGTGCCGACCGGACACCAGTACCCGGTGACGCTCTGGGTCGAGGACTGGCATGCCGATTGAGCAGAACGGCCGCTCTCTCACCGACGTACCGGCGGGCAAGATAGCAGCGGTCGTCACCCATCTGCAGATGTTCGCTCGGCCCGAGCGGCGCAGCGGTGGCCCTCAACCGGCCGATCTCAGCGTCATACGGATGCCGAAGCCCGACCTCGCCTGGTATCGCGGGCTCTACCGCGCGGTCGGCGAGGAATGGCTGTGGTACTCGCGCCTCGCGATGCACGATGCCGAACTCGCCACGATCATCCAGGATCCGGGCGTCGAGATTTACCGGCTGGTGCGAGGAAGCGCCGATATTGGACTGTTGGAACTCGATTTTCGCCAGCCGCCGGACGTCGAACTGGTCTTCTTCGGGGTCGTCGCGGAGGCGATCGGGACGGGGGCCGCACGAGCGCTCATGCAATTCGCCATCGACCGGGTATGGCGGGGCGGGACCCAGCGTTTCTGGGTTCACACGTGTACGCTGGATCATCCGCGCGCCGTGCGCTTCTACGAACAGAGCGGCTTCAGGGCCTTCAAGCGCGAGATCGAGGTGGACGACGACCCGCGGCTGAGCGGGATTCTGCCGCGCGGGGCCGCCGCCTGGTGCCCGATCATCGCGTGAAGTGCCTCAGTCGCCCGAGGCTTCCGAGCGTTTGACCGACTGCCAGAGCGCCTCCAACTCGTCGAGCGAGCAGTCTCCGGCCGCTCTGCCCTGGGCCGCGAGGCGCGTCTCGATCGCCCGGAATCGCTTCTCGAACTTCGCGTTGGCACGCCGTAGAGCGGCTTCGCCGTCGATCTTCAGGTGTCGCGCCAGGTTCGCCGTTGCAAACAGAAGGTCGCCGACCTCGTCCTCGAACCTGTCGGTTCCGGAACCTGCGTCGATTTCCGCGCGGACCTCGGCGATCTCTTCCTCGATCTTATCGAGCACGCGAGATGCTTCGGTCCAGTCGAAGCCCACCCGCGCTGCGCGCTTCTGGAGCTTCTCGGCACGGGTCAGCGCGGGCAGGGCGGTCGCGATCCCGTCCAGCATGCTCGCGCGCCGGCCGGCCGATGCGGCCTTCGCCGCGCGTTCCTCGGCTTTTCGCGCTTCCCAGGCAAGGGTCTGGGCGGTCGCGCCGGTGATCTCGGCGTCGCCGAAGACGTGCGGGTGCCGGGCGATCATCTTGTCGGCGATGGCCCGTGCGACCGCCGCGAAATCGAACGCTCCGCCCTCGGTCGCGATCTGCGCGTGATAGGCGACCTGCAGCAGCAGATCGCCGAGCTCTTCCCGAAGTGCCGGCATATCGGCTTCCGCGATCGCATCTGCGACCTCGTAGGCTTCCTCGATCGTGTAGGGCGCGATCGTCGCGAACGTCTGCTCGATATCCCAAGGGCAGCCGGTTTCCGGATCGCGCAGCCGCCGCATCACGTCGAGCAGGCGGACGATCTCTACCGCGGAGGGGGCAGCAGGCTCGGGCATATCTAAGTCGGATAATATATATTATGGGAAATAACGATGCGGTCGCCGCAGCTCATGTCGGCACCCGCAGCACCATGCCGTCATATCCCGGCTCGACACCGGCCGGCAGCTTCTCGCGAAGTGCGTCGTAGTCCATGAGATGGTTCATGTGGGTCAGCACCGTCCGCGCCGGCCTCAGCCGCTCGACCCATTCCAGAACGCGGTCAAGGTGCGCATGGCACGGATGCGGCTCGTCGCGCAGGCAGCCGACGATCCAGAGATCGATACCGGCCAATATCTCGAAGGCCTCGTCGTCGAGACGCACGACGTCGGTCGAGTATCCGAGCGGTCCGAACCGGAAGCCGGTCGTCCGGCAGACCATATGATCCTGATCGAACGGCACGACCGGAACCGACCCGACCGAGAACGGCCCGGCGATCGTGTGCGCCCGGAGCTGCGGCCGATACATCTCCGACCCCGCGGGCAACAGGTCGAAGACGTAGCCGAAGCGCTTTCGGATCGGCGCCAGCGTGGCCTCGGTGCCCCAGGCGTCGATCGGCCGGCCGCTGCTGTAGTTGAACGCACGCAGATCGTCGATCCCATGGATGTGGTCGGCATGCGCATGCGTGAAGAGGATGCCGTCGAGGCGATCGCAGCCTGCGTCGATGAGCTGGTCGCGCATGTCCGGGCCCGTGTCGACGAGGATGCGCATCCCGTCGCTCTCCACCAGGATCGACGGTCGGCGGCGCCGGTTCCGCGGATTCGTCGGATCGCATGTTCCCCAGGTACCGTCGGACAACGGCACCCCTCCGGAACTGCCGCAGCCGAGGAGCGTCACCTGCATCATGCGGTCGCCGGCCTCGTGACCTTGCTGAAAAGCCGGAAAAAGTTGTCGGTCGAGAGCTTTGCGAAGTCCTCCTCGGACACGCCTTTAACCTGCGCCGCGACTGCGGCGGTGTGCCGGACCAAGGCGGGTTCGTTGCGCTTGCCGCGCTTCGGCACCGGTGCCAGGAACGGCGCGTCCGTCTCGACCAGCAGGCGCTCGATCGGCACCACATCACGGACAGCGTCGCGGATGCTCTCCGCAGTCCGGAACGTCAGGATCCCCGAAAGCGAAACATGCATGCCGAGCTTGACCGCAGTTTCAGCGAGTTGTGCCGACGAGCTGAAGCAGTGCAGCAGGCCGGGAACCGGCCCGTCGGCGATCGCCTCCGTCAGGATGGCGGCCGTGTCGTCCTCGGCGTCACGGGTGTGGACGATGAACGGCAGCCCGGTCCGGCGTGCCGCCTCGATGTGGACGCGGAAGCTCTCTTTCTGCTGTTCGCGCGGGCTGCGATCGTAGAAATAGTCGAGCCCGGTTTCACCGATACCCACGACCCGCGGGTGCGAGGCGATGTCCACGAGGCGATCGACGGTCGGGATGCCCTGCTCCGCCACGTTGTGCGGGTGAATGCCGACGGCACACCAGACGCTCGGATAGCGTTCGGAGATCGCCAGCACCGATTCCAGTGCCGTCAGCCGCGTGCAGATGGTGACCATGGTGCCGACGCCCGCCGCATGGGCACGCGCGACGACATCGTCGAGCTCACCGGCGAACTCGTCGAAGTCGAGATGGCAGTGGCTGTCGACCAGCATCATGCGCCCGCGTCCGCCTCCTCGACGAACCGCGGGAACACGCCGGCCGGCTTCGGCAGCGCGGTCCCCGGCACCAGCCGTCCCCCCTCACCCGCTGCCGCAAAGCTGCGGCGATCCGGCCCGACGCCGACCTGATCCAGGATCGCGCCCGACGCCGTCGGCATCACCGGCAGCGTGTAGAGGGCGAGGTTCCGGATGGTTTCCGCCAGGACGTAGAGAACCGTGCGCATCCTGGCTTCGTCGGTCTTGCGCAGCGCCCAGGGCGCCTGCCGGTCCACATATCCGTTGGCGGCACGCACGACGACCCAGATCGCCTCGAGCGCCTCGTGGAACAGCTGAGTGTCCATAACCGAACGCAGCCTGGGGAGAAGCGCGCCGACGGCGTTCAGCAACTCGTCGTCCTCGGCCGACAGCGGACCCGGCTCCGGGACAGCGCCGTTGCAGTTCTTCGCGATCATCGAGAGGACGCGCTGGACGAGATTGCCGTAGTCGTTGGCCAGTTCGCTGTTCATGCGCTGGATCATCGACCGATGCGAGAAGTCGCCGTCGTTGCCGAACGGCACCTCGCGCAGCAGGAAATACCGCACCTGATCGAGCCCGTAGGTTTCGACCAGGTCATAGGGGTTGATCACGTTGCCGAGCGACTTCGATATCTTCTGGCCCTCGTTGGTCCACCAGCCGTGTGCGAAGACGCGCTTCGGCGGCTCCAGGCCGGCGCCCATCAGAAACGCCGGCCAGAAGACGGCGTGGAACCGCAGGATGTCCTTGCCGACCATATGCAGGTCGGCCGGCCACAGCTTCCGGAAGTCGTCGCCGTCCACATCGGGGTAGCCGACGGCGGTGATGTAGTTAGTGAGCGCGTCGAGCCAGACGTACATCACGTGCCGCTCGTCGCCGGGCACCGGAATGCCCCAGGTGAAGCTGGTGCGGGATACGGACAGGTCCTGCAGGCCGCCGCGCACGAAGCTGACGACCTCGTTCCGGCGGCTCGCCGGGGCGATGAAGTCCGGATTGTCGTCGTAGAACTTCAGCAGGCGGTCCTGCCAGGCGGACAGGCGGAAGAAATAGCTGGGCTCCTCCACCCATTCGACCTCGGCCCCGCTGGGCGCGATCTTCGTACCGGCCGGGCCCGCGCGCAGTTCGCTCTCGGCATAGAAGGCCTCGTCCCGCACGGCATACCAGCCGGCATACGTATCCAGGTAGATCTCGTCGCGCTCGACCAGCGTCGTCCACAACGCCTGGGAGGCGCGGATGTGGCGGTCTTCCGTCGTCCGGATGAAATCGTCGTTCGTGAAGCCCCATGCCTTCGCGAGGGAGCGGAAGTTTCCAGAAACCCGGTCCGTGAACGACTGCGGGTCGACGCCCGCCTTCTCCGCCGCCTTCTCGACCTTCTGCCCGTGCTCGTCCGTCCCGGTGAGGAACCGTACGTCGTAGCCGTCGAGCCGCTTGAACCGGGCCAGCACATCGCAGGCGAGCGTCGTATAGGCGTGTCCGATATGCGGATCGTCGTTCACATAGTAGATCGGGGTCGTGATGTAGTAGGGCTTTGCCCCGGGCATCGACGCATCCTCATGCCACGTTCGCTGCTGCGGTCTTCAGCGTACCGCGGCGACTCTGGGCGGACGTACGGTCGTCCGCAGCGCAAGGAGAGCGTTCAGCACCACCTGCCTGCGATCGAGATTCAGAGCGTCGCCACGATCGAAGAGACGGCCGGTTTTCTCCCATAGCTCGAGCCATCGATCAAGGTTGGCGGCGGCGCCGAGCCGCGCGATCAGCGCCGCCTCGCCCGGAACCAGGTCCAGCGGCTCGGCGGCGTGCGCCGGGGCCTGGGCGCCGCCCAGCCTGACGAGACGTGCGAGCCACCAGTTGAAGAGGGCCTGGAAAACCTCGAACGGCCCTGCCCCGCCCGGCCCGCCGAACCGATCGGCGAGAGCGTGGGCCTTGGGGATGTCGAGATCCGGCAGCGTCTCGCAGAGCGCGATGAGGTCGCGGAACAGCTGAAGCCCCCCCTGCTCTGCCAGCGCCAGCGCGTAGCCGGGGCGGCCCTCCGATATCCGGGCGAGCGTCGCCGCGTCCTCCGCCGCGATGTCCGGGCGATGCTGCGCGATCACGGCGCCCGTCTGGTCGGTGTCGAGCGGCTGCAATGCCAGCCGGCGGCAGCGGGACCGCACGGTCGGCGGCAGGCTGCCCGGACTGTGGCAAACCAGGAGCAGCATGGCATTGCGCGGCGGCTCTTCGAGGATCTTGAGCAGGGCGTTGGCACCGTTGCGGTTCAGGTCGTCGGCGCAGTCGACGATGACGACCCGCCATCCCCCCTCGAAAGCCGTGCGGTGCAGGAATTCCGTGATACGCCGCACGTCCTCGACGACGATCCCCGACCGCACCTTGCCTTTGGCGTCCACTCCCCGCTCGACGGTCAGCAGGTCGGAGTGGCCGCCGGCGGCGATGCGGTTGAAGAGCGCCGAGTCCGGCGGCACGTCCAGCGTTTCGTGCGGTACCGCCGCGTCCGCCGGTCCGGGATTGGCGAGCAGAAACCGTGCGAAACGGTAGGCGAGCGTGGCCTTGCCGACGCCTCGCGGGCCGGAGATCAGCCACGCATGATGCGGGCGTCCGCTCGCCCACGCCTGAAGCATGACCGCCTCGGCCGCCGGATGTCCCACCAGCCCCGCGGTCCGGCGCGGCGACCATTTCTCCCCGTCGGTGTCAGCCATGGATCCGAACGCCCCAGCGCTCTGCGATCGCGGCTCGGAGCCTCGCCTGTACGGTCTTGATGTCGCCTTCGGCCGGCACGAGGACGCAGCGATCCGGAGCGGCTTCGGCTATGACGCGGAAGCCCGCATGGACGCGGCGGTGGAGCGTCCGGTCCATCGATTCGTATCGGTGGCCGTCGGCGGCGCGGGCGGCGATACGTGCGAAGCCCGCGTCGGGGGCGATATCGAGGATCAGCGTCAGCGCCGGCCCATGAGGACCGACCACTTCGCGGTAGAGGGTGTCGATCAGGTCGGCGGACACCCCCTGTCCGAAATGCTGGTAGGCCATCGTCGAATCGGCGAATCGGTCGCAGAGGACCCACATACCGCGTGCGAGGGCGGGAAGTATGGTCGTCCTGAGATGTTCGCGCCGCGCCGCGAAATGCAGCAGCGTCTCGGAAATCGGATCCCACCGCTCGGTCGATCCGGTGACGAGCAGGGCGCGCAACGCTTCGCCCTGTTCCGAACCGCCGGGCTCCCGGGTCACCAGGACGTCCCGCCCCAGGCCCTCGAGCCATTCCTTCAGCAGTCGCACCTGGGTCGACTTGCCCGCCCCCTCGCCGCCTTCGAGCGTGACGAAGACACCCTTCGCGCCTTCGCCGGGTGCGGGAGCCGCGGTCAACTGTCCAGCCCGACCACGAGGTAGCGGATCGCGGCGAAGAGGCGGCCGAACATGCCGAGCCGGTCGACGTCGGTGCCGGCTACCAGCGGACGTTCCACGGGCGTCATTTCGGGTGCCGTGACAGTGAGGGTTCCGACCGGAGTGCCCTTAGCGATCGGCGTCGTGATCGGACCGGAATAGGCGACGGAGACCTTCACCTCGTCCCGCAGGTGGCGCCGGACCGAGACGGCGAGGTCCTTCTCGAGCACCAGGGGCACCGTCGGCGAGGCGCCGAGCCAGGCGGGCGCCGCCTCGACGGTCTCTCCCGCCTTTAAGAGGTCATAGGCGCCGAACTCGCGGAACCCCCACTGCAGCAGCCGTTCGGTCTCGCGGGAGCGTTCGTTGACGCTCTTGAGCCCGTTGACCACGAGGATCAGACGGCGGCCGTCGCGCGCGGCGGACGCCGTCAGGCCGTAACCCGATTCTTCCGTGTGGCCGGTCTTCAGGCCGTCGACGCCCATGTCCTTGTAAAGCAGCGGGTTCCGGTTGCCCTGCTTGATGTCGTTGTAGGTGAACTCCTGTTCGGCATAGAAGTGGTAGAATTCCGGAAAGTCTTCGATCAGGTGCTGCGCGAGCTTCGCCAGGTCCCGAGCGGTCGTCAAATGCTCCGGGTTGGGCCATCCGGAGGCGTTCCGGATGGTCGTGTTGGTCATGCCGAGTTCGCGCGCCTTGCGCGTCGCTGCGGCCGCGAACGCCTCCTCGGTGCCGAAGAGCCCTTCGGCGACCACGACGCATGCGTCGTTCCCCGACTGGATGACGATCCCGCGGATCAGATCCTCGACCCGAACGCTGCTGTTGACCTCGACGAACATCTTCGAGCCGCCCATCCGCCAGGCTTTTTCGCTGACGGTGAAGGTGTCATCCATCGACAGGCGACCCTGCTTGATCCGGTCGAAGAGCATGTAGGCCGTCATCAGCTTGCTCATCGACGCAGGCGGCGTCAGTTCGTCGGCCGCCTTTTCGAAGAGGACGGTATGGGTCTTCAGATCGATGAGGATGGCGTGCTTGGCGATCGTCTCCATGGCGATCTCGCCATGGGCGAGAGAAACCTGGACGACCACCAGAAGGGCGGCGATGACGCCGCGAACGAAACGAACCATGGCTGCTTCCCGGCTGACGGATCCCAGTGCCCGCGCATCCGGAGAGTGCAGCAGGCTTACTCGACCACTATCTGCGCCAACGAGTAGCCGTTCCGCTGCAATGACGAAAGCGTAGAATCTGCCGCTGCGACATCGCGGAGCGGTCCGAGGCGCACCCGGTGCAGGTTCCGACCACCCGCCGAGACCGTGTCGATCCGTGTCTTGCCGAACCGAGACAGTGCGGCGCTCAGGCGGATAGCGTTGTCGCGCTGCGCGAAGGCCCCCGCCTGAATGTAGAGGTTGGAGTCCTGAACGGCCGGCGCATAGCTGGCCGCCCGAATGATCGCGTCGTCGCTCGCGGCTGTCGTCACCGCGGGCGGCACCGGCCGGCGGACGACATCGCCGAGCGCCGCCATCTGAGCCCCGACGTCGACACCGTCGCGAGCGAGCTGTGCGACCTTACGGCTCTCTTCAGGCAGTACGTCTATGCGAACCTGCGTCGTGCCCTGCCGTGCAAACCCCAGCGCCTCGGCTGCCGCATAGGAGAGGTCCAGCACGCGGCTGTTCGAAAACGGGCCACGGTCGTTTACCCGCACCACCACCTGCCGACCGTTCTCCATGTTGGTGACGCGCGCGATGCTGGGAAGTTGCAGCGTCGGATGCGCTGCCGTCATCGCGTACATGTCGTACTTCTCGCCGGTCGCCGTCGGCCTGCCGGTGAAATCCGCGCCCTACCAGGACGCGATCCCGACCTCGGAATGAGCGAAATTCTCCTGCGGAGTGTACCAGACGCCGAAGACGCGGTAGGGGCGACCGACCTTGTAGGATCCGCGTTCTTCGTAGGAAGAGGTCTCGATAGCGGTGCCCGAGGTCCATGCGGCTCCACCGTTGGCACCGGAGCGTCCGCCGCCCGACCCGCCGCAGCCGGCCAGAAGTGCGATCGCTGCAATCCCGGCGAGTACGCCGCCCATGCGCATACGGCTCATCCCGTCGCCATCCCGATCGTTCCTTCACTGCCGGGGCCGTGATCGACCGCCCCTGCTCTCTCTTGCGCCTCGCAGGTCCGCGCATCGCACCGCAGCGCGTTACGACGCGGTACTCCCGCCTTACGCGGCGGGAGTGGATTCTTCTGCCATAGAGGTGGATTGCCGGCAATACCGCGTTACGGCGCCATCGGCGCCCCACCGGGGCGCGGATCGCGCCGGTCGTTCACTCTCCCGTGAACTTCGGCGCGCGCTTCTCCGAGAAGGCACGCATCGCCTCCTTCGAGTCGGGGTACCCGCCCAGTTCGACGGTCATGTTCTGCTCGTAGCGATAACCGTCGCGAAGGCTCATCTCCTCGATGGTGTTGAGCGCCTGCTTCGCGAGGCGGATCGCCACCGGGCTCTTCGACGCGATTTCGCGCGCGAAGCCCATTGCGGTTTCGAGAAGCTGGTCGGGCGGCACGCAGGCTTCGGCGACGCCGAGGCGGTACAGTTCGGGGCCTGGTACGCGGTAGCCGGTCAGCATCATCCGGCGGGTCCGGGAGTGTCCGAACAGGCGCATCGCGTGCCGCCCGCCGCCGAGCAGGCCGACGTCGATCTCCGGCAGACCCATCAGCGTCGCCTCGGACACCACGAGGATGTCGCAGGAGGCCGCGACCGCGAGCCCGGCGCCGAGCGCAGGGCCGTTCACCGCAGCGATGACCGGCTTCTTGCACTCCATGATCGAATGAAAGCATTCCCGCGCGCGGCGATTGTGCGCCCACGGCTCGCCGGGCTCCATCGTCTTCCCTGCCCGGCCCTTGATGTCCGCTCCGGCGGAAAAGCACTTCCCGGCACCCGTGAGCACCGCGACGCGGATGTCGGATCGGTCGCTGATCTCATCGAACACCGCCATCATGTCCTCGTGGAACTGGCGGTTCTGGGCGTTGACCGGCGGCTGGTTCATCGTGACGAGTGCGATGTGATCCTTCACCTCGCAGAGCACGGTCTCTCGGTTCATGCGGAACTCCTGGTCGGTTTCTTGCCGGGCGGGATCATGCTCAGCCAGAGCCGCGACGGCAACCGCCCCCCACCAAGCGCCCCTCAGCGGACCCGGACGACGGCCTCCGCCGTTCGCGACAGATCGCGCCCCGAAGCCGGCCGGGTCAGTTCCGCCCGCGCGACATAGTCCCCGGCCGGCCAAGCGCTGTGAGCCTTCTCCCCGACGAACATGAAATAGAAGATCTGCGTCTTCTTCAGCCGATCCTCCTGGGAAGCCACGATGGTACCGCCCGGCGCGATCAGGGAGAGGCGCAGGCCGTCGCCTTCCCTGACGCCGACGAGCGTCACCCAGGCCGCCAGAAGCGGCGCGTCCGCCGGCAGCGTCGAGGCGTTGAGCCGGCCGGCTCTCGCCTTTTCGGCGGAGGGCATCGTGCCGGTCACCCCCACGCCCAGGATGTCGACCGGCGAATAGTCCAGAGCGGCGATCGCCTGCTTGCCCCAGAGGGATGCCTGCCCCGGTCCGCAGCCTTTGCCGTCGCCCGCACCGGTGAAGGGATCGACGGCTTTCCCCTCGTGCCGCACCACCAGTTCGACATGGGCGAACTGCGTCCGGCCGGAGAGGCCGACGGTCCCGAGCGTGGTGCCCGCATCGACCCGCTGGCCGGGCTTCACCCGCACGCTGCCGCGCCGCAGATGGCAGTACTGCGTCTCCCAACCGCCGCCATGCGACACCGCGACCCCGTTGCCGCAATCCTTGTCCTTCACCAGCGCCGCATTCTCGGGCTCGAAGACCTCGTCCGCCATTCCATCGCGTACCGCGCGAACGGTGCCGGGCGCGGCGGCGAGCACACGGACGCCCTTCTCGATCTCTCCGGCGTCGCGCAGGGCGAAGTCCGTTCCGGTATGCCCGTCATAGCTGCGGGCGCCGCAGGCATAGTCGCGCGCGCCGGGGCCGTCGTCGTGATCGAAATACTGGAAGGCCCAGCAATCCCTGCCGAGCGCGCATGCGATCGGAAGGGACAGCGAAGGCACCGCGTTCCGCCCGGCGGCCTCACCCTCGCCGGGTATGCCGATACAGGCGGACAGCGCCACCGCCGCTGCCGCCAGCCTCGCCTTGCCGGAAAGCACCGGTCATTCCTCCCGCATCGCCCGGCCGAAACTGGTGACAAGGGGACGCATGATGTAGGAGAGAGCCGTGCGCTGGCCGGCGATGATCATCACCTCCGCCGGCATGCCCGGATAGAGCTCCAGCCCGCCGAGCCGCTCGCGCTCCTGCTCCTCGAAGACGATCCGCGCCGTGTAGTAGGTCATGCCCGTCCGCTCGTCGACGAGCGAGTCGGCCGATACGCGCTCCACATGTCCTTCGATCATTTCGACATTGCGCGCGGTGAAGGCCGAGAACTTCACGTTCGCGCGCAGGCCCGGATGGACGCTGTCGATGTTGCTCGGATCGACGCGCGCCTCGACCACCAGAACGTCGTCGATCGGAACGATCTCCATCAGGGGCTCGCGCGGCGCGATGACGCCGCCGGCCGTAAAGATCTTCAGGTTGACGACTGTTCCGGATACGGGCGAGCGGATGACGGTGCGGGTCATGATGTCTACCGCCGCGCGGTTCCGCTCCCAGAGATCGGCGACGTCCGCCTGGACTTCGCGCAGCTCCTCGTTGACCTCGCGGTTCATGTTCGTCGACAGGTCGATGATGCGCAGTTCGGTTTCGCCGATGCTCTGCTTCGCCCTGGCGACGAGCGCGCGGTTTCGGGCACGACTGCCTTCGATATCGGCGGCCTGGCGCTGCAGCTGCAGCAGGCGCGATCGCCGCTCGAGCCCCCGGTTGACCAGATACTCGACATCCCTGACCTCGTCGGCGATCAGCCGAAGCTGCTCGGTCTCGGCCCTGATCTCGGCGTTCAGGCCGGAGATCTCCTCGCGATACTGGGCGACGCGCTGTTCGAGGATGGCGGTCTGGCTGTCGATCGAGTTCTTGCGGCTCTCGTAGATGCGCTGTTGCGAAGCCATGATCTCGGCCGCTTCGGGGCTGGTCTTGCCTTCGGCGATCAGCCAGTCGGGGAACACGATGGCCTTCTGCTTGTCGCGTTCGGCGATGAGCCGTGCCTCGCGCGCCGCTGAGTTCCGCAGGCGCACGCGGACCATGCCCAGGGTGGACTCGGGCTGCGTCTCCTCGAGTTCCACCAGGGGGTCGCCTTCCTTAACCCGGCTCCCCTCATGCACCAGGATCCTGCGGACGATGCCGCCCTCCAGGTGCTGAACGACCTTGCGATTGCTGCCGACGACCACGTGGCCGCCGGCGATCGCGGCGGTCTCAAGGTCGGCCCAGGCGGACCAGACGCCGAAGACGCCGAAGAATATGGCGACGACCACGAGGCCGAACGTGGCGGTGCCGTGCAGGCCCATCGACCGCATCGACACGGTCGGCGCCTGGGTCGGCTCCCCGTCCTCCTCGAAGTCGTCGGCGCCGCTGCGACGCTCCAGCGCGCCGCGGATCCTGTTGGTGAGCGTGCCTATCATGCGGGCCGTCCCGTCGTATCGGTCGCGGTTGCCACGAGACTCGGCCGCGGCGGCGTGCGCATCCCCGGCGCCACCTTCGCCATCACTTCGTCGCGCGGGCCGAAAGTCTCGACGGTGCCCTGGCGCATGACGAGCAGCTTGTCGACCTGGGCCAGGATCGACGGCCGGTGCGCCACGATGACGATCGTGGTGCCGTTCGCCTGGAGCCGCCGTATCGCGTTGGTCAGCGCCAGTTCGCCGTCGCTGTCGAGATTGGAGTTGGGCTCGTCCAGGACCAGCAGGCGGGGCGAGCCGTATGCCGCGCGCGCCAGTGCCACGCGCTGGCGCTGGCCGCCCGACAGCTTCAGGCCGCCGTCGCCGATCTGCGTGTCGTAGCCCTGGGGCAGCCGCAGGATCATTTCATGCACGCCTGCGAGTTCCGCGGCCGCCACCACATCGTCGTCCGAAGCCTCCTGGAGGCGCGCGATGTTCTCCCGCACCGTGCCCTCGAACAGTTCGACATCCTGCGGCAGGTAGCCGACATGGCGCCCGCGGTCGACCGCCTCCCATACCGCCACGTCGGCACCGTCCAGCCGGACGTGTCCCGCGGTCGGCGTCCAGCTGCCGACCAGCAGGCGCGACAGTGTGGTCTTGCCGGCAGCGGATGCACCGATCAGCCCGAGGACTTCCCCCGCCTCGAGCTGGAAGGATATGCCACGCAGGATCGGCTCGCGACTGCCGGGCGGGACGAAGGTGACGCCTTCGACCGACAGTCTGCCGCTCGGCCGGGGAAGGCTCATGCCGTCCCCCGTCGCCGGGGTCCGCTCCAGCAGCGTACAGATCGAACGGAAGGCGTTGCGCGCCGCGACGAGACCGCGCCACGCGCCGATCGACTGCTCGATCGGCGCCATCGCGCGGCCCAGGATGATCGACGCGGCGATCATGCCGCCGCCGGTGAGTTCGTGTCCCGTGACCAGCCAGGCGCCGTAGCCGAGCATTCCGATCTGGATCAGCATGCGCACGAGCTTGGCCGCGGAGGTGATCATGCTGCCGCGGTCGCTCGCCTCGACCTGTTTGACGAGGCCGCCGTCGTTGTCGCGGCACCAGCGCCGGATCAGATCCGGCATCATTCCCATCGCGGCCACGACGTCGGCGTTCCGCACCACGGCATCCGCCTTGTAGAGCGAGCGCGCACTGACGGCGTTCGCCTCCTTGAGGGGCGTGCGGGTCGTGAGGTCGTTCATCACGGCACAGGCGAAGACGACGATGCCGCCGACGACGGCGATGATCCCGAGGTGCCAGTGCAGCAGGAAGATGATGAAGACGAAGATCGGGACCCACGGTGCGTCGAACAGCGGGAACAGGCCGCCGCCGGTCAGCACCGAGCGGATGCTGGCGAGTTCGCGCAGCGGCTGGGCGCCCCTGAGGCCTCCCGCACGAAGGGAATCATTGAATGCGCCGGCCAGGATCGGGCCGCTGAGTTCCCGGTCGAACCAGCTCGCCAGACGGACCATGAGCCGACCGCGCACGCCTTCCAGCGTCGCCATCACGCCCAGCGAGACGATCGCGATCAGCGACACCCACAGCAGCGTGTCGAGGTTGCGCGTCGGGACCACGCGGTCGAACATCTGCATCATGTAGAGCGGCACGGTCAGCATCAGCAGGTTGATGCCGAGGCTGAAGATCCCGACGATCCAGAATGCCCGCCGGCTTCCCGCGATGGCCCGTTCCAATGCCAGCTTAGGCTGCATCCGAAGTTCCCCCAGGTTTCACGCTTCGCCCCATATTCGCATGCAAGCCGCTGTCGGTGCCGTCGTTCGCTTCGACGGTCCTCGTACCCACCCGTTCGGGTCCCCGGCGGCGGACCTCGTGATCATCCGGCAATGGCTGCGTGCCGGCGCCCGTCTTGCAATGTTGAAACTAATCCAAGCCGTCCGATTCCGACAGCGGCGTCTGCGGATGCGGCAACCATATCGCGCGCGATGTTAACGTCCTGTGAGGGCCGTCACGACCGCCTGCGGCGCATGCGGCCGATGAGGGCGGCGGCTAAAAGACCGAACACGGCACCGCCGAGCGCCCCGACCACCGCCCACTGCGAGGCGCGGCTGTCCCGGCGCGGGGCGTTTTCGTCACGGGCCGCGAGATCGGCATGCTGCAGACCGGAGAGTTCGGTCGCCGCGGGGCCCTCACCGCCCGGCGTTTTCGCCGCCTCGGCATCAAGGCCAAGCGGCACTGCGGGCACCGGCGGCGGCTTCGCTCCAGGCCGTTTGCAGAGGCTCGCAGCCGTGTACAGGATCCAGGGGACGGCTTCGTAAGTCAGCATCCGCGGGTCGTTCAGCACGGTCTCGGACAGAGCCTCGTGCAGCCCCGCGGCCCCGGTAACCCCGACGCACTCGCGATAGGCGTCGTCCCGGGCCGCATCGTTCGCAAAAAGTTCGACGAAGCCGGTCATGTAGGCGCCGCGTTCGCGATCGTTCAGCTCGAGGAAATACGTCTCCAGCGTGATCGCCGCCGCCGGTCGCGTCGCGGCGCACAGACACGCCGCCAGCAGGGTGGCCTTTCGCGCACGTCGGAGAAATAGAAGCGCCGGTCCGCAGCGTGTAAGGATTCCGTCAACCATTTGCCCTCAATATCGCTTGTCTGGAGGACCAATGACGGTCTGGATTGAACGCAAGGAGCGGAAAAGGTGCTGGTGATTGGCTGGCAGCTCCTCATCGGAGCCTTCTGCATACTCGGCGTCGAGACGTTCAGCATCGGCGAACTCGGCGGCACGGCCCCGATCACGGCGGGAACGCTGCTCGACGCCATGGGGATCGGCTACCTGGCCGAGCTCGCGTCCTCCCATGTCGACCTGCCCTTCTGGCTCCTCACCAGCCCGCTCTGGCCCCTCCTCTGCCTCATCGGCGGCTGCTTCGCCGCCATCGGCCACCTGCGTCTCTGCCGCGGCTACGCCGCCTGACCGCGCAGGCGGCGTCGTATATCACAGACGGAGCCCGCACTTCGCGACTGGCATTCGATCGCCGTTCCAACTAATTGATCCGCCGTGACGGATGGGTGGCAGAGCGGTTGAATGCACCGGTCTTGAAAACCGGCGGGGGCGCAAGCCCCTCGTGGGTTCGAATCCCACCCCATCCGCCATTCCCCACGCGTCTGGCACCTCCGCCGACAGCCGATCCGGCCGCCTCTGTCCGGCCGAGCGCCTGTCGCGTACTCTTCCGCCTCGACGTTCAGGAGGGAGATGTCCGGATGAAGAAGAAGCGCATCATCAGCCCGCAGGTCGGCGAGCCGCCGGAGAAGACCTGGTCGAACTGCCTTGTCGTCGGCAACCAGTTCTTCATCTCCGGCATGACGGCACGCGACGGCACGACCGTCCTGGGCGGCGACAGCATGTACGGTCAGGCGCAGGCGGTGTTCACCAAGATCCGCCACCTGATCGAAGCCGCGGGCGGCAAGCCCAATGACGTCGTCAAGGTCCTGATCTTCGTCACCGACATCAAGCGGCGCGAAGAGGTCTGGAAGGCGCGCGCCGAACTGTTCAGCGGCGACTTCCCCGCCTCGACCCTGGTCGAGTGCAGTGCCCTGGCCGCCCCCGAACTCCTGGTCGAGGTCGAGGCGGTCGGGTTCTTCGGCGCCGGGGGCTGACCGGCTGACGCAGGGGCCGCTCAGATCGGCGAGACCGAGTGGCCCCCGTCGACGTGCAGGATCTGGCCGGTGACATAGCGCGACGCGTCGCTGCACAGGAAGAGCAGCGGCCCGTTCAGATCCGCATCCCGGCCTAGACGGCGGTAGGGTATCCGGCCGATCAGCGCCTTACCGGAATCGCTGGCGAAGTAGTCGCGGTTCATGTCGGTTTCGAAATAGCCGGGCGCCAGCGCGTTGACCCGGATGTCGTTGCGGGCCAGTTCGACCGCCATCGTCCGGGTCAGGTGGGCGAGCCCCGCCTTCGCGGCGTTGTAGGCGACCGTGCCGATGCCCGTCCGCAGCGCCAGCAGCGAGGCGATGTTGACGATGTTGCCCCCCTGCCCGGCCGCCGCCATTCGCTGGGCCGCCTCCTGGGCGACGAACCAGGCGCCGGTCAGGTTGGTGTCGATCACGCTGCGCCAGTCGTCCTCGTCCACGTCGAGGATCCGCCGCGTCACCGCGACGCCCGCATTGTTCACGACGACCGTCGGCGTACCGAACCTGTCCTCGGCGGCGGCGAACGCTGTCTTCACCGCGGCGCGGTCGGTCACGTCGAGCGAGAATGCCGCCGCCTCGCCGCCGGCCGCCGCGATTTCCGCGCGGATCGCCTCGAGGCGCGATGCGTCCCGCGCCATCAGCGCGACCTTCGCACCGGCCGCGCCGAGGGTTCTGGCGAACGCCGCGCCGAGTCCGCGCGAGGCTCCGGTCACCGCCACCGTGCGACCGTCGAGCCGAAACATGCTACTCATGGACCGTTCCGCTTCTGTCTGCGTCTGCGCCCGGCCTTAAACGACTTCGCCGGGACCCGCAACCGGAGGCGTCCTGTCGCCCGAGCCATTTCGCGGGAGCCGCCGATGATCATCGACATCTTTTCCGACACCATCTGTCCCTGGTGCCTGATCGGCAAGCGCCGCCTGGAGCGCGCCATGGCCCAGCGCCCCGACCTGGCATTCGAGACCCGCTGGCACGCCTTTCAGCTGAACCCCTGGATGCCGCCCGAAGGCATGGAGCGGTCGGCCTATCTGACTGCCAAGTTCGGCGCGAAGGATGCGGCGTCCGTCTACGACAATATCCGCCGGATCGGCGCGGCCGACGGCATCGACTTTCGCTTCGACCTGATCCCGCGGACGCCGAACACCCTGCTCTCGCACCGTCTCATCGGGCGTGCGGCGGCGTCCGGTCGGCAGGACGCGGTCGTGGAGGGCCTGTTCAAGGCCTACTTCCAGGAAGGGCGTGATGTGGGCAGCGCCGCAGAACTGGCGGACATCGCCGCAGCGGCCGGGCTCGACCGCAACGAGACGCTGGCGTGGCTCGCGAGCGACGACGGGCACGATGCGGTGGT
>Ga0114916_1000458_pt1 | contig 27675 bp, 23 predicted proteins | sample MalvirAntarct_66_FD_83501 | JGI IMG/M metagenome (GOLD analysis project Ga0114916, IMG submission 83501) | Marine viral communities from the Global Malaspina Expedition - Malaspina viral metaG Antarct_66 | ecosystem: Environmental > Aquatic > Marine > Oceanic | place: West Anvers Island... | reverse complement strand
TAAAAGCCATGATGCTGAGGGAATATTCATTAAAACTTGGCTACCTGAATTAAAGCCAATCCCTGCCAGTGTCTTGCATAGCGAGGATAAAATGCGCAAGGCTCTGAGTAAAAACGGCACCTTTGCAGACATTGATTATCTTGTGCCAATCATTGAGCATAAACTGGCACGCCAATTAGCGATTGCTGAATTTAAAAAAGAGTAATATCTATAGTTAAAATATCTCAAAAACGCTACAGTGCTGCTGGTATAATTTTTTTTGCAGCCTCTGTCTGCGTAGGCACAGCAAGCAAGAAAAATTAATATCAGCAGTACTTGATGTATCGATATTACTTTTCCCTGACTATACAAGCATTATCTGCTGAGAATTGGTTTGATTATTTGTTAACCGTAGCAGTTGCTGATGCCGAAGCGACTAATGGCATTTGACACGAGCCAGCGCCTTGCGTGGTGACCGTCACTACGGCACCAGTTAATGCAAATAACTGTTGTAACTGAGTTTGCGCGTTATCTAACGCCATTGTCATGACATCACCGCGGCAAGCACGTTCAAGCACCTCAGCTTTTGCCATGCTTTGTGCTTGTTTTAGAATTTTTGGATCGACTTGCATCATCCCAAAAGCACCGGTTTGCCAATCATAAATCTCGATGTCATCTAGATAGACTGAAAATATCTCTGATGGCGGCAGCGTAATATTAATTTGGGGCATAATAGAAACGGAGGCATTAACATCAGAGTTTTCAGCATCATTTACTTCCGACTCGGTAGGCTGTATCACTTGTACCATCTCAGGTGTCAATGCGCTCAAGTCAATGCCTGCTTCTACGCGACCACGAGCGATAAATAGCGCCTTTTGCTCGTCTTGCCATAGCTTCATCCAACTGCCTGAACGCTGACTAGTAATCACCGTATCAACGCTGAACGCTACCGTCTCCAATCGATTCAAGTTCTGAATTTGTGTCACCACACCCTCACGAGTGATGGTTTCTATGGGCTCTTCTTTGGTGATATTCTGCACAGTATAGATAGCGAAAATGACGGCTGCGAGACCAGCAAGCAATACGATCCACGACATCATAGCGATGGATTTTTTCGCTTTTGAATCAGTCGTATCAAGAGGAGTTCGATTATCAGAACTGTTCATATAAACACCTTTGTGGTTTTATCATAGTTTTATCGATTATTTTTATAATGCCATAGTATTAGAACTACATAAAAAACGACATACTAGATGATAAATGCCGTTTTTAAGCAGCAACTTCAAGTAATGACTACTAATACTCTACATAATTACCAATAATGCCCTTTTCAAAAAACCACTTATTCATTTGCTATAAATACATTTAGAACTGGTAAATAATCGAGTTATAGCTGTCTGATTCAACCCTTTAAGTAACCTTCGCTCTGAAAAAACAAAAAGTCATTGCGTCTTAGGCGAACTTTACCTAACATAGTCAGGTTGTATGCTTAAAATATCGGTATACAGGTATTTTTCGAGCTTTATGCTAAAGACAGCGCTCGATGAAGTCTGGTATTTTTATACAAAATAATATGTTATATCCTTTTTTAAATGCTGTTTACGAACGCACTGCTCACTAGCGTACTGTCTGTTGTAGTACTTTCTAGCTAGGGCATGTCCTACACTATTACCAAGTAATAACAGGTAATCTTGCGTCGGCTATCAAACCACACGCTCAACATCCTACTATTTCTTATTTATTTTATCGTCGATAAGGTTCCGCTTTATTTATGAAAGCCAGTCAATTTTTATTTGCCACGCTAAAAGAAACACCCAGTGATGCAGATATCGCTTCAAGCCAATTAATGGTTAGAGCCGGTCTGATTCGCAAAATCGCTTCTGGATTATATATCTGGTTGCCAATGGGTTTGCGCGTATTGCAAAAAGTCGAGCGTATTGTTCGCGAAGAGATGCAAAATATCGGCGCTCAAGAAGTGCTTATGCCGATGACTCAGCCTGCTGAGCTTTGGCAGCTGACCGGACGTTTTAACGACTATGGTCCTGAGCTACTACGCTTTAAAGACCGTCATGACCGCGATTTTGTGTTGGGACCGACGCACGAAGAAGTCATCACCAATCTCGCCCAAGGCGAGCTGCGCAGTTATAAGCAATTACCGATTACTTTCTTTCAAATTCAAAATAAGTTCCGTGATGAGATTCGTCCACGCTTTGGTGTGATGCGCGCACGCGAATTTACTATGAAAGATGCCTATTCATTTCACGTTGACCAAGCATCACTGGCAAAGACGTATGATGAGATGTATGACGCTTATACGCGCATATTCACGCGCTTAGGTCTTGATTTCCGTGCGGTACAAGCCGACACGGGCTCAATCGGCGGCTTTGCCTCTCACGAGTTCCATGTCCTAGCAGACAGTGGCGAAGATGATATTGCTTTCTCTGATTCGTCTGAGTATGCTGCCAACGTCGAGCTTGCAGAATCTGTGAGTATGGCAGAACGCCAGCCTGCAACGATGGCTCGCGAGAATATTGATACCGTCAATATGCCAACCTGTGAAGCCGTTGCTGAGCATTTAAATGTTCCACTTGCCACAACCGTCAAAACATTGATTGTGCAAGGTCATACGCCAGAAGGTGAGCCGCAGCTTATCGCTGTGGTATTACGCGGCGACCATACACTAAACACCATAAAAGCCGAAAAAATTGAAGAAGCCAATGTTCCTTTAACAATGGCAACGGAAGAAGAGCTAAAAGCCGCTGGTCTGCATAAAGGCTATATCGGCGTTGAGCTTAATATGCCCGTCTTTGTAGATCGTGCAGCAGCAGCGCTATCAGACTTTGTCTCTGGTGCCAATGAAATTAACAAGCACACGACGGGTATGAATTGGGAGCGTGACGCGCATATCACCCGTATTGTTGATATTCGCAATGTACACGAAGGCGACCCTTCTCCTGATGGTAAAGGTACGCTACAGATCAAACGTGGTATCGAAGTCGGTCATATCTTCCAGTTGGGTGATAAGTACTCACAAGCGATGAACTGCACTGTTTCAGGTGAAGATGGCAAGCCAGTCACTTTGATGATGGGTTGTTACGGTATTGGCGTCAGCCGTATTATCGCTGCTGCTATTGAGCAAAACAACGATGAAAACGGCATTATGTGGCCATCAACGCCAGATATTAGTGATTCTTTAGCACCTTTTGAAGTCGCTATCGTGCCAATGAAATCAAAAGAAGACACCGTTATGGAAACAGCAACGGCATTGTACGAGGAGCTAAAAGCTCTTGGTATCAATGTATTGCTTGATGACCGTAATGAACGCCCAGGCGTGAAGTTTGCTGACCTTGAGCTGATTGGTATTCCGCATCGTATCGTAGTATCTGACCGTAACTTGGCAGAAGACAAGTACGAATACGTTAATCGCCGTGATAGTGAGAAGCAACTACTTAGCCGTGATGAAGTAGTAGCTAAAGTCAGCGGTAAATAGTGCAACGATAAAATTAGTACCATAAAAAGCGCCTATCTCATTATATGAGATAGGCGCTTTTTATTCTTAGAGGTTTATTTAACAACCATTCACAATGCTTTTATTATTGACGAATCAAACGGCTAGGCACAGGCAATAATGCAATATCGCTCACACGACAAGGATTGATATCAATACCACCTCGACGTGTATACCAAGCACGAACCATGAGCTCACTTGGCTCATAGTATTGACTCAAATCAGCAAATATCTGCTCAACACACTGCTCATGAAAGCCATTATGCTGACGGAAACTTAATATATAACGCAGCATATTTGCGTTATTAACTGGCTTATTAGTGGTTATTGAAACTGCCAATGTCCCCCAATCTGGCTGATTGGTCACCGGACAATTACTACGTAATAGATTAGAATAAAAGCTAAAAGTTTTACCCTCTGATATTTTAGCATCACTTGAATCATGTTCTAATAATGACGCATCAGGATGCAGCGTTAATGCTACTTTCTCAGTACTGTCCGCTAGTGCATCATCAATACAAATGCCATAAGGCTGAGCGATCAATAGCCCTGAATGCTCATCCTCTAAGTCAAACAATTCAACGTTAACTTCAGCTTGTACGCATTTCGACAAATCTTTCGCTATCAGCGTTTGTACTGTTTCCCAACTACCAAATTCAGTAAAGTTGATACTATTTAAATAAAGCTTCAATGACTTTGATTCAACAATAAATGGCGAGCTTGCCGGAATGCCAAAGCGTGCTATCGCGACCTGCGATATACCTTGCTCATTTAACCATGACAGCTCAAATGCCTGCCACCAATCGATACCTATCTCTAGCTTATCATCCTGCCAACCAATGACCTCTCGCCCCATACTACGAGCAATCGGATATAACGTCTCTGGACTATACTCAGTTGGATAATCAGTGGTTTGTTCACCCAAGATACCGTGGATACTCATTGGTATTTCCTAATAGTAATGATTGAAATTAAATAACATTTAAAGTTTTAGTAAAATTATTAACCAGTTCAAGTGCTCGAACGGAATGAAAGATTTATATAAACCTTATTCTTCCTACAAACGTACGTGCGAGCCGTCACTTAATAGTCGATAGGCAATGGTATAAAATATCGCACAAAAAGCAAAAATAGCGCCCATTGAATACCAGACATTGACGTCAGAATAGCCCAAAATCCCGTAGCGGAATGAGTTGACCATATAGACGATTGGGTTCAATAATGAGATATTTTGCCAAAATGGTGATAAGTTTTCCATCGAGTAGAACACCCCGCCAAGATAGGTCAGCGGCGTTAATACAAAACTTGGAATGATGGAGATATCATCAAAAGAGCGGGCAAATACAGCATTGATAAAGCCGCCCAATGAAAACAGAATAGAGGTGCCAAGGACAGTAAATATGGTCACAAATAAATGTTCAATACCCAAATCAGTAAAGAACAGCGCCACGATCGAGACAATGATACCAATCGCTAATCCGCGGAAAATACCACCGCTGATATAGCCCATCAAAATAGCATGTTTTGATACAGGCGAGACCAAAAGCTCCTCGATACTGGCGGTGAATTTGGCACTAAAAAAGCTTGAGACCACATTAGAATAGCTGTTAGTGATGATTGCCATCATAATCAAACCAGGCACGATAAACTGCATATACGGCACACCGCCCATCTCACCCACACGTGGTCCAATCATCTTACCAAAGATGACAAAATACAGGCTCATGGTAATGACTGGCGGCAATAACGTCTGCGGCCAAATACGTAGAATCCGGCGCACTTCTTTGACCAAAATAGTGCGAAATGCAATCCAGCGTTGTGCAAAGTTCATGCGGTATCTCTCCTAAGCGCCTATGCTTGCTAGAGTAAATAGTCTCTAGTGCAAACAGAGTTGCTTATCTGATTATTCTATTTAATATATATGTTGAATGAAGACTTATTAATACGGTCTTGTTATTCATAAAAATTCGTTATAAAGCCCAACTTTCAAAGGTAGCTAATGCTAAAGAGCTACGAGCTTAAAGGTTCATGTAGGCTTTTATCTACCAGACGCATAAACAGCTCTTCTAAACGGTTGGCTTTATTACGCATACTCGCGACCGTAATACCTTGCTCAGACAATTGAGTAAAGACACCATTTAACGACTCACCTTCTGTCAATGTTACCTCAATCGTCAAATCATCCGGCTGCACGACATCCGTCACACCAGTTAATACTATTTGATGTGTTAACGGAGTCGCCACATCAAAGACAAAAGTCTCAACCGATAACTGCGCAAGCAAGTCTTTCATTTCAGTATTGATACGAATTTCACCGTGATCCAAAATCGCGATACGCTTACACAGCTGCTCAGCTTCTTCAAGATAATGCGTAGTTAGAATAATGGTCGTGTTTTCTTCAATATTAATCTGCTCCATAAACTCCCACATTGAGCGGCGTAGCTCAATATCAACCCCAGCAGTCGGTTCATCTAATATCAATAGACGTGGCTTATGTATGAGCGCCCGTGCAATCATCAATCGACGCTTCATACCACCTGAGAGCTCACGCGATTTGCTGTCACGTTTTTCCCAAAGTCCCAAAGCTTTGAGCAACTTCTCTGCACGCGGTTTTGCTTCTTTTGCTGCAATGCCAAAATAGCCTGCTTGAGTAATAAGAATGTCTTCAACTTTTTCAAACTGATTAAAGTTAAACTCTTGCGGTACTACGCCCAAAAACTGCTTGGCTTTTGAGGGATCAGATAACAAGTCCGTACCAAAAATATGGACACTACCCGCTGTTGGCTTAAAGAGCGAGCTGATGATACCAATCATCGTTGACTTACCAGCACCATTTGGTCCCAGTAACGCAAAAAATCCCCCTTGCGGAACCGTAAGACTGACATCTTTTAATGCCGAAAATCCGTTGCTATAAGTTTTGGATAAATTCTGAATCGATAGTGCTGGTACTTCAGACATGAATACCTCTTTATGAATGATTAATCTAAAAAATGCTGTATCAGCATGCCAATTCTTATAATCGTTGCTGTCGTGTATTAATGTGAGGCTTAAGGGAAGCTATTTCAACGGTGGTATATCATAACGACGACATGAGTCCTATCAATCATACATAAAAAAGCACCTACCTCACTATGAGATAAGTGCTTTTTATTTATTGCCTTTTAAAGTGCGATATTAAAGCACCTTAGCCATAAAAACTAGCTGGCTTCACCAACCATATAATCAACGGCATTTTGCACTTCTTCATCAGGAATATCTGCGCCGCCTTTGGCAGGCATAGCATTGAAACCATTGATAGCATGGGTATATAGGGTATCTTTACCTTTTGCTATACGAGGTCCCCAAGCACCCGCATCACCTAACTTAGGAGAGCCAAGCAGTCCTGACGCATGACAAGTTTGGCATACCGCGTTATAGACTGCTTTACCATCACGAGGACCATCGCCTGCAGCTGGACCAGCAGAACGAGCCGTCACGTCACAAACTTCATCTTCTTCAAAACATATTTTGGCAACAGGCTGAATACGAGCAATCAGGTTCGGATATAACGCAATCAATTTTTGTACTTGCGGCGTATCTTGTGGAATTGGCTCTTCAACAGCAGCTGGTGCGGCTGCCGCAGTTGCCTCGGCTGGTGCATCTGTTGCTGTCGCGTCTGCTTGTGCAGTTGCATCAGCAGAAGCAGCGCCATCCGTGGTGTCAGCCGCCGCTTGAGGCTCATCACCTAGCTTTTGAGGGGCATTTTCGACAACCTCTTTGCCTTCTGCGACAGCAGATATAGTAACGGGTGTATCTATAGCACTTTCAGCTTGGCTCACAGCGATACTAGCGATTCCTAGAATGGCAGCTGCCGATAACATAACTACTTTTCTCATTCGTCACGTTCTCTTATTACGTATACAAGGGTCAGCAAGACTTAGACATTCTGTCTGTCCTCCTTTGACAACAAACCGTTGTCAATAGCAAACAGCCATCCCGCATGCGAGCGCACTTGTAATCGGTGATTATAAATATGGATTCTCCCTGACATTATAAGGGAAAAGACGGGTAGATTGCCATGCCTGTTTGCGGACTATGCTGTTTTTTCTTAAAAAACCTCAATAGCTGGCTTCATTCATTGGCTTTATGACTTTTATTTGTTAGACTAAGCGGTCTTTATTTTTAGGCACTTTTGCGCTCGTAGCTCAGTTGGATAGAGTATCGGTCTCCGAAGCCGAGGGTCGTGGGTTCGATTCCCGCCGAGCGCACCAATCATCGTATTACCCCCTTCCCTAGCATTACCTAAAACCTCTAAACCCCTTTGTTATCAACATATCAAGTCTTTCAATATTACTTGTCATTACCTAGTAGCACCTATAGAATGTTGTTAAATTTGTTGTTAAAATTTATTTAACATCTTTGGGGCTGGCATGAATAAGAGAAAAGACTATTTATTAACTGATAATGGCGTGAAATCTATCGCCAAGCAGGCAGCGCCTGATAAAGTCGCTCGTCATAGCGATGGTAATAGCCTATATCTGATACAACACCCCAATGGTTCATTGTTTTGGCAAATATCATACCGCTATCAATCGGACAAGGATATTCAGCCAAAACAGAAAACCTATCAAATCGGTATCTATAAATCATCAAAGCAAGCCATTGACGCCTCATTCAAGCCGCACGTAACGCTAAAGCAAGCGCGTATCGAACGTGACAAGGCTAAAGCGTTACTGACTGTTGGTATCGACCCCACCGCCCATAAGAGCATCGAAAAGAATAACTTTGAGCAAAAGGACTTATTCAAAGTCATTGCCAAAAGCTATATAGATGAAAAGTCTAAGACCACGATTAAGAACGTGCGAAAGCTGCAAGGATTCTTAGACAATCATATCTTAAAGCACTTAGGCGCATACCCTATTGGTGCTATCACCGCGCAGGACATCATTAAGACAGGGCTTGCCATTCAAGCGACCTTCGAGCAGCAAGGCAAACATACCTCTGAAACCGCGCATAAGTGTATGGGGCTGATTAGCTCAATCTTTGAGTATGCTATTAATACGCTAGGCTATGATATTATTAACCTTGCCATTGGCCGCAACAAGGCACTCAGACCACATAAAGCCGAACGCATGAAAGCGGTAGAGCAGCACCAATTCCCCGACCTACTCCGTAACATTGACCAATATCTTAACAATCACCCAAACGCCCATGAGCAGACCGTAGCAGGTTTACAGCTTATGACGCTGTGCTTTGTGCGTACAAAAGAGCTTAGGCACTTTGAATGGTCAGAGATTGATTATCATAAAAGCGTGTGGCGTATTCCAGCCGCCAAGATGAAAATGCGCCAAGACCATATTATCCCGCTATCACCGCAAGCCATGGCTATCATTGAGCATATGCGACCCATGACCGAACAGACAGGCTATGTGTTCTATAACTTTGAGTCAAACAAGCCCTATAGTGAAGCGTGGTTCAATCAGGCGTTACAGCGTATGGGCTATAAAGATGATCCCTACCCTAAGATGACAGGTCACGGCTTTAGGCAGCTTGCCAGCACAGGACTGTATGAGCTGCAATTTTCTGAAAGTTTGATAGAGATACAACTCGCCCACCTTGAACAATCTAGCGTCAGAAGACGCTATGACCTATCAGAGCATTTAGCCGAGCGCCAAATGATGATGCACCGCTGGGCGAACTATCTTGATGACTTACGGGCTGGCAAGGTGATCAGCTTTGATTTATTGACTCCTGATGAACTCGCTAAAGAAATGGATAGCAGAAATGAGCAAGCGACTGATATAGCACTGCATGATAAAGATATTTTGATAAAGAGCTTACGGGCACAAGGCGTATCACAAGAGGTACTAGCCAAACTTGCCGAGCAGCTTTAACAACAACATTTAACAACATGAAGCAGCTGATTTTAACTATGAAAATATGACTATGCGTCATGATAACACTGCCAAAACTGACGAAACCTATTGGTAAGGGCGATATAACAGACAAAACCGAACTTGATAGCGTCAATCGCTGTCATAACCAATTGCAAGGCTAGGATTAATTACCCGAACACCGTCAGTTTTACACACCTTTATGACGGTAATGCCTTGCACCTTTTTATACTAAAGTGTGTATTAGAAGGTGTGAATTATGGAATATGTTGGTATTACCGATGCAGAGTCCTTCAGGCTAATGGACATACTAAGCATTAATGATGCAGCTGCATTAATTTCAGGAGCATCACCAAGTGATGTGGACTATGACTCACAGTATGATTTTTTCTTTTTAAATGAACAAAATAGAAGCTACACAAATTCAAGTAAAACGTCATTCAATATTGCTAAGACATCATTAACTCGTTCTATAACTGTAGGCAGATTGAAAGCAAACATAGTATCAATCCTAAATGAAAAACGAGTTTCACAATCTAACTTGCAAAGCGATTGGATAGTTTTGAATGGAATTGATCCCAAAGAAACTATGATAGATAGAGAAGATTTAAAAAACTGGCTCGAAGATAGAGGTGTTTATCCTCCTCTGCTATTTCCAAACGGGAAAAAAGATGACTACATGGATTCAAATCATCTTCATTACGCTCCTAAATTAGCAGTATGTGTTAAAGCTTGGGAGGTTGCTCAAACAGCTGATCTACAAGGTGAAACATATAAACAGTTCATGACTAATTGGATATCAAAAAACGCTTCATCGTATGGAGTAGAAAATCAGAGCGTCAAAGTTTTTGAAAGTTTGGCAAGCATTTCTAATTGGGCAACTAAGGGTGGGCGAGCAAAAAACAAACATACCCTACCATTAGAAGAACATTCTAATGCTAGTAGCAAGGAAATAAAAATTCACAAAGAATTAATCGCTATTTTGCCTAGTATTAACGTTTCAGAACATGAAAAAGATGACTTGCCATTTTAACCCACCCCCCTATTAAAAAGCTTATAAACACTAAGTTTTGGGAAATTATGCATTCTGAATATCTTACCTCTTAATTTAATGGTCGGGAAATAGTTCCCTACCATACTGTCTATTTCAGTATATAAATACCCTCTATTATTTACCTCATAGCAACCCGCCATTACTGGCAATTCCTTTAATAGCTACGAGGTAAATTATCATGACCTTAGTCGACCAATATCTAAGAATGGCAGACCTTGCCAATCAACCTGAGCGTAAAGCCAAGACTTATACCACCCGATCAGGCCAACAGCGCACCGTCACAGCCAAAGCTGCCACACGCGGTATTACTGGCTTTAGTGCCAAACATATCTACCATCTAATCAATCAGCATAAATTCCCAGCCCCCGTAAAAATCGGACGGTCTAGTCTATGGCGCTTGTCTGATATTAATGCATGGCTTGCCAGTCATGCCGCAACTACTAGCGAGGTATAAGCCATGATTACCTCAAAACAGCCAACCAAGCAAACCTATAGCCAAATTATGATGGCGCACCTAATGACAGACGCAACTATCACCATATGGGACTATATCTGTCTTCATCAAATCACTTGTTTGGCTCAACGGATCAGTCAGTTACGCGCTAGTGGTGTGAGCATTGATGATGAAATGGTCACGCAAAATGGCAAACAGTTTAAGCGTTATTGGATAGCCCAGCCAACCAACACTACAGACAGCGTGGTGACACCATGAGCATGACCGAACAATTAGAAGTCTTAAAACCGCGCCTAGTGGCCGTGGACACTTATACGCTGTGCCATGTGGACGACTACATGCAAGACGTATCGAACGATTGTGAAAGCCTTGCTTATGCTTTGAACCTGATTGAAACAGCCGATCCAGCAAGCAAGGGCGTGATTGTGGCGGTACGTTCCGCGCTACTGGCACACAGCGAACACGCCAGCAAAATGAGCGCGGACATCATGGGCGAGCTAATCACACAAGACGAGGTATCAATCAATGAGTAATCAAATAGTAGTATCAGCCGACCAGTTAGAAAGTATCAATGAGCAGATAGTATTATTGAGTATTGATGCAGGTCATTTAGCAATGGCACTGCAAGCCGTGCAAGTAGATTGCGCGGTATCAGGTGGCGTGATTAACGCGGTCATCATGGCGCTATCGGACAATGCCGCCACCACTGAGGACATAGCCGACCAGCTAGACGGCATGTTGTCAGCACCACAAGCGGAGGTATCAAGCCATGAGTAGTAATGAAACTGAAACCAATCTAAAAGCCGACCACGGGCAGCACAGCGACAAACAGGCTGGCAAGCGTGGCCTACTGCTAAGATTTATCATTTTTATGGCACAGGTAGTAGCCATTGGCTTACTTATATCATTAGTGGCTGGCCAGCAAAACGAACCTAAAATCTTCGTTATTAAGGTGGGCAGCTAATGAGAAACTACCCGCAGCCAAAGCAAAGCCATAAGTATGCCAAGCGTAAAAGCTACTATGAGAAGTATGGAGAGCAGCGCAAGCCGAACCAGTCACAAGCAAGGAGAACTAGATGACCACCACAGCACAAACCGACAGCCAAGAAAAAGCCCACGGCAAGGTGGGCTTATCTAGCATCTTAGGTGACTATCCAGTAGCAACTATCGAAGCACTATCAGACTTTACTATTTTAGCTCAAAACTACCCATTATTGAACCCTAGAAGCTTAATAGTTATTGATGAAAAGGTAACACCAATCAAAGGAGAAAATGCAGCAGATAAGCTGGACACAGTAGGCACTATAGGAATGGTTTTATATAACAAAAACTACGAGCCGACAAGCTTACGATGCTTATATGCTGATGACAATATCACTCCGATCATAACCGACACTAGCCAGCCGTCCGCCTATCTTATTGGCTCACGAAGCAATGACAGCGAGCTTATCGCAGTAGATAACTTTGACGATGGCATAACCTTAGCCAAATGCTTAATCAACGAGCATGTAACGATAGCTATTAGCCCTACTGAATGGTTATTCAATGACACGGTTAAGCATTTTTCACAAGACAGACCCATCACTATCTGTACAACATTGGACAAAGTGGACGAGGTAGGTAAGCCGCTGGCAGGTCATAACGTAAATGTGGTAGTTACCAGTGATAGAACCGTATTAGAACACTTGGAATATGGCGGCTTAAGCTATGCGGCTATTTTGGCAGACAGTAAAACCACTATAACCAACTTACAAGCTGACGCATGGGGAGACCCCAAACCTATCAATCACATATTGCCACCAGTGACCAGCATAACGCCTGACATGCTACCTGAACCCCTATATAACTATGCTATCAATACAGCCGAACGTCTAGGCGTACCGATTGAGTTTGTAGCAGTACCGTTAGTAGTGGCACTAGGGAGCGTTATTGGCACCAAGGTGGCTATCATGCCAAAACGCTATGATAACTGGGATATTGTGCCTAATCTATGGGGTGCAGTTATAGGCAAACCATCTAGTAAGAAAAGTCCATCAATTACAGAAGCAATGAAACCCATTGATAACCTAGTCAGTAAAGCACGGGCAGACTATGAGCTGAATAAACAAGAACATGAAACCCAAAAGCTCATTAATGACAGTAAAGCCAAGATAGCCGAAAAGGAGTTAAAGAAGCTCGCTGATACGCTGGCTAGTCAAACTGATGACGATGACGGCACGGACAAAGTTACTGATGGTGACTTACGACAAAAAGCCACCTTTATAGCAGACAGCAAAAAGCAAGATGAAAGCATACCCATACCGCGCAGACATATGGTAGGTAATATTACTATGGAAAAGCTGGGCGAAATCGAGAACCAAAATAACAATGGTGTATTACAGTTTCGTGATGAACTATCAGGATTTTTAGCCAGCCTTGAAAAGGACAGCGAGCAAGAACAAAGGGCATTTTATCTATCAGGGTTCAACGGCACAGGTAGCGAAATGGTGGACAGAATAGGGCGTGGTTCATTATTCATTGAAAATCATTGTTTATCGGTCATGGGCGGCATACAGCCTGATAAATTAGAGATGTACTTAGAGCAGACCATGCGAGGGTTAGGCAATGATGGCTTGATGCAACGCTTTCAGATGATGGTTTACCCTGACCCACTACCAAGACGTAAAGAAAAAGACATAGCAGTCGATAGGGAAAGCCGCGATGCCGTGTACGAATTATTTATAGCCGCTGATGGGCTTTTTGAGGGCAAACTTGCCAGCTATGGCGCTAATGAGTCAAACGAGTATTACAAGCGCCCTTACTTCCGTTTTGCTGATGATGCTTACAAAGTTTTTATGGATTGGTACGATGCACTACAAGCCAAAGCTGATGATACAGAACATGAGGTGATAGCTCAGCACTTACTTAAATATGGCAGACTGATACCAGCTCTAGCGTTGATATTTCATTTAGTGGATTGTATCGAGATTGGCAGCTATTTAGGTGGGGTTAGCCTTAACGCATTAAGGGCAGCGATTGCGTGGGGTGATATGTTAGAAACGCACATGCTTAGAGTGTATAGCTGTATTACTGATAATTCGCACCTCAAAGCGTCTTTATTAGCTAATAAAATACTGGCATTACTTAAAAAGCCAAGTGATAAAACTGACAAAACCGATTGGATTAGCCACGGCTTTACCGCTCGCAGTCTAAAGCGCAAGAACTGGAAAGGCTTAACTGATGATAATGCCGTCCAAACAGCACTTGACGTATTGATAGAATATGACTGGCTCGACTATAAAGAAGTAAAAAGCACAGGACAAGGTGGCAGACCAACAGAACGCTACTGGATTAACCCCAAATTAACTGAGCTTATATAGGTTTCGTCAGTTTCGTCAGTTTCGTCAGTTTCGTCAGTTTCGTCAGTGCAGTTATAGGGCGTTATTTAAAAATAGCGTCCTTTTTTATTACCTAGCGTTTGGTTTTGTCAGTTTTGGCAGTACAGTATCAGAGCTGATAATAATAGTTAATCATATAGGCAGGCGTGTATGGTCTGCCTTTTTTGTGCCTGATGATACTACGCTCATAAGCCCATCTGAACATATTGACTGCATTAACAGATACCCCCAAGTTTAGGGCTAGCGACTTGGCTTTGGATTACCCATACCGCCATTATTTGATCGATTGAACACGAAAAACTTGGAAGCAAAACCGTGGAATCAAGAAAATTAGGAAGCAAAACCCGCCTTTTTCAGAATATTGGAATCACGCCAATCGCTTAACACGTAATAGATACAGCAGAATCAGAGAAGGAATTTGGAATCACGAGTAAGCAGGAAAAAGGGATTTATTCACCTAGATGAATAGAACCCCTTGTTACCTTAAATTTTCTGTATAACCTATCCTGAAACCTCAGCACCCAACTTCGTATCAAGCATCAATCTAATAAATTTCTTAAACTGATTAGGATTAGACAATAAGTGCATGGTCATGCCCTCATAAGCTTCTTGGCTCTCAAATAGCGCATCCATTGCGGCATCAGGATAACCACCCAGCATGATTTGATCCGTACTGTTATTACTGAATTGCTTGACCACAATCTCATTTTCGGTGACTTTATCCCAAATGGTGTTTTGAAAATTAACCATGTCGTTCTCGGTAAAGTCCTCGCCAGCAAACACCTCATTCAAGCGCTCAATTACCTGCGATAAAAACGCTTCTTTTATATCTTTAGGCGTGGCCGTACCAGCGCCACCGCCCGCTTCTAGTTCCCCACTACCCTCTTGTAGCTTTAGGTCTTGCTGATGGAGAATTGAGACACGGTAATGGCTCATGACAATATTACTTAGATCAACCTCATCTTCATCATCAAAGCTTTCACGCAGTAGCGGCTGTAGATTGCGTGCGTATAGGCTAAGCTTCTCCAGCTCTTTATCGTCATAGTCCACAATTTGCGACATAAACTCATACTGACGGGTGAATGTCCCTAAGTCCTTTTTAAAGATCTCCAGCGCGTCTTGATCAGTCTTAAAACCTTTGTAATCATTTTCAGCATTGGTCATCAATACCACATCGCCCGTCGCTTTGGTACGTTCTAGCATTACTTTAGCGTGCTGTGCTTGCTCACGTGCCAGCTTATAGCGCTTCTGCCAACGCTCGACCGCTGGCTTGCAGATATTACTAATGGCGGCATTAGACTTGTTTTTGCTATAGAACGCTTCAACAAACTGCTCGACTTCGTTCTTAGTGAAGATACCACTGACTCGCAGCTTCTCATAAAGGTCAAACATCTGATCAGGGTCAGACACGTCCGCTAAGGTTGCGGTCTCATAATACGGCTGGAAGGCCTCTAAAATATCTTGTGGGTCATTAAAGAAGTCGAGCACAAAGGTGCCACTCTCCGCTTTGCCTTTATAGGTACGGTTGAGCCGTGAGAGTGTCTGTACGCAGTCCACGCCTGTTAGCTTCTTATCGACGTACATAGCGCACAGTTTCGGCTGGTCAAAGCCTGTCTGGAACTTATTAGCCACCAGCATCACTTGATAGTCATCACTGTCAAAGGCTTTACGCATATCACGGCCTTTGAGGTCAATATTCATATTATGCTCAGTGAACTTCTCGCCAAGTAATGCACCGCTATCAGGGTCATTGTCATTAAAGGTCACTTCCCCTGAGAACGCGACCATGGCATTGATGTTTCGATAATCGTACTCAGCGATATAGTTATCAAATGCTAACTTGTAGCGTACGGCTTCTTTGCGTGATCCCGTCACGACCATCGCTTTGGCTTGGCCGCCAAGTAAGCCTTTAATATTGTCATTAAAGTGCTCAATGATGATTTTTACTTTCTGGGCGATATTATGCTCATGCAGTCGCACCCAGTTATTAAGCTTAATCTTGGCACGGCGGGCATCGACTTCATCATCAGTGGCGGCAAGCTTTTGCTTGAGCTGATAGACCACTTTATAGTTGGTGTAGTTTTTTAGCACATCTAAGATAAAGCCTTCTTCAATGGCTTGGCGCATAGAATAGACATGATAAGCGGCTGGTAGGTTATCTTTAGAGGCGGGCAAGTCAGGGTTAGGCAAGCGCCCAAATAGTTCGATGGTTTTGGGTTTAGGCGTGGCGGTAAAGGCATAGTAGCTTAGATTAGGACTGCTACGGCGGGCGGCTAACGTGGCGTCCAATATGTCCTCGCTAGATAGCGGCTTATCATCGTCTGCATTACTCTCTATATCACCTGAGACCAGCACTTCTTTAAGCTGGCGAGCCGTAGAGCCTGTTTGTGATGAATGTGCTTCATCAGCAATGATGGCATAACGGCGCGACTTTAGGACGCTTGAATCTTCAATCGCTTTGAGCACAAACGGGAAGGTTTGAATAGTCACGATAATAATTGGCTGCGAGTTCACCAGTGCGCTAGCCAGCTGTTCAGACTTTGAGCCGTCACCCTCTTTTCTATTGATCTTACCAACCACGCCATCGGCATGTTCAAACTGATAAATGGTTTCTTGTAGCTGGTCATCAAGCACGGTACGGTCGGTAATCACAATCACTGAATGAAACTGTTTATCGCCGTCGCTGTTATACAAGGTTGATAGCTGATGCGCCGTCCATGCGATAGAGTTAGACTTGCCTGAGCCTGCGCTGTGTTGAATGAGATACTTTTGCCCAGTGCCTTCAGTCACGGCAGCATCAACCAATTTGGTCACCACATCCCATTGGTGGTAGCGCGGGAACATCATGGTCTCGCGTTTAGACTTGCGTCCAATCGCGTCCTCTTCTTCCTCTATCTGCAAGTGCATAAAATGGCCGAGAATGGCCAAGAGATTGTCTGGGGTGAGTACTTCATTCCATAGATAATCAGTAGCATAGCGGCTGCTATCGCTGGGCGTATCATTACCCGCGCCGCCTGCTTTAGTGCCTTTATTGAACGGTAAGAAGTAGGTGCTGTCACCTGCCAGCTTCGTTGTCATATAGACTTCATATTGGCTGACGGCAAAGTGAACCAATGCGCCGCGCTTAAACGTCAGTAGCGGCTCAGGTTTTTTAGTATCAGGGTCTTTTGGCAGGCGGGTCTTCTTATACTGAGTAATGGCGTTTTGTACCGATTGCTTAAACTCAGACTTTAGCTCCATCGTCGTCACGGGTAAGCCATTGACGAATAGCACGACATCAATACGGTTACGCTTAGCGACTTTGTCATTAGCATCAGCGCCGTCTTTTAAACTGGCATGAGGGCTATAGACTACCTCAGGGACAACACGGCAGATATTGGCCTCATAGCGTGCCATGATTTCAGGGTTCAGGCTGTGCTCAGGCTTAAACTGACATAGGTCAAAACGTGCATTACGAATCTTTAAACCATGACGTAGTACGCCAAGTGTGCCATAGGTGCGCGACGCTCTATCGGTAGAGTGCTCATCAGCTTTGTTTAACTGCTTAACCAATGCGGCGATGAAGTGACGCTCAGAGTCAATAGGATAAGTGCGGCAAAACTTCTCCCACTCTTGCGGCTGGGTGCTCTGTACAAAGTCCAGCACGTCTTGCTCATATAGCGCGGTCTCTGCCTGATAGCCGCTAGGATTACCCAATTGCCAGCCTTGCGCTTGCATTTGGCTGACGATATCGGCTTGGAAGACAGATTCATAAGTGACGTTGTGCGCGTTAATCGCAGTGCTGGTCTGAGTCATGGTGTGGTTCTTATTATTAGTATTATGTTATGGATTCAATTTCTACTTCAACATTATCAATCACATCAGGCGCAACCCAACCCCGAACATCAATTTTACCCGTGACGGCAGCGGATATTAAAGCGGTGCGGCGTTCTTGCATGAGTTGGATGGCTTGTTCTGCTTTTTCAATCAGCAAATCAAGAGACGCACATTTATTATCTAAAAATTCTACAATTTTATACTGCTCATCAGTAGGAGGATATGCAAAAACTAAACTTCTCAAATCTTTATAATATATTGCAGCTACGTTAGTAGTTCCTTTAGCAATTAATCTTAATTGACTTAAGCCTAAATCTGAATTGAAAAGATAACCAACGTACTCAGAAGTTCCAATATAACGATTAAATGAAACCCTTAATATATTAGAGTTATATATTGCGATACCTAATTCCTCTCTCCAAATAGATACCTTACCCACTAAAGCTAAACTATTTCTAGTATTAAAAAGAAAGTCACCTTTTTTTAGTACATGTTCTATCTCATGAAAGTCATTTTTATAGAGGTTTTCAACTTTACTAATATTTATAATTCCTCTACCTAAATTTCCCATTTTAATAACTGGTATGCCATCATAACCTTCACTAGAAGCATAGTTACCACCTAAAACAGCATTTTTATTAGTCATTCCAAACTTTATTACCTCCCAATGCTCAGGCACTTCCCCCAACCACTCAACGCCAGAATCCTTCATCGGTGCATCAGGATTTAAGCCTTTGGTCACCGCATGACTGATAATGGCTTGGCGCTTTTCTTTTAATAGCTTAATTAAGGTTTGCTGTTTTTCGATGAGGGTATCGATTTGGGCGGTTTCATGGTCGAGGAATAAACCAATAGTCTCTGCCTCTTCAAAGGGAAGTACTGGAATATAGACTTGTAGAAAATTACTGTATCTAAGTGCTTGACCATCTCTAACAAGATTAGTAGTAGCTTGAAGAGCTTGTATATAAGGTTTGCTTTTAAATAGATACTTAAAGTAACGGCTGCTTACTCTACCTTGAGGCTCAAGAGGAACATAAGCCGAGCTTACCGCACCAACATAGTTACAATATTCTATGCCACCTTGAAAACTTCTCATACTAATTACGAAATCGTTCTTCTCAACATGTTTTAGTATGTCATGACCTTTAAACACTAAAACAACTTTTTGCTGTTCCATTTCCATAAAAAGCTTTTGAGGGATAACCCCATATTTTTGAGAAGCAGTCAACATTTCGTCTGAGGGTATAGCTTTCTCGTTTCTATCTTTGAATAACCATTTACTATATGTTAATTTCCAATGCTCAGGAATCATCTTTAGCCACTCAAAACCTGTTTCCTTATGTTCCGTGTAATATTGATACTTCGCCATTATGAATGCACCTCACCCAATAACTGCATAATCTCAGTGCTAACAGCATCCAAGTCCGCATCAATCTCTTGTAGCGGACGTGGCGGCTCATAGACATAGAAGTGACGGTTAAACGGTATCTCAAAGCCCACAATGCCAATCTCTTCATCAATCGCATCTATCTTATCGGCATTGATCCACGCATCAGGCACATGCGGCTGCACCTCACGGGCGAAGTAACTTTCAATCAGCTCAGTGGTCGTCACCTCAGGATTAAGCGGCACGTTTTCATAATCACGTAGATCGCTGTCTGTTTGGAATTCTACAATTTTGGTCTTGCTGGCAGGATCGGTATAGCTAAATGCACCATACAGCGGATTGGCAACCTTGACCGCTTTTTTGATGACGGGTTCTGCTTCAGGGTTTTTCCAAGTGATGGCATCCATCAGCTGCTTTTTCTCCTTAGCATCTAAAGAGATATCAAGATTAACCTCAGCCTCTTTTAACGCTTGTTTAAACACTTTTTCAAATTCATTAAAATCATCGAATTGGTTTTCACCGATAGCCGTTTGTAACGCCTTAGCTTTATTCATAAGTACAAGCTGTAACTGCCATACTTTAGAATCAAGCACGTCTTTGACTTGGCTTTCTTTGAGCTCGCTAAAGTCCGCCTTAATCATCGCGCGCGCCTCTAAGGTGACCGCTGATAAATCACCATAGCTGTCACTGTCACTATCAGTAGTCCAGTTACTACCAAAGGCTTCATATAACGCTGGCATGACCATATCGAACGGTTTAGGTGCATAACGTAGGCTATCAATGGCATTATCAGATAGCTGAGCAGACAAACGTAGCGGCCGCTCAATGGTGATACGGCGATAGCCAAACTCATGGGTGGCAAATATCTTACTGGCGAAGGTCTTGGCAGCCTCAATCTTAGGATTGGCAGACTGACGGCCACGGTTAGATTTCACCTCTTCTGGCTTGTCTAGTACGCGCGCATCGACTACTTCAAAGTCACCAAAGCTGCGGGTAATGGTCTTGATGTCGTCATCATTCATCTCATTACGCTTAGAGCCAAGAGATTTACGCATCTTACTGTATAGGTTACTACCATCAATCAATTGCACTTTGCCGCGACGCTCAGCGGCTTTCTTATTACTTAATATCCAGATGTAGGTAGCAATGCCGGTGTTATAGAACATATCATTTGGCAAGGCGATGATGGCCTCTAATAAATCAGCCTCTAAGATATAACGGCGAATCTCACTCTCGCCACTCCCTGCGCCGCCCGTGAATAACGGTGAACCATTTAAGATGATACCGATGCGGCTGCCTTGATTGCTGTTTTGACCATTGCTAGCTTCTTCCTCAATAGCAGTAATCGGACGCATCTTGCTAATCAGATGCATCAGGAACAATAGCGAACCGTCAGACACGCGCGGCAAGCCAGCGCCAAAACGACCATCAAAGCCTTTTTGCGTATGCTCGTCATTGATCTCGCCTGATATCTTTTTCCAGTCCACCCCAAACGGCGGATTCGATAGCATGTAGTCAAACTTCTCAGCGACCAGCTGATCACTGGACAAGGTATTACCCAGCTTAATGTTATTCACCTCTTGCCCTTTAATCAGCATATCGGCTTTACAGATGGCATAAGACTCAGGGTTTAGCTCTTGACCATAGGTACGCATCACGGCATCAGGGTTCAGCTCTAGCACGTATTCCATACCAGAGGATAGGAAGCCACCCGTGCCCGCCGTTGGGTCATATATGGTACGAATAATGCCGTCTTTGGTCAGTGCATCATCATCTTCCATAAACACCAGTGAGGTGGTCAGACGGACGATATCGCGCGGGGTGAAATGCTCTCCTGCCGTTTCGTTAGAACTTTCAGCAAAACGGCGGATCAGCTCTTCAAAGACAAAACCCATTTCATGGTTAGATATCTTCTCAGGGCTAAGATTAGTATTGGCGAACATCCGCACGACTTTGTACAGTAAGTTGGCATCGGCGAGCTGGCCGACAAACTCTTCAAACTTAAAGTGCTCAAATATCTCACGCGCGTCTTTAGAGAAGGATTGCACGTAAGTATTTAAGTTATCCTTGATATCGCTTTGACCCATCTTGCTTAGATCCATGGGCGAGATATTGTAGAAGGGTCGCTTGCTGGCACGAATGATGAATTTCTCTTGCGCTTCCTCAGGCAAACCCATCTCAGCGATACGCTGGCTCTCTGCAACGACAGCGGCTTTAGTATCTTCTAATACGCACTCTAAGCGGCGCAACAGTGTGAATGGCAGGATAATACGGCCGTATTGCGATTGCTTAAAGTCACCACGTAATAGGTCAGCGACAGACCAGATGAAAGCCGCTGTTTGAGAGAAGTTTTTGGTCATGGAATTGTCTTATTGTTTGTTGGGCAAGGGATAAATAATTGGGATGATATGACAGGATTAAAAATTGGCTAACACGTACTGCGATGGCGTACATCGACTTATGACGGTTTATAGAAATCATTGTATGATAGTAGAGGATATAAACGCTAGCATGAAAGCGCAATTAAGGCTTTTATTAGATAAAAGTATTCTTATTTAAATAAAAGAATTCTTTTAATGTCTGGATAGTGCTTTTGGAAGCAAGAAAATGAGGAAGCAGGGAAATGAGGAAGCAAAAAAGGGTTTTTATACTTTTACTCATTCAGCTTGATTATATGCCAGTAAAGGGTTTAAGCGGAAGCAAAGACTGTTTGAGGAAGCAAAAACCATCTTAGGAAACAGTAATACACTTAAGAGGCTGGCTTGAGATAAAACCAAGTTTGGGTTTATATGGTTTTACGAGTAAGGGCGAATTAGTGCGAGCTAACACTGTGGTTTTTGGTGCGGATAATCGTACTCCAGAATCAGCCACAAACGCGCTATAGGCTGGCAAGTACCGTAAGACCCACTAGGCACGATGCAGTGAAACGCATTATAAACGCACGCATAAACTGGCTAGATTTAAGTAATCACAATCACAATGCGCATTATTTGCACGATAAGCGCTTAACTCTAAGCCCCATTATCAAACGCGTGCAATCAGTCGCAATTTAACCCCATGCATCTATCAGACAGCCTTCCCCAATGGGGGTTATCGTGGAATATAGGAATAAAAAAAGGGTTTTCTGATATTTTTAATTTTTCGCAAACCTATACCAGTAAAGGATTTAAGTGGAATCAAAGCCTATCTTAGGAAGCAGCAATAGGAATAATTGATAAAAACAGTCAACGCGCATTAATACCACTGTTAAAGTATAAGCATGACGCACCAAGAGCGTTTAGCAAGACAACCCCATGCAAACAAAGTGCAAGTTGATTTTAGTATCAAAAAATCACAGTAATATGCTTAAGAGGCTGGCTTGAGATAAGCCCAAGTTTGAGCTTATCTATTTTTTCGAGTAAGTGCGAGCTAATACGGTGCTGTTTTATGCGAATAATCGTACTCCAGAATCAGCCACAAACGCGCTATAGGCTGGCAAATATCATAAGCTCACTAGGCACAATGCAAAAGAAACGCAGTGAAAACGCACACTATTTGCGCCTGTTTTGCACCCATTTAAGCGCTTTTCACCTTGACTGGTCAAAAATCCTGACATTTTCTTTGACATTTGTAGTATATATTTTTCTACAACCCTTATCGTATAATGATTTCGACTGACAATTATCTTGACATTTTCTTTGACAGATTAGGGTTACTTATTATGGCAGAACAGTCTAAAGAGTGGATTGATGATCACACACTTAGAGTCATGACCTATCGGTCTGGGGCATTCACGTTTACGTTGGGCTGCTCACCTGATGAAGCGCTTTTGAACCGTATTGATGATGCCCAATTACGTTTCAATAAAACGCCAACAGTGCCGCAAATTATTGACCAGATTCAAGACAAGGTTTTGGTCAGTAGTGTTTACAGCACCAATACCATTGAAGGTGGGGAGTTCAGCGAAGAAGAAACAGGGCAAATCTTACATACCGCCCCAAAAGATATTCAGAAAACTGCCGAAAAACGGTTGTTTAATCTAAAAGATGCTTTGCTATGGGTAAATAGGCATCGCAATCTGAAATTTGAGCCTAAACAAGGCAAACCATTTTTATTAGCAGATATTACGCAACTGCATATTTTGGTGTCGCAAGGTTTAGATGATGGGCATAACCCCGTCGGACAATTTAGAGATAATGAAAAATGGCAAAAGACCTATGTCGGTAATGCAGAACATGGAGGACGCTATCAGCCACCCAAGTGTCTTAAAGATATTGAGTACCTATTACAGGCATGGATTGAATGGCTAAATAGCCCTGCTATTATTCGTCAGCATGTGATTATTAGGGCTAGTTTGGCTCATTACTATTTTGAGCTTATTCACCCCTTTTGGGACGGCAACGGTAGAACTGGTCGATTGATTGAAATGTTAATATACGAACAATCAGGATATAGGCTGTCATCGTCTGCTATATGGCAGTATTATCAAAAAAAGATTCATGAATACTTTGCGTTATTCAACCATTGCCGCAAACAAGCTAAGGATAAAAAAGATGCGCCAAATCAATTATTTATTGATTTTGTGATGGATGGCATGCTGCAAACGATTAATGACTTACATGACCAATGTAATCAACTGATTGGTATTCTACTTTATCAAGGTGGTTTAAATAATGCGAAGTTTAATAAAGTAATTTCTGAAAGGCAGTTTAATACTATTATGGTCATGATGGGCTTTAGGGATATTTATACCCCTGCTGCATTATTGCGTAATCCGCAAATCAAAGCTTTATACAGTAATCTCACGGAAAGAACCTTTTATCGAGATATAGAGTCCTTAAAAGATGCAGGTTTTTTATTTGAACAAGATGGGAAACTTCTATTAGCAATTTAAGAGAGCTTTTGAATAGATAGTTGCTTCTAAGCGCTTAAGTCCAACCATTTGTAAGTTGCATTTCTCTTATATAGGTTGCATGATTCAAAGTGAAATCATCAAAGTGCGAGTAGTCACTCAAAAAATAAATTCTGATCATTAGCGATAACGAAATGTTGTTAAATCTGTTGTTAAATTAATTTACAACAACTGCTCAAGCATTGATAACAGAGACTTATAGCTTTATGGTTGACTCCCGCCGAGCGCACCAATCATCGTATTTCGCCATTTCTCAGCACTACCTCAAATCTATAAGACCATTTAAAACAAAACCTTGAAGTTTTTATCATTAATAAGCTCGTCTGTTAATACCTATAAGATGTTGTATATATTGTTGTTAACTCCATTTTATGCTGACTTATGACGGGGTATTACTTCTCCTAGCTAGGTATTCGTACCAATCTACTCTGCCTCTTGCAAATTGGCATCTAGTTGCGCACGGCTAGGTACACGCTGATAATTAATCACTGGTATATCACCCAAACGGCGTTGACTAGCAGCAAGCTTGGGGTCGATCGTAATCATCGCGATTTTTATATTTTGTCGAGTAACGAGCAAATGACTGCCCTTTCGTGTCACTCGATAATCAGGAAAATGCTGCTTAATCATCTCCGCCGTCTTTTGTAAGGCGTCATTGATCGGTTTTTTCTTATCTTTTGACTTTGTGTCATGTAAGTTATTTGGCGCACGTGATTTTGCAAAAAACCATAATCCAACGATAACTGCCGTCAATATGACAAGCCACCAAATTCCGTCTATCATAAGAAAGGATATCCATTATTAGCAAGGGTTAGCTTATGTTAGCAGAATTATCATCAGCGTTAATAGCAGAAGTAGAGCATGCTGCTGAACTATTAGAATCGAAACAGCATATTTGCCTTTTAACTGGCGCAGGGATTTCAGCAGAAAGCGGCATTCCGACTTTTCGTGATAAGCAAACTGGCTTGTGGAAAAATTATCGGGCTGAGGACTTGGCGACACCAGATGCCTTCGCCCGTGACCCAAAGCTGGTTTGGTCATGGTATCAATGGCGCAGACAGCTCGTGGCTAGTAAAAAACCCAATCCTGCCCACACGGCATTAGCGCAATGGCAGGATCACATTCAATCGACTAATCAGCAACTAACCCTCATTACTCAAAATGTTGATGATTTGCATGAGCAAGCAGGTAGCGCTGTTACCCACCTGCATGGCAATCTATGGCGTAACCGATGCAGTCAATGTCAGATACCTTATACAATCCAATTAAAAGGCGCTTATAACAGCGAGAATAGCATCAGCTTTGATGAAGCTCTAATGACTTGCCAGCATTGTGATGGTTATATCAGACCTGATATTGTGTGGTTTGGAGAGTCGTTACCGATGCGGGCATGGCAGACAGCAGAGGAAGCTGCCGCGAATTGTGATGTATTTATTAGTATCGGTACTTCTAGCCTCGTCTATCCCGCTGCTGGATTGGCACAACTGGCAAAACATAACGGTGCCAAAATTATCGAGATAAATCCTTATCCGACACCAAATACGCTAGTCGATATTACTCTGGCAGCAAAAGCTGGTGTCATCCTGCCAGAGTTAGTAAAAAGAATGGGCGTACTATAATAGACAAACCATTAACCTACCGCTTGATCGACTTTGTCCAAATACTGCTGCTTTAGCTCATCACTGATAAATGACGATCTAAAAGAGTTTTTTACCAAGGTGATAATATCATCTTCTGTTAATGGCAAATTCTCACTGATATTAATAAAGTTCTGATTGATATAGCCTTTAAAATAAGCAGGGTCATCTGAGTTGACCGTGATATTTAGACCATAATCTAGCAGCTCTTTGATGTTGTGCTCTTTATAATTGTCAAATACTCTCAACTCGATATTAGAATTCGGGCATACGGTGAGCGGCATCTGCTCATCTTTTAGACGCTGCATCAGCTCAGCGCTTTTGATAGATTGCACGCCATGATCGATTCTACTGATATCCAATAAATCCAACGCTTCATAAATGTAAGAGAAATCCGCTTCTTCGCCAGCATGGGCAACCAACTTAAAGCCTTCCTCTTTTGCCTTTTTAAATACCTCTATAAACTTCGATGGCGGATTGCCTAATTCTGAAGAATCTAAACCGACACCAATAATGTCGTCTTTAAATGGCAATGCTTGCTCTAACGTCTCAAATGCTTCTTCTTGTGATAAATGCCGTAAAAAGCACATGATAATACAAGAGGTAATACCATATTGTGCTTTGGCATCAGCCAGTGCACGTTTGATGCCTGTTATGACTGTCTCAAACGCCACGCCTCTTGCCGTATGCGTCTGCGGATCAAAAAATATCTCTGTATGAATGACATTATCTTCGACACATTTGAGAATATACTCCCATGTCAAATCGTAGAAGTCATCCTGCGTAATCAAGACATTGGCACCGGCATAATAGATGTCTAAAAACGTCTGCAGATTGGTAAAGTTATAAGCATTACGCACATCTTCTATGTCTTTATAAGGAATCTCTATCTGGTTCTTTTTTGCCAATCTAAACATAAGCTCAGGCTCGAGCGAGCCTTCAATATGTAAATGCAGTTCTGCTTTTGGCAGTCTTTTTATTAGATCAATCATAATATTCCAGTATTGGCGTTGTATATCGGTTATTTATTAAATATAGCGATAAGTGTTTAGTGTAATCTTTCATGCTGATGGCCGTCAGGGTTTATTTTAAAAAAACCACCGTATCAGACAGCTCATTACCTGATGGGTTTTGCTCCAGATGATAATACTGGCGAAGTACTTGACCAACCTCATCGAGCAATTCAGTCAAGCTTTCTTCTGTCTTCTGATTGGCAATACCGACTACCGCTTTGTCACACATTGCGCGCCAAACTGTTGGGCTAACATGGGCACTGATACCGCGATCAGCGACGATTTCAAGCTTGTGCTCGCAAACATTGACGTATATCAGCACACCAGTGTTTTCTTCAGTGTCCCACACTCGATACTCACTAAATAAATCAATCGCACGGTCACGGCAGTCGCTATGATAGGCCTCTTGAATAGGCAAATGATTTTCTACGATCAAAAATACCTCGCCGCGGTGACCTTGCTCAGCAAGTGTCACCCGCTCTGTCAACCGAGCTTTTGCCGCGGGCGTCAACCATTTACTATGCAAAACGGGGATAAATAAGACTTGTCGCCACCAGCGGGCAAAGCTGGATTTTGAAGCGTTATTCTCTGCCATGATACTATTTCCTCAAGTACGTCATTACTAATGGTTATTTAGTGTCTTTACTAGGCAGCTATGAAGCCACTGAAAAACAACGGGCTAATGC
>Ga0114916_1000455_pt1 | contig 27815 bp, 27 predicted proteins | sample MalvirAntarct_66_FD_83501 | JGI IMG/M metagenome (GOLD analysis project Ga0114916, IMG submission 83501) | Marine viral communities from the Global Malaspina Expedition - Malaspina viral metaG Antarct_66 | ecosystem: Environmental > Aquatic > Marine > Oceanic | place: West Anvers Island... | reverse complement strand
GCCTTGCTCCTCCTCGATCCGCTCCCAGCTCATGCCGTAGTAGTCGGCAATCCCTCCGCGAGAGGCCACACGCAACTCGTCCCAGAGCTCGCGCGGACCGTCGAACTGGAAGTGGTCGCCCTTCCCCATCCGGCGCGCCAACTCCCGCATGATCCACCAGTCGGAGCGCGCCTCTCCCGGTGGGCTGGCGGCCCGGTTGATCTTCACCACCCGTCCTTCGAGGTTCGTCGTCGTCCCTTCGTCCTCCAGCCATGCTGTCCCGGGCAGGACGACATCCGCGCGGCTCGCGGTCTCCGACATGAAGAAGTCGATCACGACGAGGGGGTCGAGGTTGGCGAGTGCCTGCTCGACGACGGCGTTGTCAGGGAGTGACACCATCAGGTTCGAGCAGAGGACGAGCGTGCTCTTGATGTCGCCGTCCGCCATCAGGCGCACCATCTCGGTCGCAGCAGCGCCTTCCCCGGGTAGTTCGTCCTCAGAGATGCCCCACACCTCGGACACGTAGCGTCGGGCCTCCGGGTCATCGATGTGGCGGTAGCCGGGCAGCTGGCTCGCCTTCTGCCCGACTTCACGCCCACCCTGCCCATTGCCCTGGCCGGTGAGCATCGTCGTCCCACCACCGCGCTTGCCCACCTGCCCGCGCGCCAGCGCCAGGTTGATGCAGGCGAGGCAATTGGCGACGCCGTGCGAACTGTGCTCGATGCCACGGGCGTGGAGGATGAGCGAGGGGTCGGCCTCGCCGAACATGCGCGCGGCGGCCACGATGCGCTCGCGCGGGACTCCGGAGAGTCGCTCGGCCTCCTCGGGCGTGAACGGCTCAACCGAGGCACGGACGTCCTCCCAGCCGACGGTGCGGCTTGCGATGTACTCCTCGTCCACCAGTCCGTCGTGGATCAGTTGCCGGAGGATCCCGTTCAGCACGGCGAGGTCCGTGCCGGGTTTGACGGGCAGCCACAGGTCCGCCGTTCTCGCCGTCGCCGTCTCGCGGGGGTCGATCACGATCGTCGTGGCTCCGCGGTCGCGAGCGTTCCACAGCCATTGCGTGGCGATCGGGAAGCACTCGGCGATGTTCGTCCCGACCACGAGGAAGCACTTCGCGAGCTCGTAGTCGGGCATCGGAAGTGGCGAGCGGTCCATCCCGAACGCCTGGGAGTAGGCGCCGGCAGCCGAGGACATGCAGAGTCGCCCGTTGTAGTCCACGTGGCGCGTCCCCAGGCCGACCCGTGCAAACTTGCCCGCGAGGTAGCACTTCTCGTTGGTCATCGAGGAGCCGCTGTAGACCGCGACGGCGTCACGCCCGTGCTGAGCCTGAATCTCCCGCCAGCGCCCGGCCACGTAGTCCAGGGCCTCGTCCCATGACGCTCGCTCGAGGTCTCCGTGCTTCCCGCCACGGCGGATCATTGGGTACAGGAGGCGGTCTTCGTGTCCCGCCTGTTGGTACGCCACGACTCCCTTCGGGCAGAGGGCACCACGGTTGTGCGGATAGTCGCGCGGCTCGACCCCGAAGACCTTGTCGTCGGCGACCTTCAGGTACATCGCGCACTGCACCCCACAGAAGGCGCAGTGGGTGGGCACGAGTTCATCGGCAATCCGGTCGGCCTGGTCCCACTCACCCCGACCTCGCCCGCTCCGCTGGAAGTCGTAGTTGAAGTCACGGAGCGGGACAAAGAAGTCGCGGCTCGTGGTCATGCTTCCCTCGTTCCTGTTCCTTCGTATCGAGCGCTCGGCACTGGACCGCAGCCCGTCCTAGACGAAGCGCTTGCCCGCCTCCTGGAAGTACGCGCGGCCTCGGAGCAGGCGCTTGCAGGACGGGCAATGGTCCTGCAGCACACCGCGGTCGCCGCCGAGTTCGTAGCGCTGACCGAGGTCGTCCAGCGTGCCCTTCAGGTCGGTGATGAACTGACGCGAGGGCAACGCCCGGCCGCAGGAGGCGCAGGCGGCCCGGGGCACGGTGGAATCCCCTCGCACCTCAGCGTCGCGCTCGTGCCCTTCGGTGACCGCCTGGTACAGCGTCACGCCGATCGTGGCGGGCCGCTCGATCGCGTGGAAGAACTTCCCGAACGGCAACATCATGAGCCAGACCACCACCACCACCTGGTGCGTCAGCGCGATGAACCAGTACATCTGCCCTTCCCAGAGGAGGCTCGACGCGGTCAGGGCGAGACCGGTCACGGCGATGGCGAAGAGCAGGATCAGCGGAAGCAGATCCCAGCTATAGCTCTGTGTGGCGAGTAGTCCGGCGTCGGTTGAGCGACGCCAGAACGCAATGCCGACGCCGATGAGCAGCAGCACGGCGGAGAAGTCGAGGCCGTGGAGGATCACCCAGGAGAGCACCGTCTCCAGGGGGAAGCTGACCGTGGAGAATCCGAAGAACCAGACCCGATAGTCGTCTGGCTCCTCGAACGTGAACCGGAACCAGCCAAACGTGAGCGGCACCGTGATGAGGAGCGAGATGATCACGCCCCAGAAGATCGAGAGATGCATCACCCAGCGCGCCACGCTGCGCCGGAGGATGAACGTCTGGGCGAAGATGTCGGTCCACCACGCCCGCGGGATCAGCAGGCTGTAGCGCCGGAAGTTCCGCCACGACAGGAAGTTGCGCCAGCCGGCGGAGAAGTAGCGCCACGTGGGTGGGCGGCCGACCCAGAGGGTGTACCGGTAGGCGAGGCCGGCGGCGGCGAAGACCGTGCCGAACGCGTACCCGACGAGGGCGGAGTCGAAGTTCCTCAACTCATCTGACCCAACGTAGATCAGGACGACCAGCACGAGCACGGTAGTGACTGCGGCGAGCGTGGCCAGACCTCGGCGCCCCGCTTCCATCCACATACCTTCCAGGCTCGGCCCGCTGCCCCCCAGCCTACCTGCTCTGTCTACCGGCCCGTCGTGTCCAGCCACCTCGCAATGCAGCAGCGACGCTGGTCAGATAGCAGTGGCCCTCGGCCTTCCGACGTGATCGATGACGGCTTCGATGAGGAGGTACAGCCGGTCCCCTAGCCTGACCGAGCGGGCCCGATGGCCTCCATCTCCTGCGTCATTCGCTCGAGGTCGGCAGGACTGAAGAGTTCGGCGCCGGGTGCGAAGAGATCGTCTTCTTCGTCTCCAAAGTGTCCCTGGAAGATCCAGTCCAGTTGCCGAACACTCTCCGCGAGCTCCTGGAGCGCCTCCCAGGAGGGAGCCGAAGGCTGCGCCTCCAGCCGCGCGCCGAGTCGTTCGCGTTCGTCGGTCACATCATCGTGATGTTGGTCCAGTGCGGTGAGCACGGATTCGAGCAGAGCGCGGCGCTCCTGGACGCGATCGTGCTGCACGACGAGCTCGTCGATCAGGCGGTCGTCGGCGGTCAGGGCGCGGAACGCCGGGAACAGAACGTCTTCCTCCCGGGCGATATGCGCGGCGAGTTCGCGGCCCATGAACGCGTGAAGTGCGTGGAGCTCCGCGAGCATCTCCGGAACCAGGGTTTCGTCCCGGTACTGGACGGCGGCCTCCGACGCCCCTCGGGCAGCGGCCACCATCCCGGCGATAGCCACGTGCTCCCGTACCAGCCTCGCGAACGGCTCAGGCAGCGACATTCAGTCCTCCAGACGACGGCGTGGGAACCTTGTCCATGGCCGGGTCAGGCGAGTCCGAGCGAGAGCATCGCCTCCGCTACCCGGATGTAGCTCGCCATGTTGGCCCCGCGGACGTAGTTGCCCGGGCTCCCGTAGGTCTCGGCGGTCTCCGAGCAGAGGCGGTGGATCCCCTGCATGATCTGCTCGAGTCGTTCCTCTGTGTACTCGAAGGTCCAGGTGTCGCGACTGGCGTTCTGCTGCATCTCCAGCGCGGAGACCGCCACTCCTCCGGCGTTCGCCGCCTTCCCCAGGCCGAACGAGACGGACGCGTCGTGGAAGACCTTCACCGCGTCCGGCGTGCAGGGCATATTCGCGCCCTCGGCGACGGCGAGACAGCCGCCCTTGACGAGGCTGCGAGCGTCGTGGCCGTTGAGTTCGTTCTGGGTGGCCGAGGGGAAAGCCAGTTCGCAGGGCACCTCCCACACGCTCCCGCCCTCGACATACCGCGCACGCCCGCTGCGCTGGGCGTACACCGAGATCCGTCGACGCTCGCGCTCCTTGATCTCCTTCAGAAGTTCGAGGTTCACTCCGCCTGGCTCGTAGATGTAGCCATCCGAGTCGGAGCAGGCGACCACCAGCGCACCGAGCTGCTGCAGCTTCTCGATGGTGTAAATGGCGACGTTGCCGGAGCCGGACACCACGCAGGTCTTGCCCTCGAGGTCTTCACCGCGCTCCCGCAGCATCTCGCGCATGAAGAACACCGAGCCGTAGCCGGTGGCCTCCTTTCGGACCACGGAGCCACCCCAGCCGAGTCCTTTCCCCGTGAGCGTGCCCGACTGGTACTGCTTGGTGATCCGCTTGTACATGCCGAACAGGTAGCCGATCTCGCGCACACCGACGCCGATGTCGCCGGCCGGGACATCGCGGTACTCGCCGAGGTCGCGAGCGAGTTCTAGCATGAAACTCTGGCAGAACCGCATGATCTCGGTGTCCGACCGTCCCCGCGGGTTGAAGTCGGAGCCGCCCTTCCCACCGCCGATCGGCAGGCCCGTCAGGGCGTTCTTGAAGGTCTGCTCGAAGCCAAGAAACTTGACGGTCCCCAGGTAAACGGAGGGGTGGAAGCGCAGCCCGCCCTTGTACGGCCCCAGTGCGCTGTTGAACTGGACGCGGAAGCCGCGGTTGAGCTGGACCTCACCGCGGTCGTCCTCCCACGGCACGCCGAAGATGATCTGCCGCTCCGGCTCACAGATCCGCTCGATCACCCGTTGCTCGGCGAGTTCCGGATGCTTGGCCAGGACCGGCCCGAGCGAGTCGAGCACTTCCCGCACCGCCTGGTGGAACTCCAGCTCGCCCGGGTTCCGGCTCACGACAGACAGGTAGACCTCTTCGAGCCGTTCGTCCGGTAGCGTCATGTGTTCCTTCACTTTCGCGCGGGACTCTCACCGTCCCACTCCCGTTGGCCGGCCGATCCAGAAGCCGCTAGAGGATTGCTGCAGGTGAGCGTGACGGTCGCAGGCGCCGCTCGTACTGGATGGCAGCCGCAGCATTGGCACCGGCGACGGCCGCGGCGACCACAAGCGCACCGGCGGTCATCACCCCGGCAAGCCCCATGAGCGCCTGCGTCGTCTCCCCGACGTCCGCGTCGAGGAGGGGCGGGGCAACACGCAGCGGCCACGCGAGCATCAGCATCGCGAATGCACCGGTCAGCCACGCTTCGCCCAGCAGGCGGCCCGTGAGGAACCGCTGCAAGACCACGTGGGACATGGCGATGAAGAGTGGCGCGACGAAGCCCAGCATCAGGATATGCCGGGCAGCACCCGCCTCGAACGCCGTGTCCTGGGCCCCCCCTGCGATCCAGGTAACAGCCTGCAGAGCGATCACGACGACGTAGGTCACGAGCCCACCCCAGGCCAGTGGAACGAGCAGTTGTGCTCGCGGCGGGTGGTGGCGCCAAGCTCGGACCGCCTGGTCGATCCGGAGCACGCCGGTCGCCCACACGAGCGCCGTCGCAAAGAGCAGGTCGCCGACGGACTGCAGCGCCTCCACCCCCGGCACCCCGAACCCGGTCGTGCCTGCTGCCCAGAGGGGAACACTGCCATTCAGGAGCACCCAGAGGATCCGCTGGTGGAAGGCCGGGACGTGCGGCAGGCCGAGGTGTCCGGGGAATGCCCGGAGCGCGACGGCGATGATGACGTTGATGACAAAGCCGCGGATGAAGAACTCGGCCACCAGCTGCGACTCGTCGAACGAGGCCACTCCGGACGACAACCGCGTCGATGCGACCAGTCCCGCGCCGGCGGCGACGAGAAGCCAGACCGCTCCCGTGCGGAAGAACAGTGGATGCAGGTCCACGCGCAACGGACGGGCGGGAGGGATTCGCAGCACGATCGCCAGGAAGAGCAGCGCCCCGACCAGGATCAGCGTTGCCCCACCGGTGACGAGGATCTGATCGAGCACTCCAAGCAGACGGCCGCTGGCGGAGGCGACCGCGCCTCCCGCGAACAGCAACAGCACGACCAGCCGGGCACCGACCGGCACAGGCGGCCGTCCGTTGAGACGGACGATGAATTCGAAGACCAGCGCCACGATGAATACCGCGAACCACCCCCAGAGTTGGAGGTCGGCGTGCGCCTGGACCGTGGCGGCCCAACGCCCACCGGCGGTGCCGCTCTGAGTTGCCGCCATCACCCCGAGGCTCAGCCCGCCTAGCGCAGCGAGGAGCAGCGACATCGCCATCGCGACAGCTGGAAACCAGACGACTGGGCGAGCCATCCGTCCCGGAGACGGGGGAGTCCGAGCCGTCAGCACGGCGATCGGTGCTGGATCGGTATCCCTCGCGTGCATTCAGTTCCCGCCCAACAGCGCCTACGGATGATGGAGTGAGACCCCGCCGCGCACGTCGCGGACTCACTCGGATCGAGGCGACGCCTAATAGCAACTGTAACGCTGAACGATAACTATGTCACTGCTAGTTATCGCACACCCGGTCGGGGCATCCGCGTGGCGCCCGGCCGCGGCTCCAACGAACCGTGCGTCACCGCCCGGTTGACCGTTCTGCCTGACCTCGCCTGCCCTCTGGCTCGGGTGACCGGGGGCCAACGTCCCAAAGCTCCAGACTCAGGACTTCTGGATCGGACCTGGACTGGTCAGGGGCGAGCTGGCTGCGGCGACTGTGCCCGAGCCTGCCTGAGGCGCTCTAGGTAGTCGCGATGACTGCGCACCGCCCTCCACACGAGGACGCCGAACACGGCGACCGCGACCCACCCGAGGATCCCGGCCACGGTCATCGCCCACCAGCGCTGGTCGCCCTCCAGCCCGACCAGGAGCACGACACCGCGAAGTATTGCGGCCACGCTCAGGGCCGTGCCGAAGAAGGGGCCGCGCCAGCCGCCGGGCTTGCGCACCAGCCGCTCGCTCGCGAACTCGGGGAGGATCAATTGCGCCATCCCGACGATCGCGAGCGTGACGGCGCCGATCCCGAAGAGATGCCGGACGGCGTCGAGCGTGGCGGAGTCAGTCGCCTCCCGTGCGAGCATGGACTGCAACCCGGTGCCGAACAGCAGCACACCGGTCGCGGCCAGCCAGAGCACCGCCGGATGAATCGCCCAACCCAGCCCCTTCGACGCCTTTGCGAGCCGACTCGGCGTCCGCCACGGACCAACGACGAGGATCGCACCAAGGACGGAAGCACCCGCCAGCGTCTGTCCGAGGACGCTCCACTGCCACCAGTCCCCCGGCCGAGTGGCGGTCAGTACACCACCGGTCGTCCAGAGCCCGATGCCAGCAAGGGCAGTCCAGGTCACCAGGCTGCCGGCGAGGGCCCCTGGCGGCTTCCGCCCGAAGAAGGTGGGAAACGACCGCATCCCGACCCCGAGGATGGCAGGAAGCAGCACGCCAAAGAACTGCAGATGGAGGAGGACGGCGTTCTCAAGGGTTCCGAGGATCGTCCTCCGCTCTGCCACCATCTCCGACAGCCACCAGAGCCCGAGGACGCTCTGGAGGAGGAAGGCGAAGGCCGCGCCCACGATGAGCAGTGCGAAGGGCTGTCGATCACGGACCGCCTCCGACAGTGCAGCGATGACCAGGACCAGGAACAGGCCTGCCCCGGCACTCTCGAGTGCCGCACCGGCCAGGGTGAGGACACCGAACGGAGTGACCTCAGCCAGTGGTTGGCCGAAGGTACGGCCGACGAGCCCCCCGACCAGCAGCCAGAGCAGCCAGCGCGCAGCGCCGGGTGGCGAGATCGCCCGCCCTCCGAAGCGCGGAGCGAGTTTCAGGGCCATCCCGACGACGAAGAGTGTCGCGAAACCCACTACCTGGAGGTGGCCATGGACCTGGGCGTGCGCGACCCAGGAGACGTCGAGTGACCCAGCGAGTGCCTCGACCGGGAGCGACGTGGCGAGGCTGAAGCCGCCGAGCACGCCGAATAGCAGTGACGCCGCGATGAACGGCATATGAATCCGGTCTTGGCTGTTATCCATCGGCCTCAGCGGCTTGTCACTCATGGCTCATCCGTCCAGGGCTGTCCGGGTGATCCGAATCACCCAGCGCTCGGGCCCCTCCTCCAGCGGCTCCCAGACGACCTGCCCGGCCCGCTCGGCTTGCATCTGGTAGAAGAGCGGCTTCGGGTCATGGTCGTTCACCAGGTGGAGGACGCCACCGGATGGAAGCCCATCGAACGTCGAGAAGATCAGGGGATGGCGATCTCGAGGTGGCACCTCGCGGACATCGACCACCACCGGAGCGGAGCCGGGATCGGCGCCCGCTGCCTGAAGTTCTTCCACGACCTCTGCGAGCACCTGGCCGTGCGCGGCTACCGCCTCCTGCAGAGTATGTATCCCCCCGCAGCAGGTATCGATGCCGCGGGCTTCCAGGACGGGCACGACCTCCGGCCACAGCAGGCTGATCTCATGAATCGTGCGGTCTTCAAGGGTCATTGTGACTCCTCCTTCATGTTCCGATCTGATGACTACGGTTGCGGGCGAGGTGCTCGGATCGGACCCCGCGCATCTGGAGCAAGACGCCGACCGCCATTCCCAGCACGTACAAGGCAAACGCCACAGCGTGCAGGCCACCTGCAGCCTCGCGCCAGGCGGGAGCAGCCGCGAGTCCCGAGGCGACACGGACGAGCACCGACAGGTGCAGGCCGACCAGCGCGAGGATGAGGATCGGTGTGAGGCGCACCCCGCGGCCGGAGAGCGCCGGGAAGATGATCGGGCCGTGCGCGAAGATCGAACCGACCACGAACCCGACGAAGAGCGCATGCAGCGTGGCGTCATACCAGGGGCCGGTGAGACCGCGGACCACGAGGATGAGCCCACCGACGATCAACCACCCGTAGGCAGCGAGGAGCGCGGCGCCCGCGTAACTGGCTAACCCTCCCCGCCTGACGGTGGCCCTCGCGGTGTCCGCCCAGAGCAGCCATGCACCGGCGAGTACGAACGAAGCGCCGACCACCTGCACTCCGGTCTCCCAGTGCACGAGCGTCACCCCGAGGCCGGCGATCATCAGGGCCGCTGCGAGCCGCGCGGGGATCGTCGATCGGCGAGCGAACCGCGTGAGTTCCAAGCGCTCGCCCAGAATGGTCACGGCCAGAAACACCGCCCACCAGGGGACGGCATACAGCGGCGCACCCGTCCACGCCCACGCCGCGGAGGCGCCAGACCACGCCAGGGCACCCAGCCCGACCAGGGCGAGCGGGAGTTGGGGCTGGATCCGCCAGAACCAGGCCATCAGGATCGCCAGCCCGGCGCCCGCGCCGGCGAAGAGTGCCTGACCCACGCTGTGGTGCCCCAGTACGAGTGAGACCGCGCCGGCGGCGGAAAGCAGCGGGACCAGGTAGGCCAGGGTGCGTCCGGACGCACGCGCGCGCTCCAACGCGATCAGGGTCCCGACGAACCCGCCGACCATCAGTCCCCCGTGAGGCAGATCGGGAGCCGGGCCAGCATCCACGAGGCCCACGCCGAGACGGTCGAGCCCGGCTTCGGTGCCGTACAGCAGCGAGCCGGCGGCGGTGGCAGCGGCGGCGGCCATCAGAACGACAGTCCAGTCATGCGGCCGTGGTGCGGTGAGTCGCATGGGCTCCTCTAGGCCTCTCGCTGGCCGCTACGCGCCACCGCGATGGGGTGCACGGCGAGCGCGGGGACGTCGAATGCGCCCTGTTCGATCAGCCGGTCGTTCTCCGCGAGGTGCTTGAACGTGGTGATGCGCAACTGGTGTCCAAGCGCGTCGTGCGCTTGCGCCCAGACATCGTGGACCGGGCAGATCTGCTCCCAGTCACACGGCCCCCCCTGAAGCAGGCACCTCTCCCGAACGAGCGGACCCTCAGCAGCCTCGATGACCTCGAGCAGGGTGATCGAGGCAGGCGGCCGGGCGAGCTCGTATCCACCGTCCGGTCCGGCCGTGGCCAGGACGAGGTGCTGGCGGACGAGCGGCGCCATGATCTGCGGGAGGTAGCGCCCCGGGATATCCATGACCGCCGCGATCTGGCGGGCCTTGCGGCGTCCGTCCCCGAACGCCCGGGCAAGCACGAGCATGGCCCGGACCGAGTAGTCCCCTCGACGGCCCAGCGCGATCTGCATTTGATTACCTCATCACGTAATGTTACGTCAGTCTCTTGACAATAGCGGATCGCGCCCTGATAGTCCAACCATAAGTTCCGCGCTCAACAATGAGCGCCGTGAGGAGAAGGGCCACCGCCCCCAGGCGCAGAGCTCATCGGCCGGCCAACGGTCTCCAAGCTCCAGACAGACGGGCCGCGGCGGATCAAGCACTCACGGAGGACTGAAAGGTCGGAGGCACGACATGCGGATCAACCAGAGGTGGACAGCACTCATCGCGGGCGCCGCGCTGCTGAGCACGGCCGTGGCGTGTGGAGGTGACGACGGTGCTGCTGCCGAGAACAACACGGCAGCCGGCGCCGCCACTGCCGAGGCCACCGCTACCACCGCCGCCACGGCTGCCGAGCCGAGCCGTGAGATCGAAGTCCTGATGCAGGACAACTTCTTCGAACCCACGGAGATCCAGCTCGCAGTCGGCGAGGCCGTGACGATCGTCGCGAAGAACGAGGGCGTCGCGATGCACAACATGCACGTCCTGAGCGCAGAGACCGAGGGCAAGGACTACACGAGTGACCCGCTGGTGAACCCGGGTGAGAGCAGTGAGTTCGTCGTCCAGTTCTCGACGCCCGGTACCTACCAGTTCCAGTGCGACCTGCACCTGCCGGGGATGGTCGGCGAGATCACCGTCGAGTAGCCCGATTGCCTGATCAACTCCGGCCTGAGCCGGTGGACCGAGAGAGGTAGCGAGATGGCTGTATCAAGACGAGAGTTCATCAGCGGCTCGGCCGCGGGGGCCGCCGGCCTGGTGGTCGGCGGGGTCCTCGGGAAGGTCACGACGGACGAGGCGGACGCAGAGTCGGCCGGCGCCGCTGCCTCCGGGGATGTGGGCCGCGTGGCGGAGGCACGCGGACTGACGCCCGGAGACACGATCCGCGCCGTGAAGACCTTCGTGCCTCCGGGCCAGCCGCAGATGGACGAGTTCTTCCTGATCTCCTCCGGCGGCCACTCCGGGCAGTTGCTGGTCTTCGGCGTGCCGTCCATGCGCCTGCTCAAGAACATCGGTGTGTTCACGCCGGAGTCGTGGCAGGGCTGGGGCTTCGGGTCTGACGGCGATGCCATTCTTGCGGAGGGCACGACGGAACTCGGCGGGGGTTCATCGCCGTCGCGTGGCTCTCTCACGTGGGGCGACACGCATCACCCGGCCCTGAGCGAGACCGGCGGCGAGTACGACGGGCGCTACGTCTACATCAACGACCGCGCCAACGGGCGCATCGCAATGGTGGATCTGCGGGACTTCAAGACGAAGCAGATCTTCGATGTCCCCAACCTGGACACCTCCCACGGTGGAGTATTCGTGACGCAAAACAGCGAGTACGTCCACATCTCAACGATGACGCCGACGCTGTTGGCCGGCGTCGACCCGGCGACAGCCCTGGAGAACTTCAGCGAGTCATTCCGCGGCTACTCCACCTTCCTGGCGATCAACCCGGACAACGGTCGATTCGACCTGGACCGCAGTTTCCAGATCGAACTCCCGCCGTACACCCAGGACCTGGCGGACTCCGGCAAGCTCGACAGCCACGGTTGGGTGTTCATCAACTCGTACAACGCGGAGATGGCGATCGGCGGCAACCTCGAGGGGAACCAGCCGATCGAGGTCGGCGCATCGCGCGGCGACTTCGACTACATGCACGCCATCAACTGGCAGAAGGCCGAGCAGGTCGTGGGCGCACGGTCCGTCGAGCTGAACGGCATGCGTGTGATTCCACTGGATGTCGCGATTGAGGAGGGCATCCTCTACCTCATCCCGGAGCCGCGCAGCCCACACGGCGTGGACGTGGCCCCCAATGGCAAGTACATGACGGTTGCTGGCAAGCTGGACCCCCACGTCACGATCTACTCGATGGACCTCGTCAACCAGGCGATCGCCGCGGAGGACTACGAAGCCCACGACGGCTTCGGGGTGCCGATCCTGCGGTTCGACTCGGTGGTGGCGGGACGCGTCGAGGTCGGGGCCGGGCCCCTGCACACCCAGTACGACGCCGAGGGCTACGGCTACACCAGCCTGTTCCTGGAGAGCGCCGTCGCAAAGTTCTCGCTGGGTGCGCCGGAGTTCGCGGAGGCGGACGCCTTCCAGCTCGTGGACAAACTGCCGGTGCACTACAACATCGGCCACCTCGTCACGATGGAAGGCGACACCACCAAGCCGGCTGGGAAGTACCTGGTCGCGCTGAACAAGTGGTCGATCGACCGCTTCCCGGCCGTGGGGACGTTGCACCCGCAGAACTTCCAGCTGGTGGAGCTGGGGAGCGAGGGGATGGACCTCCTCGCGGACACCCCGATCGGGCTGGCGGAGCCCCACTACGTGCAGGCGATCCGGGCAGACCGGATCAATGCCTGGAACGCCTACCCGGCCGGGACCAACCAGATCACGATGGAGCCGGATCCAAACGCCGTCGTCCTGGGCGAAGAGCGCATCGAGCGTTCCGGTACTGATGTGAAAGCCTGGATCAGCGTGAAGCGGTCCAACTTTATGCCGGACACGATCCACGTGAAGCAGGGCGACCACGTCACGCTGTACCTGACGAATACCGAGGAGACGCCGGACGCGACGCATGGCTTCGCCATCCCGCGCTACAACGTCAACGTGAGCCTCGACCCGGGTGAGGTGGGGACGGTTGAGTTCGTCGCCGACCTGCCGGGAGCCTTCGCCCTGTACTGCACCGAGTTCTGCTCCGCGCTCCACCTGGAGATGCAGGGCTGGCTGCTGGTGTCCTAGTCCCTCCTAGGGCGGCGGGGCTTCGGCCCCGCCACCGACAGGGGAATCGAGGTTGAAATGGTGACTCGACGAGCATTCCTGGCAGCTCTGGGCTCCACCGGAGTAGCAGCGACCGGCGTCGCCGCCGGGGTGAAGTTCCTCGGCAGCAACGGAGAGGCGGCACCGACGGAGCCAACCATCCAGTACGGAGCCGAAGCGTGCGTGCGATGCCGCATGGTCATCGATGACGCACGGTTCGCAGCGGCCTGGATCGAGGTTGACGGCTCCGAGGTCCACTTCGATGACATCGGCTGTGCTGCGCTCGAAGCCGCAGAGCGCGAACTGGCACTTGATGCACGGATCTTCGTCCACGACCTCTCCTCAGAGGTCTGGCTCGATGGCCGCAGTGCTCGATATGTCCATTCCGCGACGCTGCGGACACCGATGGCCTACGGGGCGGTTGCTCTCGTCGATCAGGCAGCGGCGGACAGCCTGGCCCACAAGTTGCAGGGCCACGCCGCCCGCTGGGAGGACCTGGCGACGTTGCTGACCCAGCCAGAGCCCCCGCAACCACACTCGGGACATGGGTCATGAGCATGGCCATTGGAGTCACACAGATTTACCGGCAGACCCGCGCAGCGGTCAGCATGCCCCCCCGCGACCGGATCTGGGCGGCCTGCGCCCTGGGCGCCGCCGGGCTGCTGGCGTTCGCAGCATTCCTGCCGCTCTGGCAGATGACGCTGAACGCGCCTCAGTATCCCCAGGGCCTCCACCTGGTGGCCTACGGCACCGCCATGGAGGGCGACCTCCGCGAGATCAACGCGCTCAACCACTACGTGGGCGTGAAGCCAATCGAGCCGGACGCCGTCACCGAACTCCAGCTCTTCCCATACGCCATCGGTGCGCTCGTGCTGGTTGTGGTGGCGTCCGCGTTTGCACCACGTCGTCGCTGGCTCCGGGCCCTGATCGCGCTCAGCGTGTGGGCAGTGCCAGTCGGGATGCTGGCTGATATGCAGTGGTGGCTGTACCGGTACGGCCACGACCTGGATGAGACCGCCGCACTCCGTCTGGAGCCCTTCACACCAAAGGTGGTCGGTAGCACCGAGGTCATGAACTTCCACACCGACACGATCGTCGGCATCGGGTTCTGGCTGATGACGGCCGCGGCACTGCTCGTGACGGTCGGTCCGTCTGTGGTCCGCTTCGTCCGGGACAGCTGGCGAAACACCGGCCCCGCGGCTGGAGCAGTTGTCCTCGTCCTGATGACGAGCATCACACTCATCACCCCCACGCCGGCTGAGGCAGCCGTGCCGCATGCCTCGATCGCGGCCTCGATCGAGGCCGCGCGCCCGGGGGACACCGTACAGATCCCGGCCGGGACGTACCTCGAGCAGGTCGTGATCGACAAGGCGCTGGTGCTCGACGGCGGCGGTAGGGCCATCATCGATGGAGGTGCGCAGGGTGACGTGGTCCGCATTACTGCGGAGGACGTCACCCTGCGCGGCTTCATCGTGCGCAATTCTGCGCGCACGGTCAGCAATGAACCGGCCGGGATCCGCATTACGGCCGACCGAGCCAACATCGAGGGCAACCAGCTCGAGGACGTGCTCTACGGGATCATTCTCGACGCGAGTGACCAGCACGTGGTCCGCAACAACCGGGTGTCGAGTATCCGCGAACTGCCCGCAGAGCGGCGGGGGCATGCCCTCTACGTGTATGACAGCGCGGACAGCCTGCTCGTGGGCAACGTCGTGGATCACGCGAAGGATGGCGTGTTCCTCGGGTTCGCCGTCCGGACGACCGTGGAGCACAACGAGATCTCTAATGTCCGTTACGGCCTCCACACGATGTACTCCGACGACCTCACCCTGCGGGGCAACGTCGTACAGGACAACGTGGCTGGCGCTTCCCTCATGTACTCGCGTGGGGTCGCCGTCTTCAACAACGAGTTCACGGGCAGCCGCTCTCTGGCATCGGGCTACGGGCTCCTGTTCAAGGATGTCGACGACGTCGAGCTGGCGGGGAACCGCATCCACAACAACCGCATCGGCCTGATCATGGACGGTGCTCCACGTACGCCCGGGCATTACGTCACGTTGCGCGGCAACCTCATCGCATACAACCAGGTGGCGCTGCAGTTGTTCACCACCACGGGCGTGACCTTCGTGGAGAACAGCTTCGTCGGGAACCTCCAGCAAGTGGAGTCCCGCGGTGGCGACCTGGAGCATCGCAACCAGTGGTCACTCGACGGGCGCGGCAACTACTGGGATGACTACCAGGGCTTCGACGCCAACGGTGATGGCACCGGCGACATCCCCTACCGGTACGAGGGTGTCTACGACGACCTCGTCAGTCACAACGAGGCGCTCCGTGCCTATGCGCACACCCCCGCACAGACAGCGCTGGATCTGGCGGCCCGCTGGTTCCCCGTCTACCGCCTGGAGCCGAGCGTCGTAGATCCGCACCCCCTCGTGGCGCCCACGATCGGTCTGGACATCGGTCGAAACGGGGGGGTGAACATCCCTGCAGCCCTCGCGAGCCTGGCCCTGATTGCAGGCGCAGGGGCCGTCTTCCTCGCGGGCCGAAGTCGTGGAAGGGCGTGGATGTGATGCTCAGCATCAGATCAGCCGGCAAGCAATATGGGAAGGTCCGGGCGCTGGACGACGTGTCGTTCGACCTTGAGGACGGCCGCGTGCTGGCGGTCGTCGGCGCCAACGGTGCTGGGAAGTCCACGCTCATCAAGATCATCGCCGGCCTCATGCGGTTCGAGGGGGACGTCGAAGTCGACGGCGCAGACGTCCGCCGGCATGGCAAGGCCGCCCGGCGTCACATCGGTTACCTCGCGCAGCACCCTGCGTTCCATCTCGACATGACCGTCCAGGAGACGGTGCAGTTCTTTTCGCAGTTGCGCGGTGCGGAACCGGGCGAAGCGAGATCGGCCGTACTGGCGGTGGGCCTCGAGCCTCACGCCACGAAGCCGGTAGGTGCGCTCTCTGGTGGCATGCGTCAGCGACTCGGACTGGCAGTCGCACAGCTTGGCTCCCCATCACTGTTCGTGCTCGACGAGCCAGGGACCGGCCTCGATGTCAGCGCTCGGTTGGAGTTGCGTGACTTCATCCGTGGCCAGCGCTCCGCGGGGAAGAGCGTCCTGCTGTCCACCCACTGGCTGGAGGATGTGCCCTCGACGGCCGACGACGTACTTGTGCTCGACCAGGGGCGGGTCGTGTTCCACGGACCGTCTGCCGAGTTTGCCGCGGCGAGCACAGCGCGCAGCCGCCTGTTCTTGAGGCTCAATGGCCACACCCTGGACGCCATCCCGCTGGTCGCGGACGCCGCACGCGGCGAGGTCACGCAGACCGGTGAATGGATCTCGGTCACATGTCTGACAAGCGACAAGGTGCGGGTGCTCGAGGCGCTGGTGGCGGGCGGCATCGGGCTGCTCGACTTCCGGGTGGAAGAGGCAACGGCCGCCACAGCTCCGCCCGTGATGAGAGAGCGAGTCCCCTCATGACCGAGACGATGACGATCTTCTCGAAAGAGCTCAGAGACGCCGTCCGCGGACGCTGGCTCGTCGCGTTTGCTGTGACGTTCGCACTCGTGGCACTCGCCCTGTCACTGGTACAGCAACAGGGCGGCGTGGGCGCGCAGGGCTTCAATCGCACCACCGCGAGCCTCATCAACCTGTGCCTGCTCCTCGTGCCACTCCTCGCCCTGATCCTGGGCGCGAGCGCAATCGCCGGGGAACGCGACCGCGGGACGCTGGCGACACTGCTCGCTCAGCCACTGTCTTCAACCGAACTGGTGATGGGGAAGTACCTGGGGCTCACGGTGGCTGTGTGGGCCGCCGTCATGCTCGGGTTCGGGGTCGCCGGGTTCCTCGTCGCGCTCGTGAGCCCGGTCACTGATCTGGGGCACTACCTGTTGTTCGTGATGCTGTCGGCGGCGCTCGCCAGCGCCATGCTGAGCATCGGGGTACTGATCTCAGTCGTCTCGGGCGGGCGTTCTCAAGCACTTGCCCTGGCAGTCCTGACCTGGTTTCTCTTGGTGCTGTTCTACAACCTCGTCGCCATTGGCGTTGTGCTGTCGATTGCGTCATCAGGCGAGATGTTGCTGGCGGGAACGCTCCTGAACCCGGTGGAGGCGGTGCGGATCCTGGCCATCCTGAGTTTGGAGCCCGACCTACAGGTCCTCGGGCCTCTCGGTTCGTACCTCTACCTCGAGTTTGGTGCCGTGACGAGCGCACTCATTCTGGCCGGTTCGGTTCTGACCTGGACCGCCGTTCCCCTCGTCGGAGCAGTCGCACTGTTCCGCCGACAAGACGCCTGAGGCTGGGAGGCTACGCATGCCGAGCCAGGTCACAAACGTTGCGTCCGATGACGCGCTCACGGCGATCTACCGCCTCGAGTACGAAGCACAGGAACCGACGATCGCGGCCCGACTGGCAGAGAAGCTTGAGGTCTCGGCACCCTCGATGTCGGCCATGCTGCGGCGCCTCTCCCGCGACCAACTGATCGAGATCCACCAGCGCAAGCACATCAAACTCGCGCCGCTTGGATACGCCCGGGCACAGATGATGATCCGCCGGCACCGACTCGCAGAGTGCTTGCTCGTCGATGTGCTGGGGCTTGAGTGGTGGCGCGCCTACGAGGAAGCACACCTGGTGGAACATGCGCTCTCCCCCGTCACGGAAGGGCTCGTCCGCACGCTGCTTGGCGATCCGGCACGATCCCCGTTCGGATATCCCATCCCGCACGGTGACAGGCCCTCAGAGATCTCCATGCTCACACTCGCGGACCTCAGCCAGGGTGATCAGGTACGGATCGAGCGCGTCTTCGAGGAAGGGCAGGAGCTCCTGCAGTTCTTTGATGAGCACAACCTCCACCCCGGCATCGCTGTCGAGGTCCTCCGGCGACAGCCGGTGAGTGGAACGATCGAACTAACGGTCGGCGATGGCCGACTCGTCCTTGGGCTGACGACCGCCGAACTGGTCTGGGTCTGCCTGCCTGGCGGGCGAGCACGCGGCCGAGTCCAGGCCGTGCCGAGGTAGCCGAAGGGATACGGTGGGAAACGGGACCAGCGGTGGAGGCAGGCCGATTGCTGCTCGTGCCCGTCACGCTGCCGGCCCGATGCCTGCGCTCGCCCTGGGCTGCTCCAGTCTTCCGACCGCCGCCTGGCTCCGGCCCGATCTGGTCGCCCCACCGATCCCCGACCAGGAGGCAACGCCGAGTGCCGCTCAGAGTTGTGATGCCGAACTACTCGCCCTTAATGTAAAGTCTGTGACTTACCGTTACGGAGGACCGAACGATGCAGATTGCTCTCGGTAAGAAGGGGGACTATTCAGTCCGGGCCATGCTGGCCCTCGCTCGCGCGTACGGCGATGGGCGGCGGAAGGCACGACACATCGCGCGCGTGATGGATATCCCGGTGCGCTATCTGCCTCAGGTCATGGCACCTCTCGTGAAGGCGGGGCTGGTGCGGGCAACGGCGGGCCCCGACGGCGGCTATGAGCTCACGCGCGAGCCCGGCGACATCACGCTGCTTGAGGTCGTGGAGGCAGCTGAGGGTTCGATCTCCGGTGACCGCTGTCTACTCGAGGGAGGACCATGCGATTGGGCTCATGTTTGTCCCGTGCATGACGCGTGGGCACGTGCACACGCCACGCTGGCCGGCGAACTACAGCGCACGACCTTCGCCGAACTGGCACAGAACGACTTGCTGATCGAAGAGGGCAAGTTTCCGGTCCCCCGCCAACCAGCGCACCCGCGCCCCGTTGAGCGCCGGGGTCAGCGGGGACCAGTCGGTCCCGGATGACTAGACGACGGTGCTCGAATCGGACGACCGCATTCTGCAACGACGAAAGTCCGGGGCTGCCCGGAATCAGGGAGACGGCCGGTTCCGACCAAGCCCCTCGCTGTTGCCATCCTGCGCAGTCGAGGCCCTCATGAAGCGGTAGCCGCGGACGAGTTCGTCCAGATGCTGGATGAGGTCGGAGTGTCCGAAGATCCGGAATACGTAGCGCGGTACATCGCGGTCACGGCTATGCGCCATGAATGGCTCACCCCAGAAACTCAGCAATGCTTCTCGCTGTCCGGTCGTCGCGACCTCGGCGAGGATGCACGAGACCGGCTCATGGAGCGAGGTCCACACAGGCTCGCTGAGCTTTGCCTCAGCGCCAATGGCTCTCACCTTGGGGAGCACGACCTGCTCCCAACGTTCCCGCTCCCCGTGGTCCAGGACGAAGAGGACGGAACGCGTCGCGGGATTCTCCAGTGCTGGCCGGAGGAGCGCGTCAAAGAGCGGCTGTGGTTCAAACATCGAGAGGCAGACGTTGAACCACATCATGTCGCCCTGGGCACCGCGAGAGAACGCAGTGCTCGCTTCCCGAATCGCGAGCGGGCCGATCAGCGCAGACTCCGGAGGCGTGGTCGCCTGGACGAGCTGATCAACCATGAGTTCCAGGTGGTCGAGAGACTGAGCGGCTGACTCGTCACGTTCCTCACGCCGAAAGTCGCGGATCAACATGAGGGCCAGGATGACCATGATGACCACCATGAGAACGTCCGGCTCGATCAGGTGCAGGAGGTGCAGCACCAGAGCGGACATCGCCGCAATCAACCCTGCTACGGCCTCAATGTCGAGACGTCGAATTCGCTGGAGCATGGCCACGCGCCTTTCCGTCGATCGCTAGGGTAGGCGGGTGGCCTCCCCGGTTCGCGAACCTATCGGCGCTCCCTCGAGGTACGGGAACGACATCCTGAGTACTGCCCGCCGGGTCACGCAGGAACGCCTGTCCCCGCACGGGGGGCGCCCACCAGGAAGGCGTGGAGGCCGATGAGGGTCAGCGGATCCGTCAGTTCAGCGGCTCCCGTCGACGAACAGCGGGGTCTGCTGGGCAGATGCAGGGGGCCGACTGACGAGGCTCGTCCCTCCGAGCTGTGGCCGCGGCAGGAGATCCGCGCCGAGGGTGGGTCGTGAGCGGCAGCAGACCGCTGGCCGCTCTCCATCCTCGCAACCGTGTGTCATGTCGCGCCGTCATCTACGGGGAGTCTTCGCCAGTGAGTCGTCCAGAAGCTTCTGACGACTCACGAGCCCCTGGATCGCATCTTCGGTCGAGCGGGCGGTCATGTTCGGTGCCAGATCCGTGATGCCGAACCGCTTGAGGACCGCCTCGACTTCAGGCTGCACCTCAGTCAAGAGCGTGCTCCCGCCGGCATGCCGACGGTGCTCGATCAGGCCCTGCAGCGTGATCAATCCCGAGGAGTCGACATGATGAATGTCGCGCATCCGAATCACCAGCGGCCGCGGATCATGCCGCGGGAGTGTGGATTCGAATGCGGCTGCGCTGTGGAACGAGATGATGCCCTGTGCGTTAAAGAACAGGACGCCAGGATGGTCGCGCACGAGGTTCGTGACCGCCACGGGGATCTGTGAGTCCTCAACCTCCTCGTCGAGGAGCGCTCCAGCCACCGGGACCCTGATCATCCGCCTCAAGAGGAGGACCGTGGACGCGATCACGCCGAGGGCGATCGCGAACGTCAGGTCGAAGAACACGGTGACGAGGATCGTCCCGAGCAGGACGACCAGGTCCTCCCGGGGGGCCGTCCGCATCAGTTTGGTGAGTTCTGGAATGTCCGCGATCCCGTAGGCGACGACGAGCAAGATCGCCGCGAGCGCCGCCAGTGGGATATCACCGGCGACTGACGCAAGACCCACTGTCAGCAGCAGCACGGTCCCCGCGTGGACGACGCCCGAAAGCCTCGACGTCGCCCCGTTTCTAATCCCGGCGGCGGTCCGTGCGATCGCTGCCGTCGCCGGGATACCGCCCATGACCGGTGCGACGAGGTTCGCGACCCCGAGCCCGACCAGCTCGCGGTCTGAGTCATGCCGCTCACCCGTCGCGGACATGCCGTCTGCCACCACCGCAGACAGAAGCGACTCGACGGCTCCGAGGACGGCGACCGAGGCTGCCACTGGGACTAACTCGAACGCCAGGCCGAAGTCGAGAAAGGCGAGACTGGGCACCGGAAGGCCGCTGGGGAGCGCGCCATAGCGTCCCGACACCGTCGCCGCGTCCAGATGCAGCACCTGCACCGCGATCGTGGCAAGCACGACAACGACGAGCGGCCCGGGGATGCGCCGTGGGCGCGACTGATAGGCCACTAGGAACGCCAGCGACGCTACCCCGATCACGGCCGATGCCGGTTCAATGCTCCCGAGGTGGTGAACCGTATCCCACGCGCGTTCGTGAAACCGCTCCAGTCGAGGGTCAGTGCCCGTCAGCCCGAGCAGGTTGTTGACCTGGCCAGCTGCGATCGACACGGCGATGCCGGCCGTGAAGCCGACGATGACGAGTTGCGGCATGAAGCGCACGAGGCGCCCAAAGTGCAGGACGCCCATCAGGATCAGCATGATCCCGGCGAGCACTCCGACGATGGCGAGGGCCGATGGGCCGTGCAAGATCACGACATGCAACAGGAGGGGCACCAGGGCCGCCGTCGGCCCGGTGATGTTGTACTTTGAGCCGCCGAGGAGGCTGGCGGTGGCACCGGCGAACACCGCCGTATACAACCCGGCAACGGGTGGCATCCCGATCGCCACCGCCAACGCGATCGACAGCGGGAACGCGATCACCCCCACGATCAATCCTGAAAAGACGTTTCTGGTCAGCTCCGCACGCGGGAGGAAACGAGGGCGGTGGTGGCCTGGGAAATACACGCGGGAGCTTCCTGCTATCCGAGCAGCGGCGGCCGTCGCCAGACCGCGCAGTTAGTCATCCAGCAGCGCGCTACTCACCGCGAGTTGCTCCTCGAAGATCGCGCGCGCGTCGTCCAGCAGGTTCTCGATGCGCCGGTCGGTGATTGAGTAGATGACGGTGGTGCCTTCGCGACGGGTGGTGAGCACGTTCTGAGTGCGGAGGATCGCGAGGTGCTGCGAGAGGTTCGGGCCGCTCACGTTGAGGCGCTCCTGAAGGTCCCCGACCGACAGTTCGCCGTTGCGGAGTTCTTCGAGCACGCGGATCCGCACCTCATGCGAGAGTGATCGGAACAGCTCCGCCTTGAACTGCTGCAGGCTGCGGGCCATGGAGCCAACTCCTCTGCCATCCTGGCTAGGTGCGCGACGCTACACAAAGATGCGCGAGCCACGCTCCCGCACATTACCGCTGCGGACAGCCTCGTCGGCGACGGCGGCCGCGACACGCGCCACCACCTCCTCGTTGAACACCGACGGAAGGATGTACTCCTCCGTCAGTTGCGCCTCGGGGATCGCCTCAGCGATCGCGCGGGCCGCCACGATCTTCATCTCTTCGGTGATCTCGGTGGCTCTCGCATCAAGCGCCCCCCGGAAGAGCCCTGGGAAGCACAGCACGTTGTTGATCTGGTTGGGGTAGTCAGAGCGCCCGGTCGCGATGACACGCGCCCGCCCGTTGATCTCCTCGGGCAGGATCTCGGGCACCGGGTTCGCCAACGCGAAGACGATTGCGTCGCTCGCCATTCGCCCAATCCAGTCGGCCTGGACGAGCCCAGGGCCGGAGAGGCCGAGGAACACGTCGGCGCCGGCGAGGGCATCCTCGAGGCTGCCCTCGTACCCCTCGGCGTTCGTGTGCTCCGCGAACCACTGCTTGGACTCGTTGAGGTTCGGACGGCCTTCTGAGATCGCGCCTTCGCGGTCGAAGCCGATGACGTTCCGCACGCCGAAGTTCATCATGATCTTCGAACACGCCACGCCGGCTGCGCCAACACCCAGCACGACGACCCGCAGGTCTTCCGGCCGCTTCTGCACGATCTTCAGGCTGTTCATGAGCGCCGCCAGCACGACGACCGCCGTGCCGTGCTGATCATCATGGAAGACGGGGATGCTGAGCTCGCTGCGCAACCGGTCCTCGATCTCGAAGCAGCGTGGCGCGGAGATGTCCTCCAGGAGGATCGCCCCAAAGCCGGGAGCGATGGCCTTCACGATGGAGATGATCTCCTCGGTGTCCTTCGTGTCGAGGCAGATGGGCCAGGCGTCGATGTCGGCGAACGACTTGAAGAGCATCGACTTGCCCTCCATGACCGGTAGCGCCGCCTCGGGGCCGATGTCGCCCAGACCCAGCACCGCGGTCCCGTCCGTGACGATCGCGACGGTGTTTGCCTTGCCTGTCAACGACCAGACCGCATCGGGATTAGCGTGGATCTTCATGGAGACGCGGCCGACACCGGGCGTGTACACGTGCGAGAGTTCTGCGTTCGTCCGGATGTGCACCTTGTTCGCGACGCTGATCTTTCCGCCCTGGTGGAGCTGAAACGTCCGGTCGGCGGCGCGGAGGATCTCAACCCCGTCGATGGTGCCCACCGAGCGGACGAGCTCGCGGGCGCTCTCCTCGGAATCGCACAGGAGCAGGAAGTCACGGACGATCTCGTCCTCGGTGACATCAGCGATATCGATGTCGAGGATGTTCGCGCCGAGGTCGCCGAGGAGCGTGGTGACGCGCCCGTGCATGCCGCGCTGGTTCTCCAGCCGAAGCCTGAGGAGGAGCTGATATCCGGCGCCGGGATTCCGATCCCCCACCGTATCCCGCGCCATGCGCTCGTTCGTCGTCGTGCTGATCATCGTGAGCTCCCACCCGGTCGAACATCGGTCAATCAGTTGCTCGCCACGCGGCGATGATCAGTGCGTCGGCGGTGGCTCGGCCGTGGTCGCCGCTTCGCCTCGTTCGCTGAGTTCGAGGTCATGCTCCCGGCGATGCTCAACCCGTGACGAAGCGACGCCCAGGAAGAGCGCGAACGCCGTCCCGCTCACGAACAGTGATCCGATGTAGATGGCCCCAAGCAGCGGCATCGCGCACCAACTCTCAGCGTCCCCGAGACCGGTGGGCGGCGCCCGGCCGTCCATCCGGTTCCTCTTGGTTGTCGATCTGCATGTTCACTATCTGCGCGATTGCTTATATACGCAATGGAGCAGAGTGAGGGGGGCGATGGAGAGGCTCGAGACTTCCACCAGTGGGGCTGTCCGCGTACGGCGCCGCAGTGGCCCTCGCGAACTTCACTCCAGGCCGCGATGCCATCTCCCCAACGAGTCGCGCCACTCGCGCGCAAGCTCGCGAACGCTCTCGGGAGCTGTTGTTGTTCCCGGAGGTGCTGCAACGAGGACCAGCGCCCGCCCCCTAGGCGCGGGGCGGAGCGACGATCGCTGTCATCCGGCCTGACGGCGCGATCCGGCCGACGCGGAGAGCCGCTCCGAGAGGAACCTGGCCTGGGCCGCCGACGCTGCGTCGAACTCTGCGCTCGGGACGTACAGCAGACCAAAGTGACCGCCAGGGATGTCGAGCCACGCTTTCGCTCCACCGAGCTCGTCGTAGGCGGCGCGTGAGACGGACGGCACCGCGCCGGGCATCTCATCCTCAGGCGCGACGACGAAGAGTGCCGGGCACGAGACGTACCTGGCGCACAGTCCCGGCAGCCACGGGCTAGGCGTCTTCGGTCGAGCGCGGGTAACGTCGTTCACCCACCCAGATCCAAGGCGTCCCCCGTACTCGAGAAACCACCGGTACGCCGTGAGCGGTTGAAGGGCCGACGGCCGGCGCACCTGATCGTCGGAGACGACAGGGACGGGGCCCTGCACATCCTCGCTACTCGGTTCGACGGGGCCGGAGAGGATCGTCTCCTTGAATGCGCGATAGAGCGATCCATCGGGGTCGGGCGGAGTCAGCTCCGCCCCTATCGCCGGGACCTGCACGGCAAGCGCCACCACGCGGTCGTCGATCCCAGCTACTGCCAAGGCCACTCCACCGCTGAGACTGTCTCCCCAGATCGCGATCCGATCGGAGTCCACCTCGGAGAGTGTGTTCGCATAATCGATCGCATCTCGATAACCGCGCGCCTGGACCCACGGGTTGATCTGGAGACGCGGCTCGCCACCGCTATCGCCGAAACCGCGGTGGTCGTAGAGCATCACCGCCATGCCGGCACGGCAGAAGACCTCGGCATACTCGTCGCTGGCCATATGCCGCGTAGCGGAGTAGCCATGCGTCATGATCACGAGGGGCCACGGTGGAGAGGGGTCCGGCTCATAGAGCCAACCGCTAAGCGCTGCACCTTCTGACCGGAACGTGACGTCGCGGCGCATACCGCCTCCTGTGCCCTCTAGGGCCGAATGGGCCCCAGTGTATCGACGCTCACGCCAGTCGTACCCAGCTGGGAGAGGACCTCCGGTAGAACCAACACCACCCTCGTCCCGTCTCGGCGTCAGCCGCGAGCCGGGCAGGCGCGCTAGTGGTGGCGCTCCGCCTCGTACGCGTCAGCCTCCGCCTTGTCCTTGTTGATGGTCCCGTCGGGATGCTCCGGTGGCGAGTAGATCGTGTAGAGCTTCAGCGCCTCGGAGTCTGAGTTGTTGAGGATGTTGTGGTGCGTCCCCGCGGGGATCACGACGATCGACCCATCCACGAGATCCGTCTCGTCGCCGTCGAGTACCGCCTTGCCGGTACCCGCCTCGATGCGGACAAACTGGTCCACGTCGTCGTGGACCTCGGCGCCAATCTCTTCGCCGGGCTGGAGCGCCATGACGACGAGTTGAATGCGCTCCGCCGTGAACAGGACCTCGCGGAAGTACTCGTTCGCCAGCGTCTTCGTCTCGATGTTGGTGATGTAGCCAGGCATGTCTGTCTCCTCTCGCCACCGTTGGCATCGTCAGAGTGTGGTGATCTCGTACCACACTGGCGGGAGCCAACCGTTGAGATTGGTCGCACCGACCCCGCCAGTAAGCGATCCCGTCCCGCCGCGCCCGCGCCTACACGCGAGAGCCGGCTCGGAGGGCCCGGTCTCGGCCTCAGCACTGCCTTCATCGACGCGCGCGTTGGCGCCTCGGGGACATCCGCCGCGTCCGCCCGCCAGTTCGTTCCGGAGCGTTGGAACGAGCTCCAGCGGGAGGCCAGCGTGGTCCACCAGGAACAGTTGCCGCTGGTAGTTCCCGATGTGCTCCCGCATGGTGGCATACCGCTCGATCATCTGCTGAGGCCTACCGACGGTGAGCGTCGTCGCCTCCATGTAGTCCCGAGCGCTCCGTGCCCACATACGAGGGCAAACCGACCTCCTCGGCCTTCAACGCGATCGCCACGATGCGCTCCGCCCCGTGGGCGTGTGCACGGTCGTAGGGTCCACCGTGACGTCGCCGACCGACATGACGCCAGACGGCATGTCAGTCTCTCCCCTTCGGAGGCGCCCCACCCTCAGGCGTCGCAACCTCTGTCTGCTCGCTCGTTACGCCGTCGTGGTGACCTCGCCCGCCAGTCCGCGCCGGGTCAGCTCCCCGTGGAGGTCGAGGCGTCGCGTGCCGAAGTCGCGACTCTCCCACTCCTCGCGGGGGACCATCCAGAACACCTCGAACTCGTTGCCGTCCGGATCCTTCCCGTACAGGCTGAGGCTGTTCCCGTGGTCGGACTCGCCCGTCAGCGCGCCCGCCTCGGCGAGGGCGACCTGCGCCAGCGCCAGGTCCGGCAGCGTCTCGACCTCCCACGCGAGGTGGTAGAGGCCGACGCGGTCACCGTGCCCGGGCGCCGGAGCCTGCTCGCCGATGCCGAATAGGCCAAGGTCGTGGTGGTTGTCACTGCCGTTCGCCCGCAGGAAGTACGCGCGCTCGCCCATCGCCTCGACCACCTGGAAGCCCAGGACGTCGCGGTAAAACTCGAACGCCCGCTGTGCGCTCCGGACGTAGAGCACTGCGTGGTTGAGTCGCTTCACCGTGAACATATCGTTGCTCCAATCCTCGGACCGACGGTCTGGCGACGGCAGGGGCGCTAGCCGCCAGCCGCCTCGGACACGTCGGATGGCTCGCTGTGCGCACTCTCGGTCTCAGCCGCCGCTTGCTCGGCGAGCTCCGCCTCGATGGTGAGCTTGACGGTCTTGCCGACTAGGACGCCGCCGGTCTCCATGGCCACGTTCCAGGTGAGGCCGAACGCCTCGCGGTCGATCTCGCCACTCAGCGAGAAGCCGGCGCGGCGACCGCCCCACGGGCTCGTCACCGGGCCAGTGAACTCGCCCTCCAGCACCACCGGCTGCGTCACGTCGCGGATCGTGAGGTCGCCCGCGAGCTCGAAGCGCTCGTCGCCGGTGCGCCGCACCTTTGTGCTCTGGAACGTCAGCTCGGGGAACTGCTCCACGTCGAAGAAGTCGGCGCTCTTGAGGTGCGTGTCGCGGTCATCGTTGCCGGTCGTCAGGCTCGCGGTCTGGACGACGGCCCGGACCCTGGAGCGCTCCGGCGTCTGCTCGTCGAGCTCGATGTCCGCTTCCAGATCGGTGAAGCGGCCTCGGACGGTGGCGACCATCATGTGCTTGACGGCAAAGCCGAGGTCCACGTGCTGCTGGTCAAGTGTCCAGGTCATGAGATACTCCTTGTATTAGATCGGTACTGAGTACCGCTTTAGTTCTTAGTTCTCTTTCGGAACTGATATCATCATCAGGTACCGTCGAGGATTTGTGAAGACGGCACGTTGAAGTGCCACAGGCACACGGGGGTAACCATGACGACCCAACAAGTGTCGACGAGGCCGAGGGCGCCGGTGGACGCGTGCGAGGTCCGGGAGGTGCTGGACCGCGTCGGAGACAAGTGGTCGGTCTACGTCATCCACATGCTCGGCGGCGGCACGATGCGCTTCAGCGAGCTGAAGCGCGGCATCGAGGGCATCAGCCAGCGCATGCTGACGGTGACGCTCCGCGGCCTCGAGCGTGACGGCCTCATCTCGCGCACCGTCTACCCGGTGGTGCCGCCGCGCGTGGACTACGCGCTGACGTCACTTGGCGAGACGCTGCTCGAGGCGGTCTGCGCGCTGTTCAACTGGTCAGAAGAGCACCGCACCGACATCGACGCCGCCCGCGTGCGCTACGACGAACGCGAGCCGGTGTCCGTCCCCGAGTAGCACGATCGAGCCGGCGCGGAGCGTCTCGAGGGGGCGCTAGTTCAGCCAGGGAGTCGGAGGCG
>Ga0114916_1000454_pt1 | contig 27816 bp, 26 predicted proteins | sample MalvirAntarct_66_FD_83501 | JGI IMG/M metagenome (GOLD analysis project Ga0114916, IMG submission 83501) | Marine viral communities from the Global Malaspina Expedition - Malaspina viral metaG Antarct_66 | ecosystem: Environmental > Aquatic > Marine > Oceanic | place: West Anvers Island... | reverse complement strand
GATTATGTGATTAGACTTCCATTAGATGTGGTAGGAAAGTTTATAACAAACGAGACAGCAATTTATGCTTATGCTGAGAAAGAATTCAATAAAAGAGAAAAGCCGCTTCCGGAATTATTAAATGAAGAAAGTAGATTGCGCTATCGTGTTAAAAGCGGAGACTATCTGGGGAAAATCGCGAATAAATATGGAGTAACCGTGAGTCAGATTAAACGCTGGAACGGTCTTAGAGGCGTTAACCTGAAGATTGGCCAACGACTCACTATTCACCCTAGAAACCCGAGCCGATCCAAAACAAATGTTACGCCTGCAAAAAAGACTAAAACGATGCTTGCCGCGGGCACCTATAACTTGTATACGGTTAAAAATGGCGACTCATTGTGGAGCATCTCACAGAAGTTTTCTGGCGTAACGGTTCAGAATCTTAAAAATTGGAACGATATTAGTGGAAAGAACTTAAAACCGGGTACCAAACTAAAAATCCAAAAAGGATAAATACAGTTATTATCCTTAAAAACACTTCTTGATGAAATCATTTTATTTGTTCTTGTTAGCCATTTTAGTCCTCTTTTCATGTAATGAATCTGGAGAAAAAAAAACAGTATATAAACCCGAGTCTTACGGAAACATAAATAATTTACAAGTAGTTATATCAAATGAATTGTGGAATAGCGATGTTGGAGAAGAAATTCGAAATTATCTAGCAGCGCCTACACATGGTCTTCCACAAGACGAGCCTATTTTTTCAATGAGTCAGCTGCCCCCTTCCACCTTTTCGGGATTCGCTAGAAAAAACAGAATATTTTTACACGTATCGATTGGCGAGGAAGTTTCTGTTCGGATTGCCCAAGATGCCTATGCTAGACCGCAAACCGGAATAATTATTACGGCACCTTCGGAAGAGGAAATTATTGCACTTATTATAAAAGAGAGCGAACGTGTAATTAGCGCCTTAAAGGCTTCGGAAATAAAAGAAAGACAGCGCAGAACATCGCTATCTACTATGCGAACGGATTCTTTAAAATACCGTTTTGGTGTGGATATGAAAATTCCCTCAGCATATCATATTGCCGCCAATAGTGAAGATTTTTTCTGGATACGTAAAGAGTTGAAATCGGGAAGCACTAACATTATTGTATATGAAGTTCCTCAGGAGTTAATTGGTAAAGAGACCACCATCGTTGGAGATATTATAAAAATGCGGGACTCCATAGGCGGGGCATTGATGCCCGTTGAAGATGAAGGGAGATTTCAGACAGAAGAAGCGTATGCTCCTTACCTTTTTAATAGTGAGATAGATGGAAAATTTGCTTATGAAACAAAAGGAACTTGGGACGTTAAAGGCCAGTGGATGGCCGGACCGTTTCTGAATTATGCAGTTCTTGATGAAAAAAACAATAGATATTTAATTTTAGAGGGGTTTACTTATGCGCCATCAATGGCAAAAAGAGACCTTCAGTTTGAACTAGAATCTATTTTGAAAAGCGCCAAACTAGAATAGCCGAATTAGCTTTAAAATAAAAAACCCGCTAAACATAACGCTTAGCGGGTTTTTTGTTAAATAGAAGGCCAAAAAAAATTATTTTTCCTCTTCTATTTTCGTGTCGTCTTCTTCCTTTGAAGCGTCCTTAAACTCTTTGATGCCACTACCTAAACCACGCATTAATTCTGGAATTTTTCGTCCACCAAATAAAAGCAGAACAACCAACACAACTAATACGATTTGCCAAGGGCCGAATGCTAACGGAAATACAATTGCAGTCATTATCTTTAGATTTATTACACAAAGGTAATAAGATTTCCTTAGATAGCCAGTTTTCATGCTAATATTAGCATGTAGCGCGCCCAGTTTATTTTATATTTGTAATTAACAAGAAGTCGGAATGACCCAAAAAGAGAAAAGAGCAAGAAAAATTAAGAAAAAGCTGCTACACAAGTATAGGCTGGTAGTTCTTAACGAAGACACCTTTGAGGAACGATTTTCTTTTAAGCTAAATCGCCTCAATGTTTTTGTGTTTAGTATTGTTTTCGCGCTGTTTCTTATTGCGTTAACGACTTTGATAATTGCATTTACACCCTTGAGAGAGTACATTCCGGGCTACTCGTCAACCTCTCTAAAGAAGACTGCCACCGAGCTCACATTTAAGACAGACTCCCTGCAGCAGCTTATTCGTGTAAACGAGCAGTACATCAATTCTATACGAAAAGTTCTAACTGGGGATGTCAAAACGGTTGATTTTAATAAGGATTCAATTATTGAAGCGGCACAAATAGACGCAAATAGCTTGAACATGGATGCTTCTCGAGAGGACTCTTTGCTTCGAGAAGAAGTGTTTCGAGAAGACAAATACAATCCATTATTAGACGAGGAAGATGTTAAGTTCGTATTGTTTGCTCCTGTTAAAGGGACTATTTCCGAAGGGTATAATCCAGAAGAAAAGCACTATGCGCTAGACCTAGTTACCACAAAGGATGCTCCAGTTAAGGCAACAGCAGATGGTGTTGTAGTGTTTGCGGGTTGGACAATAGACACGGGTTATGTGATTCTTCTCGAGCATGCAAATAACCTCTTATCTGTTTACAAACACAATGCGTCACTTTCAAAAGAGCAGGGAGAGCTTGTAAAAGGCGGAGAAGTAATTGCTACTGCGGGAAACACGGGGGAATTAAGCACTGGACCCCATTTGCATTTCGAATTATGGTTAGATGGAAACCCTATCAATCCAACAAACATTATAGATTTTGATTAGCCTATGTCATTAAAGTCTCAAGCTGCTAAAATCTTCGCAAACAGAGCGGTGAAGCGCATGAAAAAATGGGCGAATAGCCCTATTGAAACACAACAAAAAGTGTTGAATCAATTGATTTTGGAAGGCGCCAAAACAGCCTTCGGAAAGGATCATGATTTTGAAAAGATATCCACGTATGAGGAATTTAGAAAGGCGGTCCCAATCCGGGATTACGAGGGGTTAAAACCCTATGTGGATCGCGTTGTCGATGGAGAAGAAAATGTCCTTTGGCCTGGAAAGCCATTATATTTTGCAAAAACCTCTGGAACTACGTCAGGCGCAAAGTATATTCCACTTACCAAGGCTTCAATGCCCTCGCATATTCAAGCCGCGCAAAATGCTATTTTATGTTATATCCATGAAACGGGGAAATCCTCTTTTGTAAACGGGAAAATGATTTTTCTTCAAGGGAGTCCAGAAATGACTCGAAAGAATGGTATAGGTGTTGGCAGGTTATCTGGAATTGTTGCTCATTATGTGCCTAGCTATCTTCAGAAAAACAGATTACCAAGCTGGGAAACAAATTGCATAGATGATTGGGAAAGCAAAGTAAACGCTATTGTTAACGAAACAAAAGACGAGGATATGACCGTGATAAGCGGGATCCCTTCCTGGGTACAAATGTACTTTGAACGCCTTATAGCGACCTCAAGAAGGCCTGTAGGCGAACTGTTCAGTAACTTTGATTTATTTATTTATGGCGGCGTTAATTATGAGCCGTATCGGTCAAAATTTGAGGCGCTAATTGGAAGAAAGGTAGACAGTATTGAGCTTTATCCAGCAAGTGAAGGCTTTTTCGCCTTTCAAGACAAACAGGACAAAAAGGGGATGCTCCTGCTCCTAAATAGCGGTGTTTTTTACGAATTTATTCCAGCGGCAACCTTCTTTGACAAAACTCCAGAGCGCATTCAATTAAAGGATGTTAAGACTGAGGTTAATTACGTGATGATTGTTTCTACCAACGCAGGATTATGGGGATACAACGTGGGTGATACTATTGCTTTTACTGAAACAAAACCATATCGCATAATTGTGACGGGCAGAATTAAACATTTTATCTCAGCCTTCGGAGAGCACGTCATAGGAAAAGAAGTAGAACACGGAATAAAAGAAGCCATGGAGCAATTTGGTTTTTCTATTTCTGAATTTACCGTGGCGCCGCAAACAACCCCTGTGGAAGAGGAGCTGCCTTATCACGAGTGGCTTATTGAATTTGAAGAAGAGCCCGAAAACCTAAATGATATTCGAACATGTATTGATGCGTCTATGCAGCGTCAAAACAGTTATTATTTTGACCTTATCGAAGGGAAAATCCTTCAGCCCTTGAAAATTACGAGTCTGAAAAAAGGAAGTTTTAATGACTATATGAAATCAAAGGGAAAACTGGGAGGTCAGAACAAAGTGCCTAGATTGGCAAATGACCGCATCATAGCTGATAGTCTGCACGGCTTACAGAGATAAAATTAGTGTTACCTTTGCCTTTAATGACAAAACTAAAATCACATACCCGTACCCGAGCTCAAGAAAGCACGGGCGCCATCGAACGCCTCTATATAACAATGAGGCATCTTTTTAATAGAGGGTTTTACAAGCCAATGGGTGTTTCTGGAGAGACACTACGAGAATCCTTGTTGATACTAAGGCCAGAAATTTATGGTTCAATTGCAGATGAAAAAATTGAACTACAAGGTCTTCTGTATGTGATGGACAGACTTCCATACGGTATTGAAGAATGCACGTTTATCAATTTAACAAGCGATGAAGGTTACAAAAACTCACATTTTGAACCGATTATTCCTTCAAAACGGAGACGAAACTGTTACCGCATTGACGCGTTGCAAATGAATATAGAGATCACGAGGGGTCGTTCTGAGATTTATGACATTCTAACCCACCTTACCTTTCTTTATATTGAATCGCATAAGATAATGAAGCAGGTCGTGATAAATGAGCAGGGCGATGTTATTCGGGACTGGAAAAAACTTGAAGAGGCAGTAACAAAAAAAGGGAAGCTTAGTCAACAAGAAAAGGAAATTGCCTTAACGCATACTGCTAATTTCTTGGGACGCACCTTTGAAGAGGTTAGCGAGGTGTATTCTCATTTCGCAAGCGCCAAAAATCCGAATCGTTTTTTAAACATCATTTATTATTTAGGAAAACGCGCGATAGAGGAGGTTGTGGAAAACGAAAAAAGAATTATTACGTTTAGTCCCGTGTTACGCCAACGTCTAGGGCATCATATTCATGGGGAGCGTTGGGCAAAGCAAATAAAAGAAGAATTAGATACTCAGAACCTTTTGCAGCGTCCAATTCATATTATTAGCGCCAACATGCATAGCGTAATGAACTCACTATTTGCACGTGCAGCCTTGGTAAAGGAGTCTAAGGGAAAAACGAACTTAGAACTATACGAAGTGTTAAGTGATTCTAACAATAATGAATTGCGCGAGAAAGTCGAGAAAATGGCATTTAACAGCGGAATGACCTTTATTGAAGACACAAGCGGAGCCAATATTAATGTTCAAATTTTCGATACTGAAAATCTTCCTTCTGAAATCTACAATCCAGCTGGAGAAGCCCCTGCCGAAGGAAGGCCAGTTATTGTTGTAATGGATTACGCCTTTGGTGAGCAAGCATATGAGACCATGGACGAGTTGCTTAAACCGTACCAAAAGAACGGAGACAACCAGTTTTTAAATGTTGCGTCTATTTCCATTATGGGAAAGGCTGGAATTTTGGAAGGCGGCAAGGGAGATATTATGATTCCTTCGGCACATGTTTTTGAAGGCACAGCAGATAATTATCCATTTGAAAATAGACTTCAAAAGTCTGATTTTATAGAAGAAGATGTTCAGGTTTGCACTGGATCCATGATCACAGTCTTGGGGACATCACTTCAAAATCGAGATGTTTTACGATTTTTTCATAAGTCAACTTGGAACGTAATAGGACTTGAAATGGAGGGTGCACATTATCATAAAGCCATTCAAGCTGCATCGAAAATTAGAGGCAGTATTGGCCCAAAAGTGAAGGTGCGTTACGCGTATTATGCAAGTGATAACCCTTTAAAAACGGGAAGCACTTTAGCTTCTGGAGGACTTGGGACAAGTGGCGTTAAGCCAACGTACGTCATTACGGAGAAGATGTTAAGTCAGATTTTAGTCTAATCTAAAAATTAATTTTGACAAATAATAAAGTGTTAATAACAGGGGGTGCGGGGTTCATTGGTTCGAACTATGTTGACCATGTCTTAGAAGTTGATTTAGATGAAATATTCGTCTTGGATAAACTCACCTATGCCGGAGATATGAAAAATCTAGAAGGCGCATCTGAGCGAAAAAACTTTCATTTTATCTTAGGGGATATTTGTGACAAGAAATTCGTGGATGATCTTTTTAAAAAGCATCAGTTTAATCGTGTTGTGCATTTTGCCGCGGAATCTCATGTAGATAATTCGATTTCAGATCCCGGCGCTTTCATCCATACAAACATCACTGGCACATTTAATTTGTTGAGCGCTTCCTATACATTATGGATGGATGGCCCTAATAATTTAAAGGAAGCATTCAGGACGGCACGTTTTCTTCATATCTCAACGGATGAGGTATATGGAACCTTGGGCGATACGGGATTATTTACTGAAGCCACACCATATGCTCCAAATAGCCCATACAGCGCGTCGAAGGCATCGAGTGACTTCATCGTGAGAAGCTATTTTCACACCTATGCGATGCCGGTTTTAACAACGAATTGCTCAAATAACTACGGCCCGAACCAACATAAAGAAAAGCTAATCCCAACCATCATTCGAAAGGCTCTTTCTGGGGCAGACATTCCAATTTACGGAGACGGAAAGAATATTCGGGACTGGTTGTACGTTAAAGACCATTGTGCTGGTATAAAACGAGTGTTGGATAATGGAAAACTAGGGGAAACCTATAATATTGGTGGCAACAATGAGCGAGAGAACATTTATATTGCTAAGACCATTTGCGCGTTATTAGATGAGATAAAACCGAAAGCAACAAAATACGAAAGCCAAATTAGATTTGTTAACGATAGACCTGGCCACGATTTTAGATATGCCATTGACGCTTCTAAAATTGAAGAAGCGTTAGGCTGGAATGCAGATGAAAATTTCGAATCAGGCATAAGAAAGACCGTACATTGGTATTTAAATAATACAGATAGATTGTTATGAAGGGAATTATACTAGCAGGAGGTTCAGGAACAAGATTGCACCCTATTACACTGGCGGTGAGTAAGCAGCTAATGCCTGTTTATAATAAACCGATGATTTATTATCCGCTGTCAACACTTATGTATGCCGGAATAAAAGAGATTTTAATCATTTCTACTCCAGACGATTTACCGCTATTCCAGAAACTACTTGGCGATGGAAGTCAGTTGGGATGTCAATTTGAATATGCAGCACAGGAACACCCAAATGGCTTAGCAGAGGCCTTTATTATCGGAAAAGACTTTATTGGTTCAGAAAAAGTGGCCCTTATTCTAGGGGATAATATTTTTTATGGTTCTGGTTTAAAGGAATTACTACAAGCAAACAGCAATCCAGATGGAGGAATTATTTATGCCTATCATGTTCATGACCCAGAGCGATATGGTGTTGTAGATTTTGACGCAAACGGGAGAGCCTTGTCAATTGAGGAAAAGCCTAAAAGGCCAAAGTCGAATTTCGCAGTGCCAGGGATTTATTTTTACGATAACAATGTGGTTGAGATAGCGGCATCTATAAAGCCTAGTCCACGTGGTGAGCTTGAAATAACGGATATAAATAATGCCTATCTAGAAAAAGGGAAACTTCATGTGAGTATTCTTGACAAAGGGACAGCATGGTTAGACACAGGGACTTTTGCTTCGCTAATGCAGGCGTCTCAGTTCGTTGAGGTACTTGAAGAACGACAAGGATTAAAAATTGGAGCCATAGAAGAAGCAGCTTATGAAATGGGCTACATTGATAAAAAACAACTTTTAGCTTTAGTCAAGCCGCTACTTAAAAGCGGATATGCGAAGCACTTAACCCAACTTAAATTAAAGTGAAAGTAGAGAACACAACACTAGATGGCTGTTTATTACTAACGTTATCACAGTTTAAGGATGCTAGGGGCACGTTCTGTGAAACCTATAAAAAACAGGACTTTAAAACACACACAGGATTAACGGTAGACTTTGTTCAAGACAATCAGTCTATATCTAGTTTTGGGGTGCTAAGGGGTTTACATTTTCAACGAGGCCCAATGGCACAAGCGAAGTTAGTTCGTGTTATTGAAGGCAAGGTTCTGGATATTGTTGTTGATCTGCGGAAGGACTCTGACACCTATGGAAAGCATTACTCGGTAGTTTTGGATTCTATAAAGCGACAACAACTCTATGTTCCAAGAGGGTTCGCGCACGGCTTTATCACGCTTTCTCAGAAATCTATTTTCGCCTATAAGTGCGACAACTTTTACGATAAGAACTCGGAAAGTGGAATCATCTATAATGACGCAACCTTATCCTTAGATTGGCATCTTTCCAAGGACGATTTGATTATTTCAGAAAAGGATTTAGCACTTCCTACGTTTGAGGAAGCAACTAAATGAAAAAGATACTGGTAACAGGAGCGGCGGGGCAATTAGGAAGGTGTATCCACAATCTTGCACCACAGTTTCCTGAATGTGAATTCGACTTTTTATCGAAAAGTGATTTAGATATTGAAAACAACACGGCTTTACGAGAACATTTAGAAAACAATAGTTACGATTACTGCATTAACACCGCTGGCTATACCAATGTTGAAAAAGCCGAGGAAGAATCGGATCGCGCATTCAATTTGAACGCACTTTCCGTTCAGGCTTTGTCCAATCTTTGCCATAAGCATGATATTGTGTTAATTCATCCATCTACGGACTATGTTTTTGATGGAAATTCGAATGAACCGTACAGCGAGAAGGCCTCAACTAATCCTTTAAGTGTTTATGGAAAATCGAAATTAAAGGGTGAAGAAAACATTGAAATTAGCGGATGTAACTATTTTATAATCAGAACATCGTGGTTGTATTCTGAGCATAAAAATAATTTTTTAAAGACCGTGAATCATTATGCGAAACAAGGAAAGGACATGACCATTACCACTGAGCAAACCGGATCACCAACGAACGCGAATGATTTAGCTGAAGCAATTCTACACATTATTAGCAGTGACAGTAAGCGATTTGGGCTGTATCACTTCAGCAATAAAGGGCAAGCTACTTGGTTTTATTTTGCTCAAAGAATTTTAGAATATTCAAACCAAATAGGCGCCATAAAACTTGCAAAAACCGAGCATTACCGTACTTTTGCAGCAAGACCAAAATACAGTGTACTCAGCACAACTTTGTTTGAAGACACATTTAAATTTGAAATAAAAGGTTGGGAGCAATCTTTAAGATTACTATTAAACAAATCAAACAGCAAAAAATAAATACTATGTCAACAAACAGTAATGATGAAATAGACTTAGGGTTAATTTTCAGAAAAATACAGGAAATCTATCATAGCATGCTGGTGGTGGCATATCACGGAGTTCGATTTGCCGCAAAACACTGGATTATATTGGCAGTGTTAATTATAGGCGGTAGCGTTTTAGGCCATTTCTGGCAGAAAAATCAAAAGGTAGACAAGGCTACAACGCTTATTGTTCAGAATAACTTTGGAAGTTCTAGTTATGTGTATAATGCAATCCAACAATTGAACGGCAAGGTGAATTCTAAAGATGATTTCTTCTTAAATAAGATTGGATTTAATTCGACGACACCAGAGATTTCCAAGTTAGAGATTGAACCAATCGTAAACATCATGGAATTGCTAGACAAGAATGAGACTAGCGATCGTAATCTAGAGCAATATCTCTCACAGAGTGATTTTCAGGAAGATCTTTTGCTTTCCGAGGTTTTCTTTACGGAATATAGATATCATAAGCTTCATGTGACTGTTAGCTCAGATGGAAATCAAGAATCGGTGAACAAGGTGATCGCTTATTTAAATTCTAATGAGATTTTCCTAAAGAATAAAGAAATTGTAATTAATGAAACCAAGCTTCGTATCTCAAGAAACGACACGAGTATAGCGAACATTGATGGTATTTTTGACGAATATGCAAATAAGACAAAGCAACCAATTGCAAACCCAGCACAGGTGTACTTCAGGTCGCAAGAAAACAACAACTTGCACCAGCTAATTATGACGAAGAACGATCTCATTATAGAGAATGAGAAACTAAAGCAAGAGCTCGTCAAATATGATAATATTGTGACCGTAATGAGCGAGCCAAACCTGAACTCTGTTTATACAACGTGGTCGAAAAAGCGTCTATTACTACCTTTTTTCCTGACTTTCTTTTTCTGTTTGTTTCATTTTACAAAGGGATTATATAAACAGGGAAAAAAATATGCTGAACTGGCAGAAGCCGGAAAGGCATAGGATTGACATGTTTGAAGACTAGCTTCAGGATTGGATATAAAGGAAATTTAACCCACCTTTTTTCATAAAAATGTTTAGAAAACGACAAATTTTTGGCGCAACCGAACCACATATCAACGATTAAGGAGTCCATTTCTATATGGAAGATTATCTCTTCTTTGGTTTTTCTGGGCATCTTTTTTATTCCGTTTAGTTCATGGAAAGGGCTATCCATCTTAGGAGAGTATGCGCGTGAGGGCTGTTTTGTTTTCTTTTTGCTCGCCTTCTTGTTTATGGCCTTTGGGTCTTTTTTTGGCTTAAAAATAAAGGTTCCATATCGCAATTTGCTCTTTCAGGTAATGGGCATACTTTTCCTGTGGTTTTTCTTAAGCACCTTACTTAACGCACCAGCGATTAAGGGTTATTTTTTCAAAGGGATTTCTGGCCCTATGCGATTTGTTAGGCAATATGCCGTAGTAATAATATCAGGTATTGTTTTTCTTCTCACCTATTACAATGTCTTTAGGCGATATGACAGTCTAGCACTTTTTTATAAGGTTCGTAGTGTCTTTTTCTATAGCATGATTATGGTAACCTCTTATGGTTTGTTAGAGATTTTAATATTAAATTTCGGACAGACCTATCTTTATAAAGTTCTTTGGCTGTACAACTTTTTTCCTTTTACTGAGGTCTATTTGTACTATGGTGTAAATCGAATTGCCTCTGTAACCTTTGAAGCGCCTGCACTTGCGACCTACCTGTTTACAGTGTCGGGGTGGATGTTTAGTTATGCTATTACAAGTAAGGGCTTAAAAAGATTTATTCCCGCTTTGGCAACAATTGTCTTGGCAGTTTTTTCTGATTCTAGGGCAGGATTGGCAATTATTTTTATTCAAATGGTTGTCTTCGGAATTCTACTAATTAAAAAACGAAAGCATCATCAGTTACTCATAAAAATACTAGGGCTTAGCTTTATTCTTGTTACTGGAATCGCCGTTGTAAAAGGAAAACAAATAGGACAGTATATTGTAGAAAAAGCAACATCTTTTGATGTTCGAGACACAAAGCATAGTATTTCAAATAGATCGCGTTTTGGAATACAATATGCGAGTATGGAGGTCTTTAAGGAAAACCCCGTGACAGGTGTTGGCTATGGGATGCAAGCCTATGAAGGACGTAAAAAATATCCCAATTGGGCAACTATAAATAATTGGGAGTTTAGACTAAAATACCTCAACGAATCGAATCCAAGATTCCCGCCTGGCTATAATATATACATTCGAATGCTCGCCGAAACGGGGATTATTGGCTTATTTATTTTCGTAGCATTTCTTGCGCTCATTTTGGGAACTGTATTTTCTATTATTAAAAAGAACGACAAGCGTTACTTACTTGCTCTGGTTGTCTGTATTTCGATGATTGGGTTTTATTTTGACTGGTTTAAGGTGGATACAATTCGCGTGTTTGGTTTTTGGATAAATTTCGCGTTGCTACTCAGTATGACCACTACGAGTAAATTCACGCTCAATACTGAAGATGTAGATGAGCCAGCATAAACTGATAACATATTTCAAGGACGCGCTAGTCAACAAAAGCTTAAAAGTTCTATTGCTTCGTGTGGCCGGTGTTTTCTTTTTCTTTGCTCTGTCACTCTTTCTTACAAATTTTTACGACCCAGAATTGGTTGGTAAATATGATTTTACCCGCGCAACCTTACTCATATTAGGAGGTATTACCATGTTTGGCACCAATGAGGCCATAATCTATTATTCCGGTGTGTTAAGAGCGCAAGACTCTATAGGTGGATTATATCAAGTTTACAAAAAAATGCTGCGAATCATATTTGTAGTGGCGCTTTTATTTTTGCTGCTATTCTGGATCACTCCAAATGGCGTGATTGATCAATTTTTCGAAAAGGAAGGTGTATCTAGCTTATTGTTTAAGATTGTGCTAACCCTTATTGCTTTCGCATTAACACTGCTCAATATAGATACATTACGCGGCCTGAATCAGGCGCTGTTTTCGGAATTATACCGAAACATATTTCGCTATTTACCTTTTTTTCTAGGCATTATTGTCCTGTTTTTAACCAATCATACCGAGTGGTTGGTTGAAATGTACCTGTTGGGGTTTTTCTATATTGCGGCAACCTCTTCTATACGTGTTTATCAGGCGTTTAGAAAGGGGTCTGAAATTAGCCACGTTAGACCGTTTTCTTATAACAATATCCTAAAGAAATCATACCCAATGGCGCTTAGTTCTGTGGCCTATTTTTTAATGCAAAGCACGGATATTGTTTTGCTCGGAAAGTTTACAAACTTTGATACTGTCGCATTTTATGCGATCGCTGTAAAATTATCCATTGCAACTTCGCTAGCACTACAATCTGTAAATGTTATTATCGCCCCTAAAATTGCTGAAGTTTTTAAGAAAAACGACAGACTACAATTGAAACAAATTTTAAAGAACAGCACGCGACTCATCATAAGTTTAAGCCTTCCAATTTTGATAATCTTATCTGTATTCGCATCCTTCTTTTTGGGTCTTTTTGGAGAAGAATACAAGGTGGCTAAATCAGCTTTACTAATACTTCTTGTTGGGCAGTTTTTCAATACATTAAGTGGCCCCGTTGGTGTTTATATGAATATGACAGGAAAACAAAACAAATTGCAACTTGTCTTAATTTTTGGATTCATCACAAACCTTATTTTGAACTGGTTTTTAATTCCAGAATATGGTATGATTGGTGCGGCATCAGCTACGGCTATTAGCGTTATACTATGGAAAAGTATCGCGGTTATATACACATATAGAAAAGACAAGATTAAAACATTTTTATCCTAGGTGGACAAAGAACTTCTCATACTAATCGCACATTACAACAACCCTGAGGGGTTGGAAGCGTCCTTGTTGTCTATTAAAGAGACTATTCCGGTAGATGTTCTTATTGTGGATGATGGAAGTTCACGAAAATATAACGAGGCTAGACTTCAGAAAATATACTCTTGTGGAACTATTTTTTTTGATGCCTTACCAACAAACCAAGGCGTTGGTGCTGCGGCAAATAGAGCCATAGAAATAGCAAGGAAGAAGCAATACCGATTTTTGGGAAGACTGGATTGCGGAGACATCAATTATCCTGATAAGTATAAAAAACAACTAACGTACCTCAACGCGAATCCGGACGTTAAATTATTAGGAACCTGGGCGCGTGTTCTTGATGAAGATGGGACATTTTTACACATGCTGAAACACCCACGCTCTTATGACGAGATTAAAAATAAAATGCATCTTAATAGCACATTTTTAAATCCCTCTGTGGTCTTTACTTCGGAAATACTTGATACAGTAGGAAATTATCCTGATCGATATAAACGCGCGGCACAAGATTTTGCGTTTTTCTTTAATGTGATTAAGCATTATAAAGCGGAGAACCTACCGGAAGTTTTAATGGACTATATCGTTGAATCACATTCAATCTCAACAACGAATCGACGTCTTCAGGTAAAAAACAGAATTCATATTTTATGTGATAATTTTTACTTCGGCGCATATCCAATTTACGGACTAGTTAGAAGTTGCATCCTTTACTTTGTGCCAAGGAGCTTGGGAACCTTCATAAAAAAATCATTGAGAAAAAATGATGATTAACTCGGTCCTTTTTGGAAATACCTTAATTTTGAAATTATGCAAGCGATTTTAAGAACCATTTATCCTTTTTTATATTTATTTTTCTGCTTCGCGCTACCATTAGATAAGTATGCGACAGCCGTTCCTAACGTTGTTTTAATTGCACTCGTAGCGCTATTCCCTTTTGTTGTAACGAAGGCAGATTTTAAAAAATTAGTTAAAAGAGAGGTGCTTCTTTTTGCGGGCTTCGTGATCTTTATTTCGCTCAACAGTGCCTTATTTCACGATATCACAAAGGATATAACTATTATTTCAAAAATATTGGGATCATTGCTGTTGTTAGTCTTATTTATACCCATAAATAAGACCGAAAACCTTATGAAGACCTTGGTTTTAGTGGTTTTGGTTTGCATGGCGATAAGTCTTTATCACCTCTATTTTTTTTATATGCAGGAAGGAGAATTTAACTTTTCCTTTGGCGGAGACATTAATGAGATCTTAATTATTGATAGACTGTATTTAGGCTTCCTTTGTGTCTTGAGCGTAGTATCTTCTATCGCCTTGATTGGGAACAAGTACAGCGACTATAACAAATGGTATTTTGCGAATGTTGTTTTTTGTATTGGCTTCGTTTTGCTTATTTCATCAAGAGCAGCAATCTTACTTTTGATATTGTTGTTTTTTCTGAAAATTTTCTATTCAAAAAGCAAAAAAGAATACATTTTATTCTTTGGAGGAATTATAGGCCTTGTGGTCATGGCCTTTATGTTCAATAAAAATTTGAGCGAGCGGTTTTTCTATACGCATAGTACACAACAAGAAAAGGGATATATAGAGCTCTTTAAACAGTGGGAGCCTCGTTTTGTAATATGGAACTGTAATTACGACATAGCAATTGCCGAAAATCCAGTAGCTGCGGGCCTTGGCTTTTATAATACAAGAGATCTTTTGGTAGATTGTTACGGTGAGGTTATTGATAAAAAAGACAAACGAGCATACTTTCAAGAGCGACGGTTTAATTCCCATAATCAGTTCATAGATGTTTATCTCAGCGCAGGGCTATTAGCCCTATTGCTGCTAGTTTTGCTGTTTATTGCCCTTTTAAAGGGGCAACGAGGCTATTATAAAACTGCTTTTTTATTGGTCATTTTCACCTTTGCGTCCATAGAATGTGTTTTTCAAAGACAACTAGGCGCTTATCTATTTGCGCTCGTTTTAATTCTGATGATTTTCCCAAAATCTGACAATTCAGCTATTTCTAATGAAGCCCCTACTAATGAAGAAAATTAAGGTAGCACATATTGCGCATTCACTGGGCGGCGTAGATGTCTATCTTCGAATTACCCTGAAGGCGTTAAACCCAGAGCACATTGAATGCATGGTTATTCACGGAAAGGATGATACAGAAAAGCCTTTTTTGGATAAGCACGGGAACAAAGTGCCAGAATTTAGAGCCTCTTATCAAAGAGCTATTTCGCCTTTGAGAGACCTTAAGGCACTTCGCGAGACAATAAAGATTTTAAGGCAGGAGAGGCCTGATGTTATTCATGCACATAGCGCTAAAGGGGGCATCATAGCCAGAGCAGCGTCGCTCTGGTGTCCAGTCACTGTTTTGTATACGCCACACGCCTTTTCTTTTTTAAGCGCCCCATCTAGCCTTAAACGGGCTTTTTATTTGAATATTGAGCGCTTGTTTAAGCGGTTTCATTCTGTGATATTGGCTTGTTCAAATTCCGAACGTTCACGCGCCATAAAAGAGGTTGGTTATAAAGAATCACGCACACGAGTGTTTAATAATTGCATTCAGCCTATTTCTGAAGCAGCTATGCAAACTCCAGAAGTGCATTTGCCCGCACAATACATCTGTACGGTGGGAAGGCCTTCATACCAGAAGAACATTGAAATGCTTGTGGATGTTATAAAAGTGCTTTCAGATAAAATCCCGACGATTCATCTTGTTGTTATGGGTGTAGGAGAATACAGCCCCAACAAAGAATCTGTTGAGAAGTTAATTCAGCAACATAAGCTTACAAAATACATTACGCTTATTCCTTGGATTGCGAGAGAACAGATTTTCAGCATTATTAATAAATCAAGCCTGTACGTTTCCGCCTCCAGGTATGAGGGCCTGCCCTATTCCGTCATTGAGTCGCTTGCATTGGCTAAAGCATCTGTTGTTACAGATTGTGACGGAAATCGAGATTTGATAAAAGATGGCTATAATGGATATGTTGTACCTGAAAATTCGGTAGAAACTATGGCAAATCGTATTTTTACGCTCTTAACGGATGAATTGGAGCGAAATAAGATGGAAAAGAATGCATTAGAGCACTACCATGCGCATTTTAATATTGAATCATCCATTGATACATTAGAAGGTATTTATAAAGAATTTAGTAAATGAAAATTACAGTTGTAGGAACAGGATATGTTGGTTTAGTTACGGGTACTTGCTTAGCTGAAACCGGTAACGAGGTTGTTTGTGTTGACATCGATGTTGCCAAAGTGGAAAAAATGCGACAAGGCGTTCTTCCCATTTATGAGCCTCATCTTGATGTGTTGTTCGAACGAAACATAAAGGCAGATAGATTGAGCTTTACAACTTCTTTAGACGACGGGTTGGCGCATGGGGAAATCGTGTTTTTAGCACTCCCTACTCCCGAAGACGAAGACGGTTCAGCAGACCTTTCGTATGTTTTAAGTGTTTCCGAAGCAATAGGGAAAAAGATAAAAGACTATCGCGTGATCGTTGATAAGAGTACAGTCCCTGTTGGTACTGCTGAAAAAGTGCATGCTGTGATTGCTGAAAATGCGCAATGCGATTTCGATGTGGTTTCTAACCCAGAATTCTTGCGTGAAGGCTTCGCAGTTGACGATTTTATGAAACCTGAACGCATTGTGGTTGGCTCAAGCAGTGATCGTGCTATAGCACTAATGAAAAAATTATATAATCCCTTTGTTCGCTCTGGTAATCCAATTTTAATTATGGATGAAAAGTCGGCAGAGCTCACTAAATATGCAGCTAATTCATTTTTAGCCGCAAAAATCACCTTCATGAACGAGATTGCAAACTACTGTGAAAAAGTAGGTGCAGATGTTGACAAAGTGCGTGTAGGGATGGGAACGGATTCTCGAATCGGGAAACGATTTCTATTTCCTGGTATTGGATATGGGGGTTCATGCTTTCCAAAAGACGTGAAGGCACTTCAGAAAGCCGGTAGAGATCAAGGATACGAGTTTAAGATTTTAGATTCAGTTATTGAGGTAAACAATGCGCAGAAAACGGTGTTATTGCCAAAAATTAGCGCGCATTTTGGCGGAGATCTTTCAGGAAAAACAATTGCCGTTTGGGGCTTGGCGTTCAAGCCAGAAACAGATGATATTAGGGAAGCACCATCGGTATTTATGATGGAAGGAATGCTTGCAAAAGGAGCGAAACTTCAGGTATTTGACCCAGAAGCGATGCCAAATATTGAAAAGAGTTTTGGAGACAAATTAAAATATGCTTCGTCGATGTATCAAGCTCTTGAGGGGGCAGACGCGTTGCTTATTTGTACTGAATGGAGCATCTTTAGAACACCAGATTATTACAAATTGAAGCAACTTCTAAGCAATCCAATCATCTTCGATGGGAGGAACCTTTACAATGTTGAAGATATGGAAGCCGAAGGATTTACCTATATTTCAGTGGGAAGAAAAGCGATCAATGTATGAGTAAAAGGGTATTAATAACCGGCGCTGCTGGATTTTTAGGGTCTCATCTCTGTGATAAGTTTATCGCAGAGGGTTATCAGGTTGTTGGAATGGACAACCTCATCACGGGGGACCTAAATAATATTAAACACCTTTTTAAACGCGATGATTTTGAGTTTTATAACCATGATGTAACCAAATTTGTTCACGTTCCTGGTCCAGTTGATTATATATTACACTTTGCATCTCCCGCCAGTCCAATTGATTATTTAAAAATACCTATCCAAACGTTGAAAGTAGGGTCTTTAGGGACACACAACTTATTAGGATTGGCCAAGGAAAAGAACGCGAGAATTCTTATTGCATCTACTTCCGAAGTTTATGGAGACCCCTTAGTGCATCCTCAAAATGAAGAATATTACGGCAATGTAAATACTATTGGCCCTAGAGGAGTATATGACGAAGCAAAACGATTTCAAGAGTCGATTACCATGGCCTATCATCGTTTTCATGGGTTGGAGACTCGAATTGCCCGTATCTTTAACACGTATGGACCACGGATGCGATTAAATGACGGTCGCGTTATTCCAGCATTTATTGGACAGGCTTTGCGAGGTGAAGACCTAACCGTTTTTGGAGATGGCTTGCAAACACGCTCGTTTTGCTATGTAGATGATCAAATTCAAGGACTTTATAGCCTGCTATTAAGTGATTATGCCTTACCAGTAAATATTGGTAACCCAGATGAAATTACTATTCTTGATTTTGCTGAGGAAATCATCAAACTCACTGGCACAGACCAAAAGATTGTCTTTGAGCCATTGCCAAAAGATGATCCATTACAGCGTCAACCAGACATTGCTAAGGCCAAGAAAATTATAAAATGGGAACCAAAGGTTTCAAGGGAAGAAGGAATGAGAAAGACTTTTGAGTACTTTAAGAGCCTATCAAAAGATGAGCTATTTAGAAGCGCTCACAAGGATTTTTCAAAACACAATAAGCTATAATGATTTTTAAAACAGGGAGATATTCGGGGTATTTAAGACCCATTTCTTATGTCATTGATTTGTTTATTATTCACATTTTAGCAAGTCAGTTTTTTGATAAGAATTTTGAGTACCTGAACTATATCATCTTCGTTTCCTTTGCCTGGATTGTCTTATCTATTAAGTCTAATTTCTACGAAATATACCGTTTTACCCATGTGGCGAAAATCATGTCCCTTCTAGGAAAGCAAGGCATTGTGTTTTTCCTCATTGTGTTTGCATTTTTTGGATATTATAAGGAGGTAGATACCCAAGCACTGTCTATTGTTAAATATATCTTTTTGGTTATGTTATGCGTAACTCTAGTGAAATTTGCCGTGTTTTTTCTTCTGAAAAAGTACAGAAAATTTTTAGGAGGAAACATCCGGAATGTTGTTGTTCTTGGGCTAAACCAAAAGACAGATCAACTCAGAAAATTTTTTCTTGATAGTCCAGAGTATGGATATCGCCTTAAAAGAACGTTCGATATCAGTGGTGATGAAAAAGTTTCACTAGACGAATGCTTCGATTTCATCTTGGAAAATAAAATTGATGAAATCTACTCTTCAGTTGGTGAAATAGAAAACAAGGATCTGGTCAAATTAATAGATTTTGCTGATAACAATTTGAAGATTCTTAAATTCTTGCCAGACAACAAGGAAATCTATACCAAAAAATTAGACTTTAGCTATTACGGGTTTCTTCCAATCTTATCCATGCGGAAGATCCCAATGGATGAACCAGTTAACAAGTTTATAAAACGCTCTTTCGATATTTTTATATCATTGATTATCATCATTGGAATACTATCTTGGTTAACACCTTTGTTAGGTCTTGCCATTAAATTGGAATCTAAAGGGCCTATCTTTTTCAAACAACGAAGAAATGGTCTCGACTATAAAGAGTTCTTCTGTTATAAGTTCAGGTCTATGCGCCCTAACCCTGAAGCACACCTGCATCAGGTGAAAAAGGGAGATGAACGAATTACTCGTGTGGGAAGAATAATCAGAAAAACGAGTATGGATGAGTTGCCGCAATTCATCAACGTGCTCAAGGGGGAAATGTCTGCTGTGGGGCCACGCCCGCATATGGTGAGTCACACGCACATGTACGCAGAAAGAATAGATAAATTTATGGTGCGTCACTTCATTAAGCCTGGGATAACGGGTTTAGCGCAGGTTAGCGGATATCGCGGCGAGGTTGAGAGCGATAAAGACATTATCAACAGAGTGAAATACGATATTTTTTACCTTGAAAATTGGTCTTTATTTTTAGACCTGAAGATCGTCTTCCAAACCATCTATAATGCCATTAGAGGAGAAGAAAAAGCATATTAATCCAGCGGACGAACCGCTCATTACCATTATCACCCCGCTGTATAATGCAGCTTCCTATATTTCCGAAACCATCCAAAGCGTACGCGAACAAAGTTATAAGCACTGGGAACATATCATTGTTGATGACTCATCTACTGATACATCGTTGCGGATAGCCGAGAGTTACGCTTCTTCAGACTCAAGAATTCGCATCCTAAAGAATACAGAGAATCGTGGTGCGGCTGTTTGCCGGAACAATGCAACAGAAGGTGCGAAAGGAGACTATATAGCATTTTTAGACGCAGATGATTTATGGCATCCCAAAAAATTAGAAAAGCAAGTTGCCTTTATGCGAGACAACAATGTTGCTGTATCATACACTAATTACACACAAATAGATTTTGAAGGAAATTCACTAAATAGACGGATCAAAGCGCTGCCGAACCTCTCGTACACCAAGCAACTTCGAAATAATTACATCGGAAACCTTACGGGCATGTATCATGCATCAGTAATTGGTAAAATAATGGCCCCCGCATTGCGAAAAAGGCAAGACTGGGGTGTTTGGTTAGAGGCAATAAAGCGAAGCGGTAAACCTGCAGTTGGACTTCAGGAGGACTTGGCTATGTATCGCGTACATCGTAAGGCTATGAGTGCAAATAAGAGCAGTTTAGTCAAATACAACTTTAACTTCTATAGAAAGCATTTGGGGTATTCTTGGTTTCGCTCCACGCTTTTGCTCGGCCAATTTTTTTGGGAGTATTTTGTTAATCGCCCGAAATTAATCGAACGATTATAATTTGGAAATGAATTGCTTCAATTTTCCGCTATTGGATCTTTCTAAAACTGCTACTCTTTCGAATTCCAGATTCAATTTATTTTCCAAATATGTAAAAAGCGCTTTCTGAATTTCACCCTTCTCCTTAGTTGTTAGTGGTTTATATGAAGTATACATAATTTTAAACACATCTAATTCAAGTTGTATGATAATGAATTCTTTTACATTTCCATCGTCTTCAATAATACTCTTAGTCACATAATAAAAAGTAAGCCCAGGAACGGTTTTTCCACTTGGCAATTTCGCTACATCATTCGTTCTGCCAATTAATTTTTTAATAATAGGCCGTTTCAAAGTACTCGTTGCTGATAATATACCCGTATCACCAATGTCATATCGAATTATCGGGTGTGCCTTGTTATAAAACGATGTTATCACGATTCGGCCAGGCATTCCGTTGGGAACCGGGTTGCTGTTTTGATCCAAAATTTCAATAAAAAGACATTCGCTGTTGGCAACAAAATCATCGGCTTTGTTTGTGAATCCAATTAACCCCAATTCACTCGCGCCATATTCGTTAACTACGGAAACACCAAAGGTAGATTTAAGAAGATTTTTATCGTCTTCAAAGAGTATTTCACTAGTAACGATACAGAACCGAAGGCTGGGACAAACGTTTTTGAGTATGATATTTTTCCTTTGTAAAAATTTAGCAAAAAGCACAATTGAGCTTGTGTATCCGTTGATATATTCAAATTCTTTTCTTCTAAAAACCGTTAAGAAGTGCGCCATTTTTTCTTCGGAAAGATCAAAAATCGGGAATCGATATCTAGCGCTTAAGCGATCTTTTAATCGTTCTTTTTGATAACCAACAGTGTTCAATGGGATGCCATAAAATCGCGCTTGAAGGGAGTTTTTGAAATTAAGATTAAACCAATTATATCTGTCAATGAACTCAGCCCAGCTCAATGCATGAGCGTATTTATCTTTGGCAAAAATAAATGGATGACCGCTAGAGCCAGATGTTTTATTAACGTAGGCATTCTTTTTCGTAAAACCCCGCGATAAACGCTGGGCCAGAGGGGTTTGTAAGTCCGACTTCTGCATCACAGGAATCGAATTCCAGTCAGAAAACGATTCGGAACCAACAAAGCGACTATAGAAAGGATTGTTTTTTAGATGGAATTCAACAATCTCACGCCTTTTGTTTAGCACATATTCTTTATAGTCAACCTCTGAAATGGCCTGAATTTCGAGTAGCCTTCGCTTGGCCTTAGCAATAGGATAACCATTTAATTGTAAAGTAAATTCAAAAATATTCAAGGCAATAAAATTTGAGGAGCAATTTACAATAATTATTACCCGAAACTTCTATTTTAAAACTTGTGCCGGGCTAAAAATCTGTTACTTTTGTATCACAGCTTTAAAACGGGAAAACCATGAATATTTTAATACTAGGCTCTGGCGGTAGAGAACATACATTTGCCTATAAAATTGCTCAGAGTGAACGTTGCAAAAAACTCTTTGTAGCCCCTGGAAATGCTGGAACTGCTGAAGTAGGAACGAATATTCCATTATCTGTCAACGACTTTTCAGCGATTGAGCAATGTGTTCTTGAAAACAAGATTAGCATGGTTATTGTTGGTCCCGAAGACCCGTTGGTTTTGGGCATATCGGACTATTTTTTAGAAACAAAATCACTTCAAAACGTAATGCTTATTGGTCCTTCAAAACGCGGAGCCCTCTTGGAAGGAAGTAAAGAGCGCGCGAAGGAGTTTATGATGCAACACAATATTCCTACTGCTGCCTATGCAAGTTTTACTGCGCAATCATTGGACGATGGGAAAGATTTTCTGGAAACCTTAAAATCGCCATATGTATTGAAGGCAGACGGGTTGGCGGCTGGAAAAGGGGTGCTAATTATTAAAGATCTTGACGAGGCTAAAGTAGAACTAGAAAACATGCTAGCGCATAGCAAGTTTGGGGCTGCGAGTGAAACTGTGGTCATTGAAGAATTTCTAGATGGCATTGAGCTGAGTGTTTTTGTGCTCACAGATGGTAAAAATTACAAGATTCTCCCTACCGCGAAAGACTACAAGCGCATTGGCGAAGGGGATACTGGCCTTAATACAGGCGGAATGGGCGCTATTTCTCCAGTACCATTTGCAGACGAAGCCCTCATGAAAAAAATTGAGGAAGAAATCGTAAAGCCCACAATCAACGGGTTAATGCAAGAACAAATAGATTATAAAGGCTTTGTTTTTATTGGGCTTATTAAGGTGGGGGATCAACCAAAAGTTATAGAATATAATGTTCGCATGGGTGACCCAGAAACCGAAGTGGTCTTGCCAAGAATAAAAACGGACTTGGTTGACCTATTGGAAGCAACCTACGAACAACAACTAGATTTAGTGAGTTTAGAACTAGATTCTCGAGCAGCAGCCACTGTTATGTTGGTCTCTGGTGGATATCCTGAAGCTTATGAGAAAGGAAAACTAATTTCTGGTATTGATAGCGTAGATGATTCTATTGTTTTTCACGCGGGAACAGCCCTAAAGGATGGGGAAGTAGTGACAAATGGTGGGCGTGTAATTGCGGTGACCTCAATGCATGAAGATTACAGAGAAGCTATAAAAAAATCCTATCAAAATGCCGCAAAGCTAACATTCGACAGGATGTATTATAGAACCGACATCGGTTTTGATTTATAACCTAGTTGTATTTATCTCCTCCTAAATAGGCATGAGAAGTGGAAGAGCGATCTTCTTCGTTGTTGTCATTAAATTTCTTCAGCTGAAGCATCCAGTATGCAAAGGCAGTAAAGCCAATTGCCAAAAAGAACCATGTCATAATATTAGCACCAAACCAGTCTTCTAACTCCAACGATCTTAATGCGTTAAATGGCACAAAAAGGGAGCCCTCAGCTATTGATTGTATTCCTTCAAAAAGTCCTTTCCAAGTCATATCTTTATCTTTAGAATGCAAAAATATAAATAAAGCCACATGCTGACAAGTTTTTTTGGAAAATCTAGCCCCGTAAATTATTTACTGCTGGGTATTTTTATAATTATAGCCGCTGTTATTGCGATATTTTCTTCTGAAATCCATGATATCACTGAGTTGGTAGTGGCGAAATATAGTTTTGTAATACTAGGGTCCGTTTTCTCCATGCTCTTATTGGATTTTATAATCCGTAAAAACGAACTCACGATGGGGAACACGTATGCTGTTTTCTTGTTTTCTTGTTTTTTAGTTTCATTTCCGATGATTTTTTTAGAACCGAAACTCATTTGTGCTACTATTTTAATCTTATTCGCGCAAAGACGAATTTTTAGTCTTGCTTCAGAAAAAAACAGATCAAAAAAAATTTTAGACGCCGCGCTTTATATTACACTGGCATCACTTTTCTATTTTCCATCGATAGGATTTTTACTTTTCTTGTTTTTCGTAATTCTAAAGTATTCCGCCTTCCATATAAAGATGTTGCTTGTAGTACTTGTAGGTGTTTTATTGGCAGCTGTTTTAACAGCGACGTATTCTCTTTTAGTAAATGATTCCGTTGATTGGGTGTTTTCCTGGTTTCAACCCGTATCCTTTGATTTTTCGAGCTATAATAATTTAAACGTTCTGTTGCCTGTAACGATTATAACCTCAATAACCATTTGGACAGGCCTGCACAAATTGTACAAACTGCCTTCATTGCCAAAAAAGGAACGCTCCAAGGCTACATTGGCACTCATGCTTATGTTAATTTCAGTAGCTGTTACAGCTGCAAGTCCTTCTAAAACAGGTGCCGAGGCACTCTTTATGCTTCCCGCTCTCGCTGTCTTATCGGCAAATTACATTGCCTATAGAAAACAAGAGGCCCACCCTTCAGATGCGAAAACAACTTTTTGGTTTAAAGAGCTGCTATTATGGAGTGCGTTACTTTTGTCCTTTCTAGCCTTCTTTATTACATAACTACTATCGTAAAATATAATACCTTTGTGTCCAAGTTTATAACATCGTTACTGTGTACCGAAAAAAGTAAAACTATATGTTCAGCGAATTAGCAAATAAAATTTTTCAAGAGGTTATTAGAACCTATCACATTATCAATACGGTTGACCAGTCTTTTAGTAATCCTTTTAACAAGGAAACGGCTCTTTTAGAACACCTTTTATATAGAAAATGTTGGATTGACACGGTACAATGGCATTATGAAGATATTATTCGCGACCCGAACATAGACCCCGTTGGAGCCCTAAAATTGAAACGTCAAATTGATGCTTCAAACCAAGATAGAACAGACATGGTTGAGTATATTGACGGCTATTTCCTAGATGTTTATAAGCATGTGTCAGCAAATGAAGGCGCAACCATAAACACTGAAAGTCCAGCTTGGGGTGTGGATAGATTGTCAATCTTGGCATTGAAAGTATATCATATGGACGAAGAAGCAACGCGAGGGAGTGCATCTGAAGTACATAGAAACGCCTGCCAAACAAAATTAAACGTATTGCTAGAACAGCGCGTCGACTTAAGCACGGCAATGGATCAGCTCTTAGGCGATATCGAAAAAGGAAGCAAGTACATGAAGGTCTACAAGCAGATGAAAATGTACAATGATGATGAGCTTAATCCCGTTCTAAGAGGAGAAAAATAAGCCGGCCCCTTTGAAAACCCCTAAGCACATACTTGTCTTAAGACTTTCAGCAATGGGAGACGTTGCTATGGCAGTCCCAGTGTTGCGCGTTCTAAGACAGACGTATCCAGAATTAAAGATTACGGTGCTGTCTAAAGCGCCATTTAAAGTGTTTTTCGATGCTATTGAAAATTGCCATTTTCTTGAGGCAGATATCTACGGAAGGCATAAAGGTTTTGGGATATTAGGATTGGCCAAAGAAGCGAAAGTGCTTGGAATTGATTGTGTGGCCGATTTGCACCAAGTAATACGGGCAAAGATTATCTCAACTGTTTTGTGGTTTAGCCAAATACGAATTGCCAGTATTAATAAGGGTAGATCAGAGAAGAAAGATCTTGTAAACGCCAATGGCGGTGGAATCGCCCAGTTAAAGTCTACGCATCAGCGCTATGCAGAGGTATTCGCGAAATTAGGCCTGCCAATTGATCTAAAGGATCATATATTTCCAGCCCCGAAACAACTTGAGCACAAGCATCATGACTTAATTGGAAAAACCTCAAAGAAGCTTATTGGAATTGCGCCTTTTGCCGCGTATAAAAGTAAAATATACCCACAGGCCCAATTGAAGGAGGTGATTCACCATTTAGATGCTACAAATCAATATCGAATCTTGCTTTTTGGCAGTAAAGAAGAATCTTCTGTTTTGTCACAATTAGAACAGACCTTCGGAAGCGCAGTAAATACTGCCGGAAAATTTACTTTTTCGGAAGAGCTAGCCCTTATCTCGAATTTGGATTCCATGCTCTCAATGGATAGCGGGAACGGTCACTTAGGAGCCATGTTTGGAATTCCTGTGGTTAGTTTGTGGGGTGTTACGCATCCGTATGCTGGATTTGTTCCTTTTGAGCAGCCGAATAGCAATCAATTGGTCTCGAATAGAGACAAATTTCCACTAATTCCAACGTCAGTTTATGGGAATAAATTTCCGAAGGGCTACGAAAATGTAATGCAAAGTATACCCGTTAGTTTGATCGTTGAAAAAATACGAGCAGTATTATAACGCCTTCCACCCTAAGAGTTCTTATTATTTACTCCGAACGTTTCGCTTAAAAAGACAGTTGTTTCAAAACTCAAACAAATAGCATGCGGCTATCCACGTCAGACAATTAAACATCATCATAATCTATAACTAAGGTAGGTGTTGTAGGATGTGATTGACAGGTAAGCACGAGGCCATCTGCAAGTTCGCCGTCTGTAAGAATTTGGTTCTTTCGCATTTCAACCTTTCCTTCCACTACACGAGCAATACAGGTGCTACAGATACCTCCTTGACATGAAAACGGAGCGTCAAGGCCAGCGTCTAAAGCAGCTTGGAGGACAGATTTAGCCTGTGGCATAGTAAAAGAGGTCGTCTCGTCATCAAGCGTTAACGTTACCGAAGTGTCGCCATCGTGAGGCGCAACTAAAAGCCCTTCTTCTGAAGTAGTAAAAAGTTCGAAATGAATTTGTTTTTCATTTACACCCTTATCTTTCAAAGTGGATGTAACTATATCAATCATTGATTCAGGGCCACATAGATAAAAGGCGTCGAACGCAGTATCTTTATACTTGTTTTTTAGCATAAAATTAACCGTTGACTGTTCGATTCTACCAAATTGAGCGCCCTCTTTGTTTTCTCTGCTAAAAACATACTCCAGGTGCAGTCTATCTGGAAATTGTGCCTTCAGTTCTTCGAAATATTCAAAAAACATGGTTTCCTCTTGCGTTTTATTTCCGTAAACAAGTAAAAAAGTACTTTTAGGCTCTTCTTCTAGCACAGATTGAATAATGGAAAGTATGGGTGTTATCCCACTCCCAGCAGCGAAGGCAGCATAATTAACGGTATTCTTAGTGTTTGTTTTTACTGTAAATTTCCCTTGCGGAGCCATTATCTCTAGTTGAGCGCCTGCGCGTAATGTTTCATTCGCGAAGACAGAAAACGAACCGCCATCTACCTTTTTTACCCCAACTTGTAATAACCCACTCGTTGGTGTACTGCATAACGAGTATGCCCGTCTTATTTCATTTCCATTGTGCTCGTGTTTTATGGTAATGTACTGTCCAGGAAGAAAATTGAAGGCGCTTTTCAAGCTTTCAGGTAGCTCGAATGAAAGCACCACTGCATTTGGAGTTTCTCTTTTTATTTTAGAAAGGACTAAGGCATGAAAATCGCTCATAGGGGATCTTATTTTTTTTCAAAAATACAACCAAAATTATGTTCATGAGCAATGACCCACTGTTTTGACGCTATTTTTTGGCGGAATCGCGGGCTAGATAACAAAAAGAAACGTATTTTTACGCTCGGTTTAACCGTATTATATACTAAAGGCGAAGCTTTTAAGTTAGAATACTATATTAATTTTTAGAATTTTGAAGGGCGTGCAAAAAATTACCATTCTCATACTCGCTGTCTTAGTCTTGGCAGCATGTTCACGAAAGAAGGATACTTTTATTAATAGAAACTTCCATGCAGTTACTGTAG
>Ga0114916_1000452_pt1 | contig 27954 bp, 22 predicted proteins | sample MalvirAntarct_66_FD_83501 | JGI IMG/M metagenome (GOLD analysis project Ga0114916, IMG submission 83501) | Marine viral communities from the Global Malaspina Expedition - Malaspina viral metaG Antarct_66 | ecosystem: Environmental > Aquatic > Marine > Oceanic | place: West Anvers Island... | reverse complement strand
GCATAGGGTAGCTCACTTTCAAAGCCGAAGGTCATGGTGTTAAAAATATCATTGTAATTAATACTAAATGTTCCGGCGCCTTCCCAAAGACTATAACGTGCACCAATGTTTACGAAATACATGGGGTTAACTTTAAACTGCAATGTTCTTGCTTTTCCACGATACATTCCGAAGGCAGATAAAGACAAGTCTTTCGTTACTTTGAAGTTATTAGACATACGCACGTTCCAAGCTAGGTTGTCCACTTCAAATGTATTCACGATAATATCATCGATCGTTGGATTGTCTGTTGTTGCTAGGCTCTCAGCTATTCCTTTCTGTGTTTGATTATACAAGTCAAAACTAGCATTGAAACTCCACCATTTTGTAGGTCTGTAATTACTTGAAAGTTCAAACCCATAGGCTGACGTGTTGCTAAAATTGTCATATGTCAAAATCATTTTGTTTAGGTCTGTACGATCAATAAACAGTGCTCTGTTAATTTCGTTTTCAATGGCTCTATAGAATACACCAGCGGTAATACTTCCCGCTTTTAGACCACGTGTATAATTTACTTCAAACGAGTTTGTGAATTGCGGTTGCAGGTTCGTGTTTCCGAAGGAAGAAATTAGAGGCGTGCTCCATTCTCTAATAGGATTTACCTGATCTAAACCTGGTCGGTCAATTCTTCTACTATAGCTTGCTTGAAATTGATTCTTTTCTGAAGCCTCATAAGCAATATAGGCAGATGGATATACTTGCACATAGTCATTTTCAAAAGAGCGTACTTGATTCGTGTCTGCTGTTACCTCAACTGTTTCAACGCGGGCGCCAACTTGGTAGGACCATTTGTCAACCTTTTTTCCATAGGTTACATAAGCAGAATAGATATCACGCTTATAATCAAAATCTGTACTCGGTGTTGGTACTAACAATCCATTCAAATTTAAGGTCATTCCGTTAGAGTCATATCCCAAATTTGTTTCAAAAAGGCGCGCTTCTACTCCTAATTCTAGTTTTGTAGTTTCAGAAAGTGGATTCACATAGTCTATGTTTACTTGAAGTCGGTCTCGCTCAGTTGCTACCAAATCTTCATAATTATCTGTCGTTGCAGCACCTTGGAATCTAAATTGTGCATTTTCATCATTTTCGAAGGTGTTGTAATCTGTTTCCAACTCGATTGAATGCCCTTCTTTCTCAAAGTCTAGTTTATAGTTGAAGTTATATTGTGACGCAAGGTTTTCTTTTTCGCTTACAAATAATTGAGTCTGGTCCAATTCTGGATTGTTATAATAAAAGATATCTGTAACTCCGGACGTACTGCCTTCGTATATATTCTGATTTGTAAAAACAGAGAGCGTGTTTTTATCGTTTAAGTAGAAATCGAGCCCCACCTTAAATAAATTTGATTTAGTGTCATCTAGAAACTCAAAAAGTTGTTCTGAGTTTTGTACGGGTCTAAAGATATTTCCGAAGTTTTCATTTTTCGAAATATTATTACTGAAATTTCCATAAACATTAAACTTGCCATTTCGGTAGTTGAGGTCTAAGCCTGTGTTAAATTTGGCTTGCTCCTCATAGGTTAAGCCAACATTTACATTCCCGTTGAATCCTAATTTTACATTTTTATGTAAGATAATATTGATAAGTCCACTCATTCCTTCAGGGTTGTATTTAGCTGAAGGGTTTGTAATTAATTCAATTTGTTTAATGGCTGTAGATGGGATTTGCTTCAATAGCTGAGCTACTGGCACATTAGATAATTTTCCGTCAACCATAACACGAACGTTCTGATTTCCGCGCAAGGCAATGGCGCCTGTTTGTTGATCAACGCTAACAGACGGAAGATTATTCATAATATCCGAAGCAGTTGGCCCAGCGGTGGAAAGGTCTTTCCCTATGGTAATCACTTTTCTGTCAATCTTTTGCTGAATGGTAGTGCGTTCTGCAACTACGGTAACTGCGTCAAGTGCTGCAATATCTTCTTCCAACGCAATAACGCCTATATCAGGGTTTCTGGAGTTTCTGCTTATTTCAACTTCTTGTGAATAGGATTTATAGCCAACATACTGGATGATAACTTTATTTTTCCCTTCTGGAATATCTTCAATGGTAAAGGTGCCGTCATCTGCTGTTACGCCGCCTGTGATAATTACGTCTTGCATGTCTTTAACAACAACGGTTACGTAGGGTAGAGGTTCTTGTAAATTTTTGTCGATTACGGTACCTGTAATCTTACCTAATTTATCGGAGGTTGGGTCGTTGTTGGCTTGGACTGAGAACCCAACTACGAGTAAAAATACTAGAATGAACTGTTTCATTTTTTGATTGATTTAGATGATGAATTGTATATAGGTTATGCTTAATACCTTGTATTGCCTACTTGATTAACACAGGCTTCTAAAGTTTTCGATTATTAATATGACGCTTCAAAGCGAAAAGCGTTACACTTAAACTAAAAGATAAATACGCTTTAAATTGGCGTGTAAAATAGAAAAAACAAGCCCCGAGCGTACGCAAGGGGCTTGTAGCTTCACTGCAAGTATTAACACTAACCATCAACGTAAAAACTTTCGCAGTAAAGGTTTGAAACGTTTCTATTATATAGACGTAGTAGTCTAAGTATTGTTACAGAATGTTTATTTTTTAACATAGTTTTAAATGAATTGACTTTTATGGCTACTACTTTTGGGTTTTAATTCATTATCTCATTTTTCACATGAAAAAGAAAACACTTGTCCTTGGAGCTAGTTTAAAACCAGATCGTTATGCAAATATGGCGATGCATAGGTTGGTTCAGAATGGTCATGATGTTGTTGCAGTTGGACTTCGTGAAGGTGAAGTTGCTGGCGTGTCTATTGCTACGGAATCTATTCTGCATGAAAATATTGATACAGTAACTTTGTATTTAAATGCATCCAGACAGGAAGCATATTACGAATATATACTGTCATTAAAACCGGAACGTGTTATTTTCAATCCGGGTACTGAAAATCCTGAATTGTACAAGATCTTAGCGGAAAATAACATTGATTCTGAAGTGGCCTGTACCTTAGTCCTTCTTGGTACGAATCAGTACTAATCCGAAAAATGTAAGTGCCCCATTTAATACCAGAATAAAGAACTTCCAATCAAATCCGAAATAAGTCATGGATAGATAGGCAATCAAATAGCCTACAAAGGGTGTTAGGATGGCAACCACTGGAACCCAAATATCTTTGACCTTCCATGTTGTGAACAGGCCAAAAGCGTATAAGCCTAGTAAAGGACCGTAGGTATAGCCAGCAAACGTGAATAATTTTGCAATCACGGAGGCATCACCGATGGCATAGTTAAAAAAGATGATTACTACTATCAATACAACCGACATGAGTATATGGATACGTTTTCTGATTTTCACCTGTTCCTCTGGTGTATTCTTTTTCTCGATATCTAAAATGTCAATACTGACCGAGGTAGTGAGTGATGTTAATGCGCTATCTGCGCTAGAATACGCTGCTGCTATAAGTCCGAGTAAGAAAAACACAGCCAACCCAACGCCTAATTCACTTTGAACTGCAATTATAGGAAAGAGCTGGTCTTTATGAGCATCAATACCGTTTTGTGAGGCATATACCGTTAGCAATAATCCCAGAACTAGAAATATAATATTCACCACGGTCAATACTACCGTAAACCAGAACATATTCTTTTGCGCATCTTTAATATTACGGCAGGTCAGGTTTTTCTGCATCATATCCTGATCTAGGCCTGTCATTACAATTGCTATAAAGGCTCCACTAATAAATTGTTTTACAAAGTGATCCCCACTTTTCCAATCGTCAAAGAAAAAGATGGTAGATAAATCACTTTCAGCAATGAAATTAAATAACTCGCCGCCAGATAACTGAAGGGCATCTGAAACATAATATATGGCAACACCAAGCGCAGTAAGCATAAACAAAGTCTGCAGTGTATCTGTCCACACAATCGTTTTTATTCCACTTTTAAAGGTATACAGCCATATCAAAAGAATAGTAATTGTCACGGTTACCCAAAAAGGGATTCCCATACTATCAAATACAAGACTCTGCAAAACGATGGCTACCAAATACAGCCTAAAACTTGCCCCAACTATTCGAGACAACAAGAAAAAACTTGCCCCTGTTTTATAGGATGCTACGCCAAAACGACCTTCCAAATAGGTGTAAATCGAGGTGAGATTTAAACGATAATAGAGTGGGAGCAGGACTAAGCCTATCACTGCATATCCAACTGTATATCCCAAAACCACTTGAAAATAGCTAAAATTGGAAGCCTCTACCCAGCCAGGAACAGATATAAACGTTACGCCACTTAGGCTCGCTCCAATCATCCCGAAGGCAACTAAATACCAAGGAGATTGTTTTCCGGCTTTAAAGAAGTCTGAATTACTTCCGCCTTTATTAGTTAAGAATGAAATAAGCATCAGAACTCCGAAATACCCAGCGATTAATAGTAAAATATATAATGGTTGCATACATTCAGTAGTTTGAGTGAGAATTTGCTTGTAAAAGTACGAATATTGATGACTAGGCAATATTTATTTTTGATACCTTTGAAAAAGAAAAAACGAAAACTATAGCTTAAAGTACTAGAAAAGATGAGAAATAAAATTTTACCATTGGTTATCTTATTATTAGGTAGTTTGACTTTACAGTCACAGGAATATCTTGAAATGATTGACGCAGGAACTTTTCCTGTGCAAGAAGTAATTGATACAGCTGAAACTTATTTTGAAGGAAATGATACGGGCCGCGGAACTGGCTATAAGCAGTTTAAGCGATGGGAGTACATGGCAACAAAATTGCAAAATCAACAGGGATATTTACCTTCAATCCAAGAGCGCCTTCAAGAGCTTGATAATTATAACGCCTATCTCAACGCGACTGCTGGAGATAGAGCTCTTCTGATGGATAATTGGCAAGAAAAGGGACCTCAGGATTGGAATGCAAGTACATCATGGAATCCTGGCGTAGGTAGGGTAACAGGTATTGCTGTAGACCTCACAAATAATGATCATATTATTGTTGGTGCAAACACTGGAGGAGTTTGGAGAACAACGGACGCTGGTCAGAATTGGACACCAATGGGCGACACTTTTACCAACTTAAGTGTATATTCAGTAGCAATAGATCCAGCGAATTCAGATACGTATTTCTTTGGATCAAGTTCTGGCTTAATTTTTAAATCTACGGATGCAGGGGCTACGTGGAACCAACTTGCTGATTTAAGCAATTCGCTTGTGAATCAGATTAGGATTCATCCAACAAATTCAGACATTATATTTGCTTCTTCTCAAAACGCCGGAATCTATAGAACAACAAATGGAGGCGTTAACTGGACCGAAGTTGCAGGAGAAACAAAGGCATATGATATTGAGTTTAAGCCAGGAGACACGAATACGGTATACGTTACAGGACTAGGGTTTCATAAGTCTACCGATGGTGGTGCCACCTTTACGGAAATAACTTTAGGAGCAAATCAAGCCAAAATGATTGGCATTTCTTCAGATGACCCGAGTCGAGTGTATGTTTTAGAAGCAAACAGTGGGAGTTTTGGAGGTCTTTTTAGATCAGATGATAGTGGCGATACTTTTATAGAATTGGATCACACAGGAAGAAATTACTTTGGATATGATTCAGCAGGTATAGATTCAGGTGGACAGGCGCCACGGGATATGGATATTGATGTCAATCCTACAAATGCTGATGAGGTACATATTGCCGGTGTTCATACTTGGCGTTCGGCAAACGCAGGAGTAGATTTTGAACTTACTTCACATTGGGTGCCGGGTCAGGCATCCTCTCTTAATGTAGGGTACTGTCATGCGGATGTTGATATGATAGAATTTTTCGGAACCACACTGTATGTTGGATCAGATGGAGGGATTTTTAAAGCTGAAGATACTGGTACGGTAGATGCTGACTATTATACGGATATAACGGCAGGAATTGGAATTAGACAATTTTATAAAATTGGAGTTTCTCAAACAACAGATGTTGTTGTGACAGGAGGATCTCAAGACAACGGTTCTTCTTTCTTCACTGAAGCAGGCGGTTGGATAGATTGGATTGGTGCTGATGGAATGGAAGGTTTTGTAGACAAGGACGATACGGATATTATGTATGGGATGATTCAATTTGGCGGAATGTATAGAACAGATAACGGTGCCAATACCCTTTTCAATATTAATGGCCCAGGTTCTGGAAATTGGGTTTCTCCTTTCGAGCAAGACCCTGCTGTTACAAACACAATTTATTGTGGTTATGATAAGGTGTATAAATCAGAAAATAAAGGTTCATCTTGGAATGATATTTCGCAGGCCTTTGGAGGAGACTTGAATCACTTAAAAATTGCAGCGAGCAATAATCAAGTAATGTGTGCTGCACGTGGAAATGCATTTTATAGAACCCTTGATGGTGGTGCTACAGATTGGTTATCTATTCCAGGGCCGGGTGGTACAATAAATTCAATTGCTATTCACCCAACTAATCCCGATTTGATTGCGTTGGCAGACACTGGATCAAATAAAGTATCCGTATCAAGAGACGGTGGAGCTTCTTGGGAAAACTATAGGCTTAACCTGCCAAATTTTAGTGCAATTGCCCTAGTCTGGGATGATAATAACAAAGAAGGATTGTATTTAGGAATGGATTACGGTATTTACTATATCGACAATACCTTTGCTGAATGGCAACCATACAGCAACAACTTGCCAAATGTGATTATCAACGAATTAGAAATTAACAATTCAACTAATATGTTGTATGCAGGATCCTATGGCCGTGGCTTATGGGAATCACCATTGGTTGAAGATTTAATAATATTAGGTGTTGACGATGGAGTTACTGCATCAGACGTAGCTATAGTGCCAAACCCGGCTGTTTCAGAAGTAAATATCATATTCCCTATTTCTTTAGAAGTTGATATTAGAGTGTTTGATATTACAGGTAAACTAATGATATACAATCGCGATGTTCAAGTTGCTACCAATTACACGATGGATATATCTTCTTTAGCCAATGGCGTATATTTTATTAGATTGAATTCGGTACAAGGGACCTTCACGAAAAAGTTAATCAAGAAGTAATTTGGTTTCTTAACTAATAAAAGAATGCTTCGGACAATGTAGTCTTTTTCTGAGGCATTTTTTTTATATTGCTCACCATGGAATTCTCATCAAAACTGTTAGAAAAAGCGGTAAACGAAATGTCCCAATTGCCTGGAATAGGTAAAAGGACCGCTCTGCGACTGGTTTTGCACCTTTTAAGGCAGCCTGCTGAGCAGACTTCGCTACTAGCACAAAGCCTCCGGAAAATGAGGGATGAGATTAATTTCTGTACTAATTGCAACAATATTTCTGATATACATCTTTGCGAAATTTGTGCAAATCCAAATAGAGATGAAACCTTAGTTTGTGTAGTCGAAGACATTCGTGATGTCATGGCCATTGAAAATACGAGTCAGTTTAGAGGACAATACCATGTGCTTGGAGGCAAGATATCACCTATGGATGGGGTTGGTCCTGGAGAATTGAACATTGATCCTTTGGTAGAAAAGGTTCGTTCTGGTAAAATTAAAGAGTTAATTTTCGCCCTCAGCTCAACCATGGAAGGAGATACAACCAACTTCTATATTTTCAAACAAATTGAGGCATTTGATGTAGAAATAACGACAATCGCACGGGGGATTTCTGTGGGAGATGAATTGGAATATGCAGATGAGGTAACACTGGGTAGAAGTATTGTAAATAGAATTCCTTTTGAATCGTCACTTAAAAGCTCTTAATCCTTGAAATTATCTGTTGTCATTCTCAATTATAATGTGCGCTACTTTCTAGAGCAGTGTATAAGAAGTGCACAGTATGCCATTCGAAATCTGGATGCAGAAATCATTATTATTGATAATGACTCTTCAGATGACAGTTGCGCAATGGTTAAAGAGTTGTTCCCTGAAATAAAGCTAATCGAGAATAAAGAAAATGTTGGTTTTAGCAAAGCGAACAATCAAGCTGTTTTAGTAGCAAAAGGCGAATATGTCTGTATCTTGAATCCAGATACGGCGGTTACCGAAGATACTTTTCAAGCATCACTATTGTTTGCTGAGAATACTCCAAAAATGGGTGCCTTGGGCACATGTTTAATTGATGGAACTGGGAACTTCCTTCCAGAGAGTAAGCGTAATCTTCCTACTCCTAGAGCCTCCTTGTTGAAACTTGCAGGCATAGTGAAAAGCTACTATGCGACTGAATTAGATGAAAATGATATAGGTCCAGTTGCAGTTTTAGTAGGAGCATTTATGCTTCTGAAACGTTCCGTTTATAACGAAGTAGGTGGTTTTGATGAAGATTATTTTATGTACGGTGAAGACATTGACCTTTCTTATAAAATAACCAAGGCAGGGTATCAAAACTATTATTTTGGCACTTCAGATGTCCTGCATTATAAAGGGGAGAGTACACAAAAAGATGGTGCCTATCTCAATAGATTTTACGGTGCAATGCATATTTTTTATAAAAAACATTTTAACACCAATATGTTTTTTGATGCAACCGTTAAGGTTGGCGTTGGATTAGCTAAGCTGCTTCGGAAGAAAAAAATAAAACGAAATAAAAGTGCAAACAAAGCTCCCGATATAACCTACGTGTTTACCGAGAACCTGAATTTGTTAAAACGACTCTCCGAAACCCTTGAAGGGCCTGTGAAATCGTCTTCCAAAGCTGTATTGGAAGATTCGCTATTTTCGAATACTTGTTTTGTATTTGATATTGATTATATGCCCTATTCACAAGTGTTTTCTATTATAAAAAAATTAAAAAACAGAGGTAATACCTTTCGCTTTAGGCCACCAATGGCCAATTTTATTGTTGGTAGCGACCAAAGTGATGAAAAAGGGACTGTAATTGTTTTTTAGGTCATTTCAACTGGCATACATCTAAAAAATAACTAATTTTGCACCTGCTAACCTTTTGGGATAGCATCTTAATCAGAAACTATTATTTGCAAGACAAATGGCGAAATTTGAATTAAAACTACCTAAAATGGGCGAAAGTGTTGCCGAAGCTACATTAACCAATTGGTTAAAAGAAGTAGGCGACCCTATTGAAGCAGACGAAGCTGTCCTTGAAATAGCTACTGATAAGGTAGATAGTGAAGTGCCTAGTGAAGTAGATGGTATCCTGATAGAAAAATTATTCAACATAGACGATATAATTCAAGTTGGACAAACCATTGCTATTATAGAGACTGAAGGAGGAGCAGAAGCAGAAGCGCCAAAAGCACCTACCGCTAAGGTTGTTGCCGAATTAGCAGCACCGCTTGCTAAAACGCAAGAAAAAGCGGCGATAGCAATTACAAACGATGGTGACCGATTTTATTCGCCGCTTGTTAAAAATATGGCGGCAGCAGAGGGTATTTCTCAGGCTGAACTAGATGTAATTGCAGGTTCTGGGAAAGACGGCCGTGTTACTAAGAACGATATGCTAGCCTATATTGAAAATCGTGATACAGCACCAGAAGTTGCTACTGTAGCTAGTGTGCAACAAACGCCAGCAAAACCGGCATCAAAAAAAGCGGCTCCAGTTTCTGTGAGTGGCGAGGATGAAATTATTGAAATGACGCGCATGGGGAAACTCATTGCACATCACATGGTGGATAGTATTCAAACGAGTGCGCACGTACAATCGTTTATTGAAGCTGATGTCACAAAAATATGGAACTGGCGAAAGAAGATGAAGGGTGAATTCATGAATCGTGAAGGTGAGAACCTTACGTTTACACCTATCTTCATGGAGGCAGTTGCTAAGGCGCTTAAAGACTTCCCAATGATGAATATCGCCGTAGATGGCGATACTATCATAAAACGTAAAAACATTAATCTAGGAATGGCAGCTGCGCTCGGCGATGGCAACCTGATTGTTCCTGTAATAAAAAATGCAGACCAACTGAACTTAGTAGGTATGTCTAAGGCCGTTAATGATCTTGCTAGTCGCGCTCGTAATGGTCAATTAAAACCAGATGATATTCAAGGCGGGACCTATACGGTTACTAATGTGGGTACCTTCGGAAGTATCATGGGGACGCCTATTATTAATCAGCCACAAGTAGGGATATTGGCATTAGGTGCTATTAGAAAAGTGCCTGCAGTTATTGAGACTTCGGAAGGAGATTTTATTGGTATCCGTTATAAAATGTTCTTGTCACATAGCTATGATCACCGCGTGGTGAATGGCGCATTGGGCGGACAGTTTGTAAAACGTGTAGCTGATTATCTTGAAGCTTGGGATTCAAATAGAGAGATTTAGCTTAGATTGTTGGTGTTTTAGATTTTTGCCAATCAGAACGACCAATTCACTTCGTGCACTGCGCTAGTCAATGTGTTAGCTTAGCTGCTATAGTCGCTATGTCTTCATAACTAAATATCACATGGTCTTTATTCCAAATAACTGGAAAACGAATGCGCGTTTCTGCCGTGAAGTCTTGTTCAATAAGGCCTATAAATTGCCTGTACAATAAAGCATCTGTATCCAAAGAGAAACTTTGAAACCTAATGTGTTTTGCTTCTAGTTGTGCCAAAAGATCGCGACATTTATCGCAGTTAGCAACAGTGAATATGACTAGCTTATCCTTAATGACCTGCTCAATATCTTTTGCTTCTCCTTCAAATTCAAGGGATAGATTATTCTCTTCTTCGTTTACAATTAAATCATAGGAATAAAATTGCTCTTGTCCCGTGATTTCAATAAGTGTCATCATAGGAACTTTTTGCTTCGGGGGAATGCTTTTAAGAACGGGTTTCGAAGCAGAACGGCGATATCCTTTGGATGTGATCATGAAAAAAGCATTCAGGGTATCTAAGGTTTTGTTTTCAGCAAATAAAACAAGGCGTTTTCCCGTTTTCTTTTCAGAAATTACAATTCTAGACTCCTGAGCGATTCCTGAAAGTCCAGAAACTAATAAAACTGTTAAAAGTATTTTTGTAAGCATAGATAGACAAATGTAACAATTAGTACCTTTGTATCATAAATTATACCAATGGAGTTACAACTAAGCAAACCCATCTGTTTTTTCGATCTTGAAACCACAGGAATTAATGTCGCAACAGATAGAATTGTTGAGATTTCTATACTTAAAGTCTTTCCCAACGGAAATAAGGAAAGCCATACATGGCGCGTTAATCCTGGAGTGTCTATTCCAGCGTTAACGACTGAGATACATGGTATTTCAGATGAAATGGTGGCGAACGAACCGCTCTTTAAGGAGCTTGCGCCAAAGGTGCATGCCTTGATAAAAGACGCGGATTTGGGAGGGTTCAATTCGAATAGATTTGATATTCCATTATTGGCTGAAGAATTATTGCGTGCTGAAATCGATTACGACTTGAAAAAATCAGCTTCCGTGGATGTACAGACCATTTTCCATAAGAAAGAAAAGAGAACCTTAGAAGCTGCATATAAATTCTACTGTGATGAAGACCTTGCGAATGCCCACAGTGCAGAGGCAGATACCAATGCTACCTATGAGGTTTTGAAAGCGCAGTTAGAGCGTTATACCGACTTAGAAAACGATGTAAATTCGCTAGCTGAATTTAGTGCACATAGAAAATTTGCTGATTTTGCTGGTTATATTGGTTATAATAAAGAGGGGCAGGAGGTTTTTAGTTTCGGAAAGCACAAAGGAAAAACGGTAGAAGAGGTAATGGGGAAAGAACCCGGTTATTTTGGCTGGTTAATGAATGCAGATTTTCCGCTGTACACCAAGAAAGTATTAACTCGAATTAAACTTAGTAGACTCAATAACAAGTTGTAAATGAAATAAATACCGATATCAGCAAGTTTTTGTACCTTCAGCCACTACTAACAATAATAATCAATACAATCTTACGTGAAAATAATCTGCATAGGACGCAATTATGCTGCCCATATAGAAGAGCTCGACAATGAGCGACCTACAGCCCCGGTAGTTTTTTTGAAACCGGATACAGCTATATTGCTAAAAAAGCAACCATTTTTTATTCCTGATTTTTCTGATGACGTACACCATGAAGTTGAAATTTTGGTGAAGATTAAAAAAATAGGTAAACATATTGATAGTAAGTTTGCCCATACCTACTATGATGAGATTGGTTTAGGAATTGACTTTACAGCTAGAGATCTTCAGAAACAGTTAAAAGATAAGGGATTGCCATGGGAAAAGGCAAAAAGTTTTGATGGAGCCGCTGTGGTAGGTGAATTTTTTCAAAAAGAAACGTTAGGTGCTCTTGATAACCTGAACTTTTCGTTAGAAAAGAATGGAGAAATAGCGCAGGAAGGTAACACGGCTTTGATGTTATGGAATATTGATGAGCTAATATCATATGTTTCCAAGTATTTTACGCTTAAAATTGGCGATATTATTTTTACCGGTACACCAAGTGGAGTTGCAAAAGTAAAACCAAATGACACCCTAACGGGCTATATTGAAAAGACGGAAGTTTTTTCTATAAAAATAAAATAGATGAACAAGCACTACGCAATGGATAATTTACGTGAGATTGCTGGAAGTGATGAGGATTTTATGTCTCTCGTCGCAAAGGCTTTCTTGGAGGAAATCCCCCCAGATTTAAAAACAATGGATGAGGCAATTCAGAATGATAATAAAGATTTGGTTTATCAATTTGCACATAAAATGAAACCAAATTTTGAAATGTTTGGTATTGAACTTCAAAAGGATATTACAGCTATTGAAAGTTGGACAAAGACGTCTAAGAACAAGACGGCTGTTTACGTTAATTTGGAAAAAGTGAATCGCGTTTTACATGAAGTTTTTAAAGAACTTAAAGTAGATTTCAACCTCTAGATGCTCGCAGAAATAATAACAATAGGAGATGAAATTCTCATTGGCCAGATTGTAGATACAAATTCCGTTTTTATATCTAAAGAACTTAACAAAATAGGGATTCAAGTGTATCAAATTACATCTGTTCAAGATGAAAAAGAGCACATTCTAAGAGCGCTCGATTTAGCCAAAGGGAAAGTGGATTTAGTACTTGTGACCGGTGGTTTAGGACCAACAAAGGATGATATTACCAAAGAAACATTCTTAGAGTTTTTTGACGACAAACTTGTTGAAAGTCAGATGGTATTGGATACTATTAAAACTATATTCAAAGAGCGTGTTCAGCGCGACCCTTTACCTGCTAACCTATTGCAGGCTATGGTACCCAGTAAAGCCACAATTCTTACAAATAGACACGGAACGGCTCCCGGAATGTGGCTTCAAAAAGACAATACAGTTTTTGTTTCAATGCCCGGAGTGCCATATGAAATGAAAGGGCTCATGATGCATGAAGTGCTGCCGCGTATTGTGTCGAAATTTAGTACCCCCTTTATTTATCATAAAACCTTACTTACCTACGGAAAAGGAGAGAGTCAAATTGAACGTATTATTGCGGATTGGGACGCTCAATTACCTTCAGATATAAAATTAGCATACTTGCCATCATTAGGCAAGGTTCGCTTACGTTTATCATCAAAGGGTCCAGATGAGCAGAAATTAATTAGAGCAGTTGATTCTCAAATGGATCAATTACACGGGCTCCTTGATGATATTGCTATTGGTTATGAAGACGAAACAAGTATTCAAGAACGAATTTCAATACTGCTACAAAAAAAGCGTCAAACCTTAAGTTTAGCTGAAAGCTGCACTGGAGGTGCTATTACTGAAGAAATTACGAAATTTGCTGGATCGTCGGTTTATTTTAAAGGAAGTATTGTGCCATATGCTACCGAGCTTAAAACTTCGATACTGGGTGTGGATGCCGATTTAATTAAAGCGAATAATGTTGTGAGTATTCCCGTTGCGGAAACAATGGCGATACAAGCGAATAAATTATTCGAAACAGACTATGCGTTGGCAACAACAGGTATTGCCGGTCCTGAGAAGGGTGATGGAGCGGATGAGGTTGGAACGGTATGCATTGCTATCGCTGGTCCTAATGGTGTGGTAAGCGAGAAATTCAGCTTTGGATATTTACGAGAACGGGTAATTGCCAAAGCAACTAATAAGGCCTTTGAATTGCTCCTTAAAGAAATTTTAAAAAATTGAAATTCTTTTGTTGTGCGAATCAAGATATTTACTTAAATTTGCACCCTATTTAAAAATAACTAAATAATTTACAGCAATGTCTAGAGTTTGTGAGCTTACCGGAAAGAAGGCAATGGTTGGGAACAACGTGTCTCACGCGATGAACAGAACAAAGCGCAAGTTTAATGTAAACTTGATGAAAAAGCGCTTTTACATTCCTGAAGAAGATAAGTGGATTACACTGCGTGTTTCGACTTCAGCATTAAAAAATATTAATAAAAAAGGTATTTCTGCGGTTATCAAAGATGCTCGTGCAAACGGAATCTTAACCAAATAATAATACTATATAAAGTCTAGTACAATGGCTAAAAAAGGCAATAGAGTTCAAGTTATCTTAGAATGCACAGAGCACAAAGAATCCGGGAGACCGGGGACTTCTCGATACATTACTACAAAAAATAAAAAGAACACTCCAGATAGAATGGAATTGAAGAAATTCAATCCAATCTTAAAGAAAATGACTGTTCATAAAGAGATAAAATAATACGTCATGGCAAAGAAATCAGTAGCATCGTTACAAACAGGATCTAAGCGTCTAACCAAAGCAGTTAAAATGGTTAAATCGACTAAGACGGGAGCATACATTTTCACGGAGGCCATTATGGCACCTGAATTAGTAAACGACTGGTTACTTAAAAAGTAACCGCCGAATAAGATATAAGTTAAGCCACTTTTTTACGAGAGTGGCTTTTTCTATATACACCAATGCCAAAAGCGAAGGTGTATTTTAGTTTTAGACCGTTTTAAATGGTAGTTTTGTAGATTAATTTATTTATTTGGAATTTCCTTTTTCGCCTTGTAACAAGGCAGCAGAGGACTGGGCTTTCGTGATTATATGTCTGCCCGACCAAACGGGCATGAAGGTGGCGTAGCTTGATTAAATCCCTAACGCAAAACCGGCAGAACAGTAAATTTCAAAGCACGTATGAGCTTTTTTAAAAAAATATTCAGCAAAGAAAAAAAGGAAACCCTTGATAAAGGCCTAGAGAAATCTAAGATTTCCTTCTTTGACAAGCTTGGTAAAGCCGTAGCCGGAAAGAGTAAAGTAGATGATGATGTTCTTGATAGCCTTGAAGAGGTTCTCGTTTCTAGCGATGTGGGCGTTACTACCACCCTTAAAATCATTGACCGTATTGAAGCACGTGTATCAAAAGATAAATACCTAGGTACTGATCAGCTCAACGAAATACTTCGGGAAGAAATTGCTGGTCTCCTCAGTGAAATTCAAAGTGGCGACGCTACAGAATTTGAAGTTCCCAAGCACGAAACAGGTCCTCACGTAATTATGGTTGTAGGTGTTAATGGTGTTGGAAAAACAACCACCATTGGGAAATTGGCGCACCAGTTTAGCAATGCTGGTCTCAAAGTGGTTTTAGGAGCTGCGGATACCTTTAGAGCGGCTGCTATTGACCAACTACAAGTTTGGGCAGATAGAACAGGCGTGCCTATTGTAAAGCAAGAGATGGGAAGTGACCCGGCAAGTGTTGCCTTTGATACACTAGAAAGTGGTGTGAATCAAAATGCGGATGTGATTATTATCGATACGGCGGGAAGACTCCATAACAAGGTGAACCTGATGAATGAGCTTACCAAAGTAAAACGGGTTATGCAAAAGGTAATTCCCGATGCGCCGCATGATGTATTGCTTGTCCTTGATGGGTCAACTGGTCAGAATGCCTTCGAGCAAGCAAAACAATTTACCGCTGCCACGGAAGTAACATCCTTAGCCGTTACCAAATTAGATGGTACAGCAAAAGGTGGGGTTGTAATTGGCATTAGTGATCAGTTTCAAATTCCTGTAAAATATATTGGAGTAGGAGAGGGCATCGAAGATCTTCAAGTATTCAACAAGATTGAGTTTGTGGATTCATTTTTTAAATAGCATTTAGAGTAAAGAGAAAAGCATTAAGTCATAAGACAAAATAGTATACCCAACAACCAGTATTCAATACCCAAAACTCATTTATGAGAACGAAAACTTTAAAAAAAAATAGAATTAACGTCGTAACCCTTGGTTGCTCTAAGAATGTCTACGATAGCGAAATCCTCATGGGACAATTACGTGCGAGTGATAAAGAAGTGGTGCATGAAGAGGAGGGAAACATCGTCGTGATTAATACCTGTGGCTTTATTGCTAATGCTAAGGAGGAGAGTGTCAATACTATTTTAGAATACGTTCAGAAGAAAAAGGAGGGCGAGATAGATAAAGTGTTTGTTACAGGTTGTTTAAGTGAACGCTATAAGCCGGATCTTCAGAAGGAGATTCCGGACGTTGATCAGTATTTTGGAACAACTGAATTGCCTGGCCTCTTGAAGGCATTAGGTGCTGATTATAAACATGAACTCATAGGTGAACGTCTTACCACAACACCAAAAAATTACGCATATTTAAAAATCGCCGAAGGTTGTGACCGTCCGTGTTCTTTTTGTGCTATCCCAATTATGCGCGGGAAGCACAAATCAACACCTATGGAAGAACTAGTTATCGAAGCTGAGAAGCTTGCGGCAAATGGGGTTAAAGAATTGATACTTATTGCTCAGGATTTAACGTATTACGGGCTCGATTTATATAAAAAAAGAAACTTAGCGGAATTACTTGAAAAGCTGGCAGAAGTTGAGGGTATTGAATGGATTCGTTTACACTATGCCTTTCCAACTGGCTTTCCTATGGATGTGCTTGACTTGATGAAGAAGGAGCCTAAGATTTGTAATTATATTGACATCCCGTTACAGCATATCGCAGACCCTATTCTAAAGTCGATGCGTCGCGGTACTACGGAAGCTAAAACAACAAAGTTGTTGCAAGATTTCCGAGCTGCCGTGCCAGATATGACAATTCGTACTACACTAATTGTTGGCTATCCTGGAGAAACCGAAGAAGACTTCCAAACCTTAAAAAACTGGGTTGAGAAAATGCGCTTTGAGCGCTTGGGTTGTTTTACCTACTCTCACGAAGAAAATACACATGCCTACAATTTAGAAGACAACGTTCCTGAAGAAGTGAAAATGGAACGCGCTAATAAAATCATGGAGATTCAATCTCAAATTTCCTGGGAGCTTAATCAGCAAAAAATAGGCAAGGAGTTCAAGGTTGTTATTGACCGTAAGGAAGGAAGTTACTTTGTTGGAAGAACAGAATTTGATAGTCCTGATGTAGATAACGAAGTGCTCATCAATGCCGAATCTGGATACATCCGTACAGGGGAATTCGTGAATGTGAAAATTACAGCCGCGGAGGATTTCGACTTATATGCCGAATTAGTATAGGATTTACCTTTTAACGGACTGTTAATCTTGGCTTAATTTCCTTCAGAAGGAGCAGATAATTAACTAGCTTCGTTAGATGCCTAACTCCTTACTTTTTATCCCAGATATCTCTGGCTTTACAGAGTTCGTACAGAATACGGAAATAGAGCACAGCCGACACGTAATAGCGGAGCTGCTAGAAGTACTTATTAACGCAAATACGCAGGAACTGCAGCTTGCCGAAATAGAAGGAGATGCATTGTTTTTCTATCGAGAAAACTACACACCATCTCAGGAACAATTGTTGGCGCAGTTCGAGAATATGTTCACGGCTTTTTATAGTCACTTAAAGATACTTGAGAAGAATCGGGTTTGTTCATGTAACGCATGTGCTACTGCACCAAAGCTTCAATTGAAAATTGTAGCACATACAGGACCGTTGCAATTCATCAACGTTCATAACACCCATAAGCCTTTTGGAGAGGTTGTAATAGAAGCGCATAGATTGCTTAAAAATTCAATAAATAGCGATAATTATGTGCTTATAAGTGGTGAGTTGTCAAATGGGATTGGTCTCTCTTCCGATTATAAAAGCATGTTATTCCAATTTGAATCAGGTGCAGACAACTACGATTCCAAAGAAATTCAATACCATTTTGCACAAATTTCGAATGATAATCTCAAGTTAAAGTCCTTCCCAGAACCGAAGCTTATTAACTTCAATTGCTCTCCAAATTTAGTCTTTGAAAAGCAATTTCCTGTTGCTGCCTCTGAGCTCCTCGAGAAAATAACGAACTATAAATACCGTCATGACTGGGTGGATGGTGTAGATGAATTTGTATATAATGAAGATGAGGTCACACGCCTTGGAACAGAACATACCTGTGTGATTAACGGCAAGCATTTGGATTTTATAACGGTTAGTAAAAAAGGAAAGCCAGGACAAATCGTATATGGAGAGCTAACCCAAAGCATACCGATTGCTGACGAAGTATATCAGTTTTATATATTAACTCCTATTGACGGGCAAAACTGCACCTTGAATCTCGAAGTCTTTTGGCGTTCGAAATCGCCAATAAAGAAGCTGTTAATGATCCTCTTTGGTAAGCCAGGCTTAAAAAAGAGCGTAAAAAAAGGGCTTGAGGCCTTACTTGTTTTTTCTCTAAAAAAATGATCTCTTTGCTGGTGAAATTGATAACTTTGAGAGTTGTCTAAAATTACTGCCATGTACCGACTCATATATTTTTCTGTTTTTATTTTATTACTTAGCGCTTGCAAAAGTGACAAAAAAACAGAGCTCCCCATTTCCGAAGAGCCCATTGAAGTTGTTCGGTTCATTGATAATCCGTCGCAAACCAACAGTGAGCTTCCAAGGTTATTTAGCAATGGAGAAGAATTATTCTTTTCTTGGGTTGAAGGTCGTGATGCTATAGATGTCTTGTATTATGCTAAGTACAACGAAGACACTTGGCGAGACGTAACGGAGGTGATTCGTGGAGATGATTGGTTTACAAATTGGGCCGATTTCCCCGCTGTTGCTGAAAATAATGGAAATATACTTACAAGTTTTCTTCAGAAATCTGCACCAGGCACTTACACCTATGATGTAAAATTGAATTTATATCAGTCGGAATTAAAAACCTCAAAGAATAATTTTATTTTACATAACGACGGCACTAAAAGTGAACACGGCTTTGTTTCCATGCTCCCTTCAGGCGAGGATGAGTTTTTTGTGACTTGGCTTGATGGGCGAAATTCGGTTGGTGGACATGGAGATCATGACTCTCATGGATCTGGAGGAGCTATGACATTAAGAGCTGCTTATGTTTCGGCGGATGGTGAGATCTTCAATGACGAAGAATTAGATAATAGGATCTGTGATTGTTGCCAAACAAGTGCCGCAATGACGCCTAACGGACCCGTTGTTGTGTATAGAGATAGAAGCGAAACCGAAGTGCGAGATATTTCAATAGTACGCTGGATGGGCGATCTAGGTTGGAGCGAACCTCAGACGGTTTATCAAGATAATTGGGAAATCGCGGGTTGTCCTGTAAATGGGCCTTCTATAGATGCTATTGGAAACAACCTAGCGGTTGCTTGGTTTACCGTTACCGAAGGAAGTCCCAAAGTGCAAGTTGCCTTTTCAGTTGATGGCGGTTTTGGATTTCCTATTAGAATCGATGCTCATGACGCCATCGGACGCGTAGATATCGTGATGCTCTCTGAAAGTGAGGCTGCGGTGAGCTGGATGGAAAATATAGGTGATGAAGCTGCGATTCAGCTAATGAAAGTTCATAGTGATGGAAAAAAGTCTGAACCTATTACAATTGCAAAAACGAGTCCCGAAAGAGCAAGCGGATTTCCTCAAATAGAACTACTACACGGTACAATTTATGCTGCTTGGACATCGGTAGGAGCTGATGATAAAAAATCCATTGCAATTGCCAGTGTTAATATTGAAGATTTATAATAGATAGTTTTATATCTTAATCGGCTAAAAAAGGGTAGATGCACAAAAAAATAGATATTTTAAACATTGGATTGGTCATTGCATCATTGATTATTGCAATCATGATTCCATTTAAGTTGTTTATCTTTTCCTATGCAATTTTAGGCCCTCTACACTATCTCACAGAAATTAATTGGCTTAAGGATAAGAACTATTTTGTATCTTCTAATAGTAAGTGGATTACTGTGTTTATTGTCTTCGCCTTGCTCGTTTCTGTTTATCCCATTTATAAAATCATAGATTATACCGTTGCCAATTCATTTATGGAAGGGGTAGAAACGGTTATGAAGAACACCCATGTACTTTTACTTACAGGCTTTCTTTTCGCAATTGGATTGATTGTCTTTCGAAAAAGATTACACCTCATTATTATACTTGTTGGGAGCTTCCTTTTATCTTTAACGTTATTATATTTTCTACCTACTGAAGTATTTTTTATTGGCTTATTTCTTCCAACCATAATGCACGTGTATTTATTTACGCTATTATTTATGGTTTATGGAAGTGCTAAATCTCAAAGTAAGTTTGGCTTTATGGCTGCAGGGATGTTATTACTGGTGCCGTTCGTTATAATGTTCATGCCTGTTGACCCCATGACATATATGGTGGACCAACAAACCGCAACAATTTATTCACACAGCGGTATGCTATTGGTTAATGCAAGTATCACTAAAATGTTTGGCGGCCTTGTTGATGGACAATTTAACGCTAGAACTCCCATAGCCTTGAAGGCGCAGATATTTATTGCTTTTGCATATACCTATCACTATCTCAATTGGTTTTCAAAAACCTCTATTATTGGCTGGAAAAGCGCACTTACCAAACGAAAATCAGCTTACATTGTAATTATGTGGGTTGCTGCGGTGGCATTGTACACCTACGATTTCTATACAGGTTTGATAGCATTATATTTTCTAAGCATGCTACACGTATTTTTTGAGTTCCCACTGAATGTGATTACCATTAAAGAACTGTTTAAACTCAGGAAGTCCAAACCCGCTGCAACCTAAATCCAACCATTGAATAACACCTTATTAGTAATTGGTCATATATTCCCAGAGCCTACAACCACGGCGGCTGGAAGCAGGATGATGCAATTACTGGATTTGTTCATTCAGGACGGATATGACATTATTTTTGCAACTACAGCAGGCGATTCGGAGAAAGCAGTAGACCTTTTTAGTTACGGGATCAAGACAGAGCATATCGCATTGAACGACACGTCTTTTGATGTTGTTATTGCTGAATTAAATCCAGCAATAGTCCTATTTGATAGATTTATTACAGAAGAGCAATTTGGTTGGCGTGTGGCGGAACATTGCCCGCGAGCACTTAGAATTTTAGATACTGAAGATTTGCATTTTCTGAGGAAGGCTAGGCAGCTAGCAGTGAAGAATAACGTGCTCGTTCAAGAAGCAAACCTGCATTCTGAATCAGCAAAACGGGAAATAGCTAGTATTTTCAGATGTGATTTTAGTTTGATTATTTCCGAAGTAGAAAAAGAACTTCTTGAAAAAACATTCAAAGTTCCGAAACAACTATTACTTTATCTACCATTTTTAGTGCCTCCCATTTCCGAAGAAGAGTGCAAGCAACTGCCTAAGTTCGGAGAGAGAGCTCACTTCATTGCCGTTGGTAATTTGCTACATGCGCCTAATGTGGATTCAGTTAAACAACTAAAAAAGCATATCTGGCCGAAAATTCGAAAGCAACTTCCTCAAGCACAGCTATTCGTTTATGGAGCATACGCGCCACAGCAGATCCTTGAGCTTCATAATGAAACTCAAGGCTTCCTAATTATGGGTTGGGCTCCAGATATCGCAGACGTGTTTCGCACTGCTCGGGTTTGTTTAGCCCCGCTTCGTTTTGGAGCTGGATTGAAAGGGAAATTGCTTGACGCTATGCGCTATGGAATACCTTCAGTTACAACTACAATTGGTGCAGAAGGCATGTGTGGAGCGTTCTTTTTTCCTGGTTGCATCCAAGATGATAATGAAAAGTTTATAGCGAATGCGATTCAATTATACAGTGAAGAAGAGCGTTGGAATGATTTTCAGAAACAAGGGTTTTCTATCGTTGAAAAACGATTCTTAAAATCATCCTTTTCCGAAGCATTTAGCAAACGCCTCGAAGACCTGCTTCAAAATATTGATTCCCATCGAAAGGCAAATTTCGTTGGTCAGATGCTCCTTCATCATAGTAATCAAGCCTCGAAGTATATGAGCAAATGGATTGAGGAGAAAAACCAGAAGCAATAAAGAAGCGGGTTTATGTAGCTGGTAGATTAAAGAGTAAACATGTTGTTGTTTACAAAAAAGATACTGTTCACTAAGAACAACTTGCCATTTTCCCAAAAAGAACGAAACAGTACGTCGTCCACCAAATAAATAACGCTACCGCTGCCTATTCTTTTTTCAGCAAAGGTTACGGAGTTTGCTAGACCGGCTTTCGCGTCTTCACCTGAGAATCCGGAAACGCTTACTGGGTCGCCCTTAATATAGCCTACGTTATAGCCGCTATCTAACAGTTTGAAGGAATTTCCGCCAAGTTTTAAACTATAGTAAATGTTTTCATACCCAAAAGCCATTGGATGGCTCGAATCAATTGTTGTTTTGTAAATACTCCCTGTAATTAAGTTTTTTACATTATCGCGTTCCCGTTGGTCATAAGGGATTAAATTGGCCTCTTCTGTTTCTTCGTCGTCATCTTCATCATCATCGCTGTTTTCTTCTATTCCGAAGTCGTCTTTGCCTGCAAAACTTCCAACGGCATTTCCTATCGCTATCACTTTACCACCTTTTCGGACCCAAGCTTTTAAACCGTCGATAGTGTCATCGTCCAGCATCCGTCCATACCGTCCACTCGGTAAAATAAGTACGTCGAAATTAGTCAAAGAATTCGTGCTGAAGTCACCTGTGTCAATTGAAGTAATAGGATATACTAATTGATTTTCAAAGAAATGCCATAGCGCACCATAGCTCAGTGAAGAAGTTCCGTCGCCTCGTAAGATTGCAATTCGTTGCTTGTTCACCATTTTGATATCTGGTGAGCCGAAGTCTGTTTTGTTGTCACTAAAACTTGTGTTGGCATAATACAATTCACGGCTGTGCTTGTTTGCAATTTTCGTTACTGTTTCAGAATACTTAGCATTCGTTCGGTTATCACTGTTTGTTATTACCAAGCTTCCTTTCCCGAATTTTTTTCCGTCAAAACTCAAATCCTTTTCCGAAAAACGAACTCTGATATCATTCTGAAGCAATTCAGCTAGGAAAGAAGCATCGTAAATACTATTCCATCTCACGATATAACCCGCGTTGGCTTTCATTACCTGATTCATAATTTTCATGTGCGGATTGGAGCCATTCGCTGCAACCAATGACGTACTTGCAATAGCTGTTAGGCCATAGGCATACGGGATACTCCAGGCGGTAATGTCATAGGTCAGGGGGTCGCTTAATTTGGCATCCGATTCGAAAAGTACTTTAACCATTTTCCCTTTTGGTTGATTGGTGCTCACAACCAACGCGCCATTGGCGTTCATACTGCTAGTTTTGTTTTTTTGGTAATCGAAACCGCTTGCTGTACCGCCTGTAGCGAAGCCATATTTTATTTCATGCTTATCGAGTAGGCTTGTAAGCGCGTGAATTTTATCTGGATGTCCTTTTAGTACATAACTCTTATATTTTAATGCGCTCGTGTCGAAGAATTTCTTGAATTCCATATTCAATCTACCGGCATTTTCAGAAGAGATTTCTACTGTTGAAAGCCCGGTAGTTGTATGATGCGCAACACGATCTACTAAGGTGAGTACGTAGCCTTCGTCCGTATTAATTCCTAATCCAGCGCGCCCGTGTCCTGCTTGCTCATAAGTCATCCCAATCGCACCCATAAAAGTTGGGTAGGTGTCTCCATAACTTGGATACAGTAAATCGAATCGCTCTCTTGTAAAAAACAACCAACCTTCTTGGTCAAAATAACGTGCGTGATTCTTTCCAATTTCAACTTGAAAATCACTTTGAAATTCACTGATGATTTCGTGATACGGCTCAGCTGCTGGCGCAAAATAATAAGGCTCATTGATGCCTTGTTCATGGAAGTCAACGTGCACATGGGGCATCCATTTGTTATAGAGTTTTAAGCGCTGCTGACTCTCCACTTGTGTTGCCCATGCCCAATCTCGGTTTAAGTCGAATAAATAGTGATTTGGACGTCCACCTGGCCATGGCTCATTGTGCTCTACAGCTACCTGCTTTACATCATAAGGTTTTGATGCCACTTGATTGTACCAATTTGCATAGCGATCGCGACCATCTGGATTAATACAAGGGTCTATAATCACTACAGTATTTTGCAGCCAAGCTTGTTTTTCCGTAATCAACTCATAAATTGTTTGCATTGAGGCTTCTGTACTTGAGGCTTCGTTGCCGTGTACATTATAACTTAGCCAGACAATTGCTGTTTTAGGGTTCGCACTCCCTGCTTCGATGCCAACATTCTTTAAGTTGTCCATTCGAATGTTTTTAATATTTGCCAAGTTAGCAGCTGTAGAAACAACCGCATACGTAAGGGTTCTGCCTTCATTGGTTTTTCCGTAGGTGTCATAAGTCGCCATAGTACTATTCTCCGCCACATGTTCAAAATAGTTTACAACATCTGCATGACGCGTAAATTGTGTTCCAATTTCGTAGCCTAGGAATTCGGCAGGTGATTGTAGTTGTGCGATAGAAATTGATGTGAAAAGGACGAAAAGTAAGCGCAAATATGTGTTCATTATACAGTCATTAATATATTGAGCGTTAAAGATACTGGTAATAATTAATTTTTGTTACTTCTATTGAATTTTAACGACCAAGGCGCAGACAAAAACAGTAAGCTTGACCGTTAGAATTCTTAATTAAACCCTATTTTTGTGCTAATCTCCGTATAGGTTTATGTCGAAACAAACACTTCCGTATCAAGAAACGGGTTATTTCTCGAAACTTATGAGTGATTATCTTTCACAGGATGAATCGCTAGCTGCTTTCTATGGAAGGTTTCCGAAGTTGGAAAATTTCAAGGCACAAATTCAAGAGAAAAGGTTGTCGGTTTCAACCGATTCGAGAACTGCTTTGGTGGCTCAATTAAACCAACAATATGGGGGAACAGCAGTTTCCGAGGCTACGCAAGCTAATATTGATAGCCTTTCTTCAGAAAATACATTTACAATTACCACCGGACATCAGCTTAATTTGTTTTCAGGTCCTTTGTATTTCTTGTATAAGATTTTTTCGGTAATTAATCTTTCGGAAACACTAAACAAGAAATATACAAAGCAACATTTTGTGCCAATATATTGGATGGCGACAGAAGATCATGATTTTGACGAAATCAATTTTTTTAATTCCTTCGGAACAAAATATCGTTGGGATAGAAACAGTGAAGGTGCTGTTGGAGAATTGTCAACGGATGGTTTAGATGAGGTTTTAAAACAATTTCAAAAGGATTTGGGTGAAAGTGATAATGCAAAGGTGTTGTCAAACCTTTTTTCGGAAGCATATCTAAAAAATCACAACCTAGCCGATGCGACGCGCTATCTAGGAAATGAGCTTTTCAAAACATACGGGCTTGTAATTATTGATGGGAATGATGCTGAATTAAAGAAGGCGTTTGTGCCTTTCGTGAAGAAGGAGCTTGATACGCAGTTAGCACATGCTAAGGTGACAGAGGCTACTTCAAGGTTAACAGCTTTGGGTTATCCTGAGCAGGTGCATCCGCGTGAGATCAATTTATTTTATTTAACTAAAGGTAGTAGGGAGCGCATTATCGAGAAGGAGGGGAAGTTCTTTATAAACAATTCTCAGAAAGTCTTTTCAGAAACTGAAATACATCAAGAATTAAATGAGTATCCAGAGCGTTTTTCTCCAAATGCTTTATTGCGTCCTTTATATCAGGAGGTAATTTTACCCAATCTTTGTTACATTGGCGGTGGTGGTGAATTGGCGTATTGGTTGCAGCTAAAAACTTATTTTGAGTCCGTTAAAATTCCGTTTCCAGTTTTATTACTTCGGAATTCGGTTCTTTTGGCGCCTCTTACGTATTTTAGAAAGTTGGAAAAGCTAGGGTTAAAGATGTCAGATTTGTTTCAAAAACAAGAAGCCTTAAAGGCAGGCTTTACGAAACGCATTTCGGAAATACCTATCGACTTCAGTAAACAAAAAGCACATTTGAAGGAGCAATTCGAAGCCCTTTACAAGCTTGCCTCTCAAACAGACGCATCCTTTAAAGGAGCTGTGGGAGCACAGGAAAAGAAGCAGCTCAATGGTTTGGATCATCTTGAGAAACGCTTACTGAAGGCGCAGAAAAGGAAATTTTCAGCGCAGCTAAACGCCCTTGAGGCGATTCAAAATGGGCTCTTTCCGAAGCAAAGCTTACAAGAGCGGACCTTGAATTTTTCGGAATTTTACGAAGCATACGGTGATGTGCTTTTATCTAAACTGAAGGAGAATTTAGATCCTTTAGACCCTACTTTTACTATCCTTGAATTAGCTTAGTAAGACTGGCTAAAATTATCTCTTTCCCTTTTACCAAAATGAATTTTTAGCTTACTTTTGCGCATGCAAAACAACGTCCTCATTTTAGATTTTGGATCGCAATACACGCAGTTGATTGCAAGGCGTGTGCGAGAGTTAAATATTTACTGCGAAATCCATCCGTATCATAAAATTCCTGAAGATTTATCAAGTTTCAAAGCCGTTATCCTATCTGGTAGCCCACTTTCTGTGCGCGCCGAGGATGCTGCGCATCCCGACCTTTCAAAAATAAAAGGTCACAAACCACTTTTAGGGGTTTGTTACGGCGCACAGTATCTCGCACATTTTGGAGGTGGAAATGTAACTCCTTCTAATATTAGAGAATATGGACGGGCGAAGCTTTCAACAATTCACGATCATGTAGGGCTTTTTGCAGGAATTTCAGAAGGAACACAGGTATGGATGAGTCATAGTGATACTATTGCTGAACTTCCAGATGGAGGTGTTCGACTTGCAAGTACAGATGATGTTGCTAACGCGGCCTATAGAATTAAAGATGAAGATACCTACGCGATTCAATTCCACCCAGAAGTGTATCATACTTCAGAAGGAAAACAGCTGTTAAAGAACTTCTTGGTTCATATGGCTGGCGTTGAACAATCTTGGACTCCACATGCCTTTGTGGAAACTACAGTGAAGGAATTGCAGGAAAAAATAGGAAGTGATAAAGTGGTATTAGGTTTAAGCGGTGGAGTAGATTCTACTGTAGCGGCTATTTTATTGCATAAAGCCATAGGCAAAAATTTGTATTGCATCTTCGTTAATAACGGTTTACTTCGGAAGAATGAATTTGAAAGCGTTTTAGAACAATATAAAGGGATGGGTCTTAATGTGAAAGGCGTAGATGCTTCGGCGCGCTTCTTGGATGCATTGAAAGGCGAAAGTGATCCTGAGACAAAGCGAAAGGCGATTGGAAATGCTTTTATTGAAGTTTTTGATAATGAGGCGAACGAGATTACAGATGTGACCTATTTGGCGCAGGGAACAATTTATCCAGATGTTATAGAAAGTGTTTCGGTAAACGGACCTTCAGTTACCATCAAATCCCATCACAACGTGGGTGGATTACCAGATTTCATGAAACTTAAAATTGTTGAGCCATTACGCATGTTGTTTAAAGATGAGGTAAGACGTGTAGGTGCGGATATGGATATTGATCCTGAGTTATTGGGAAGACATCCGTTTCCTGGCCCTGGTTTAGCGATACGGATCCTTGGAGATATTACTGCTGAAAAAGTGAGAATTTTACAAGAAGTTGATGCTATATTCATTGACGGATTGCGAAAATGGGATCTCTACGATAAGGTGTGGCAGGCAGGTGCAATATTGCTTCCGGTGAACAGTGTAGGGGTGATGGGAGATGAGCGGACTTATGAGAAGGTGGTTGCTTTGCGTGCAGTTGAGTCAACAGATGGTATGACAGCAGACTGGGTGAACTTGCCGTATGAGTTTCTTCAGGAAACGAGTAATAATATAATAAATAGAGTTAAGGGCGTTAATAGGGTAG